>Ga0206682_10001236_pt1 | contig 25494 bp, 46 predicted proteins | sample M240m12015metaG_FD_155444 | JGI IMG/M metagenome (GOLD analysis project Ga0206682, IMG submission 155444) | Ammonia-oxidizing marine archaeal communities from Monterey Bay, California, United States - M2 40m 12015 | ecosystem: Environmental > Aquatic > Marine > Intertidal zone | place: USA...
AAAGGCACACTGCGAGCCATTTTTTCCAGTTTGTCAGTTTGTAATCAAAAACAGGGGTTTGCAACTCTCAAAAATCCGAATTTGTGCCGTGATGCCCATTAGTTGTCCGACTTTTATCCTGTCCCTTCTCTTAATTGATACTAAACCATGCTATCTGCGCTATTTGCTTTATTTGTGCGGCAAATACTCGGTCATTCTGGTCCGACTTTTTGCCAGACAGCGGCAGGAAATCGGACATTCTGGTCCGAAATTTGACCGCCCAGACAGAAGTAGTTTCATATAGGTAGCAGCATACATTTACACTATGTCAGTGGAGCCAAGCACCGCAATAAAATCTGAGTTCAGCCACCTCTCACCAGCACAACAACAGGTTGTTTTGACAAATGAGGCATTTCAGGCACATTGGGTTTCAAAATTAGCACAGGAATTTGGGCTTGATGAACAAGTGGTTAAGCAGGAGATTGAAAGGATTTCTGCTATCCGTAATGGAGAAATTGAGGTTCTTGTGCAAGAGGCAGAAATGGAGGTTGAGGCTATTGCTCGTGCTAAAGAGGCAGAAAGTTACGCTCGTAAGGAAGCAGAAGCCAACCTCATCCAAGAAAAATTAGCAGAAATAGCCATCATAAAAACAAGGCTGGAAGCAGGAATGTCTATTGAAGAAGCAGAAGGCACACCATTTACTCCTAAAGAAATGATTGAGGCTAAACCACAAATAGCACAAGACTACACTCTCGCACAAGCCAGCGTAGATTTTGACGAACCAAAATTTGGGACACGACAAAGACGCACATACACCAAGTTCATGACAGAGATTACCTCGGCTCTGAAAAACAACCCTCAAGGACTAACTAAATCAGACATCCTCAATATCACCCGTCGCTCAGGCAAGTATCGTAAAATGAGGGATGAGATACTGCTTTACTTGCAATCCAAGCGTTTGGTCAAGAAGTTGAACAATAAATATATTCACACCCAAAATTTGGGAAGGGTGCTTGAAACAGATTTTCATCGCAAGGTCTATGAGTCCTTAGCAGATGGTCCACTCACAATTACAGGCGTAGTTACGCTCAAGAATGCACAAGGCAAACTCACCGTAGGCTACAATAATGCCACAGGCAGAAGGAAAGTCAAGCAAGTGCTTGATTTATTGTGGCGTGAGGGATTAGTGAGCAAGAATTCTCTCAACCAATACTATATTGTGCAGCCATAAGCCCAATTGTGCTAATTGTGCTATGTGTGCTTAATTGTGTTAGTTGCGTTAATTTGCTTAAACTTAAATAGGTAGCACAAGACCTATAAATTATGGACGAAACAGATACCTTCTATACTGTCAAGGAGGTTGCAAAACTTTTGAGAGTAAGTGAATCCACCGTTAGGAACTATGTTCAGCGTGGTGTGATTAAGGCACTCCGCATTGGTGCAGGTAAAAGAAGCACCATTCGCATTCCAGCCACAGAAATTAAAACGCTAATCGGAGATACAGACCCCGACACCACAGAATCTTAAATAGGTAACACAGGAGTATGAATATTATGAGCGAAGTAGTAGCATTGGCATTTACCAAAGATAACCCTTTGACATGGGAGCAATTTTCTGCTTTCTTTGTTGAGCGTGGGTATGAGGTTGAAGATGAGGATAACGGACTTTTCTCATCAACCACAAAAGAGCCTTTCAAGGGCGTATTTTACACAGAAGCAGGATATGTGCTTATTGAAACACAGAAAAATTCTGAGGAAGGTTTGCTTCCAGACGAGATTTTTGACTTCTTGCTCTCTATTGACGATTCCAACGCACTGATTTCTATCGGTGATGACGAAGGATACGGTGTTGAAATCCACACCGAGATGAATCTGGGTAAATTCCAGAAGGATTTTAGAAAAGCACAGGAGGAACAAGAATGAACCCAACACAACCGAACCAATTGACAGCAGAACAATACCACGCATTGCCGCCCGAAGTAAAAGCAAATCTAATTATTACAGATATGCTTACGGCTATTGATGCGCTGATTGATATGAGGGGAGCCCTCAACAACATCATTGATAGCAATCCAGAATTGTTTGGTATGGATGCACAGATTAACACCACTGATTCTCACACCCATGAAGGATGTGCAGACCCAGAATGTGCAGACCCATCTTGCGAAGAGGAGGAATGAATATGCGACAAACTTTTTGGAAGTGTAACACCGAAGGTTGCGACGATGCTCAAATCTATCGCCACAAAGGTCTGTGCCGAACTTGCACTGAGTATTCAGCAACAGGAGAAATCGTCACACCTCAACCCCGAATCCGAGTCAATGGAGATGGAAGCATTCATCAGAAAATTGATGTAGTGTCCCGAGGACGACCTATCACTCGTGCAGAACAAACTCAGGTGGCTCGTAATCAAGCCTATCACGCTAAGGTTCAAACCAAGATTCGTAAGGCACGACAGGCGATGGTTGCCGAAGGTATTGACCCGAAAGTAGCCGCACAAGCAATTATTGACCAAACCCAAATTAGTCATGGATGTGCCGACCCTGAATGCGCTGACCCAACCTGCGAAACAGATTTTGAAGGCGTAGAAATTGGCGAATCAATCATCACCGAAGAAGAATGAAGTGGTGTCGGGAGCAGGGATTAAATGAGTGACCAGAATCCGATAACTCATTGTCCCGAATGCGAATCCCAATTGCGCCGAACCGTTGAAAAGGGTTTAGTCGCTGACGAACTAATTTTGCTTTGGGAATGCCGTTCATGCTCATGGCATAAAATGGAGGAATTGAAATGAAAGAATACAACACTGATGATAAAATATCAAAAAATGCAATTAAGAAAATGGTGACAGGATTTACTCAACGCCGTTGGGTCAAATCCACTGACAAAGAAGTTAGGTCAGATTTTAAGCCCATCGCTATCACTACACTTTACGATGGTGGAGCCATGGTTGTCACTCAAGCCATCAAACATCAACACATTCATTATTATGCAGCCGAATCAGATACTCAAAAACTCCGTTGGGCTCATAACCTCAAAAACAAGACATTGATGAATATCTCAATTATCAATACCGAAAAAATCAAGGCACGACAAAAGGCCAAGGAGGATGCTAAAAATGCCGAGGAATGAACCCACCAGATTAGTTTATTGTGTCATTTGCGACAAAGAAGGATATTCCGATGAAATGGGAAGCCTTAACAACATGAGAATGTGCGCTCAATGTATGTTCCCACACATAGATTGGACAAATCTTAAATAGGTGAAGAATCACAGGTGAGTTTATGGACGAAATCAATTGCGGTCTTTGTGGGCCTGGACGACACGAAATACCAAATGTTAGCCAATACATTTTTGATAGCCATGTGGAAAACCCACTGGATTTTAAGCACCACCAAGCCCTATCGCTCTCTTTTATTGAAGCCATGGTGTCATCAGGCATTAGACAAATCAACCTTTACATCACAGGATTGACTCCTGTTTTGACTTCATTCTTGAAGGTGTGGATGCAGACTAATGCAATGGTTGGACTCACTCTCTATCACTATGACCGAGATGAGGATACATACATACCACAGGTGATGTGAATGGACATTTCTGCATGGACTGACGAACAACTGATAAGTCACGGTTGGACTTACGAGGGCATCCGTTATTATCGCTCTCTTAATGTAGCCCCTGTGGAAGAAGAAAATTGGTATGCTGAGGTTAAATCATCAAAATCAATTCTGCCTAATGGTAATAAAAAATATGTGCTAATTCTGCTTGCCATTGTGCTTACCGCAGGAATTTTTCTCTTAATGAGGTGATTACATGGAAATTATTGAATGTGAACATTGTAAATCAATTATCTCTCCCCAAATAGCGTGTGCTTGCACACTTTTAAAACAAGGTGAAGAAGAATGAAGATACGACGACTTATAGGAAAAATTACCTCCCCGATTTTTGTGCCACTCCGCAGATTTGTGGCTTGGGGCGACCAAACATTTGGAACTTGCGACCACAGACTCTGTGTGATTCCTGTCAAGTTTGATGAGTCAGAAGAGTGATTCTTAAATAGGTTGTCTACTCAATATATGGGTATGACTGTGCCAATGGAAGACCCACGAGGTTTTAGGACTAACGAGATGAACGCCTTCATTGATGGCGTAGTAAAGCAAATTGACGATTACTGTGAGGCTCGTGATGAAGAAATTAGTTCATCACTAATTAAGACCCTTATCAGCCGTCTTACCTTCTTGCGTCCATAGTATTAAATAGGTAGTGCCAGAAGTGGTAAGGTATGGAAACACCACCCACACAGGAAGAATGGCAAGTAATTTTGAGCGCATTGAAGATGTCTAATCCCGAATCACCGTTGGAGCAGACAATTACCAATTCCGCCCTTGATTTGGTCAATTCTTACATGGGTGATAACATCATGGTTGAAACAGCATTCAACGATGGGACTATCACCATTCGTGGGTTTGGTATTCCAGAAAATATCCTAAATGAAATGGAGTGATTATAATGACAGAAGAACAAATTGTAGAAATAGTAGAACAAATTAGCGACCTTGAAGTAGACGAACTAAAAGAATTGGCGAAGGCGATTCGTGACTTGATAGATGAAAAGGATGTTTCCGAGGATGTCAATGTTGGCGACCTCGTTACCTTTGAAATCCGTGATGGGACCACCCTTACAGGGCTTGTTCAATCAACAACGGCGAAGAGGGCTACGGTTGTCCTAAATGCAGCCGAAGGACTCTACACCATCAATCTCAAGAATGTTGCAATCCTTGAATCAGCACCTGCGGTAGCAGACTCAAATGAAGGTCTTGAATCTCTTGAGGAATGAGTATGTCCGTAGTGGGTTGGCTTAAAAAGTCAGGAATTAAAATTGTTGAGTTATCACTGGCTCTCCATGGATTCCTACACATTATTGAGTTCGGTTCGGCTATTTATGAAGAAGCCTATTTGACCGCATCATTAGCCGCTTTTGGAGCAACCACTATGATTTTGGGTGCTGTTTTCTTAGGACACCACCACCCACACACACATGACATTGAACACAAGCACGAATAAAGGTGAAAGAAAATGGATGAAGAATTAAGAATGTTCGTTGAAGAGAAATGGGGATTGTATGAATCCGCCCTTGCACAGAAAGATGCCCTATTAGGTCGCCATCAACATACAATGGCATTAGTTCGCACTTTAGCATCAGTTATGGCTTTGGGAATGTCTGTTCTTATTGCTTACAAGGTTTGGTGAGTCAATGGATATTCGCAAAGACCATGACAAAAGACTCCAACTAAAGGTTAAAACTTTAGAGCGAGAGAACCGACAATTGAAAATCAAACTTAAGCAAATCCGAAGGATATTAGGGAGGAATTAAAATGAAGGTAATTGCATTAGATATTGAAACCAAGAATTTGGATATGGCAGCCGACAACCTTTCATTCAATGAACCCGAAGGTTGGTTAGTTTCTTGCGTCAGCGTTTGGGATTCGGTTGTGTCTTCAGAGAATGATTACAATTATGCTCATCTTGCAGAAATCCCTGAAGCGGTGCGTGTTGCCTATCGTGTTGAATCCTTTGAAACCCTCAAGCATGACTTGGAAGAATGGCATTCCGAAGGATATTTACTTTTGACTAAAAATGGGGCTAAGTTTGATTTACCCATAATTAGCAAGCCAATTTCTGAAGGCGGTTGTGGAGTCGCAGAAATCGTTCAGCAGTTTGAAGAATCTGGACAACATTTAGACTTGCAGGTTTGGTTGGAAGATGCGACCCATGGACTCAGATTTTCACTTCAAGAACTCGTTAAAGGCGTTTTGGGCGAATCTTACTCAAAATTGATGGAAGCACAATTCGCACCAGCCGAATGGAACGCAGGGAATTATTCAGAAGTCCTTGAGTATTGCGCCAAAGATTCAGAATTGACATTCTTGGTTTGGCAAGTAGCCAGAGCCAAGGGTTCACTTCAAGCCGTAGCAAAAAATGTTGAGACCAACCAATATGATACTTGTTTTGTCAGAATCTCTTGGTAAGAAGATTGATATAGCAAGCAATAGAATTTCTCACTATGGCAGACAAACTTCCCGAATCAATGGTTGAAAGACAACTGACAAAAATTCAGGAACACTTATTCACCACTTATTCACATGATGATGATTCCTATCAAGGAACGCTCAAGCCAGAAGTTCACGATATTATTTTCAATAATTTGACATTCAATGAAGCCATGGATGAAGAAGCATTCATAGGAATATTGGCAAAAATTGTTAAGGAATTAGTAGACTGGGTAGAAACAACATTGGAAGGAATTAACGAGCAACTACTCCGCAGATTTATGGCAGATTTTGTTCACCAATTTGTTCAACAAAACCTAACTCTTTCACCCACATCAGCACCCATACCACAAGATGATTTTTCATATATGTGAATCTTAAATAGGTAGCACCACCACACTCATATTGGAGGGAAACTACACAAGCGATTAAGCGGACAGGGCAGTATTGATTGGCACAATATTGTTCTGAAAACGACGCTCAAAGTTCATGCTGCGAATTGGTTATTTGCAGATACCATGGGCTGAATAATATTTGAAATACTAACCACGGGCAAAAATGAAATTAGAATTCTAATAGGATTCTGGTTGAGTATCCCAATATAAAAAAGACACATTACTAAGGTTTTGCGTCCCTATATTTGTGTAGTAGACCCCATCACATTCAAAAATCTTAAATAACAAGCGCACCAAGAGATTACTATGGCTTTCATTAAACTTAGTGGTGAATTTCTTAATGAGGAGTTCAATTCCTTTTTCAGAGAATTTGGATTCACCCAAGAGATTCCCACCAGTTCTCCAGCGAATTTAACGACCGCAAATCAATTTAATGCAGAATTTTTAAGACTCTACCAAACGGCAGCCAAAACTGTCGGATGGGGAGATAACAGACGACAAATCCCAGCACAAGAGACTATTGACTATCAACCTTTGAAAATCGTAAATCTATGGTCTATTTGGGCTAATGTTCAAGACAAGCCTGTTGAGAAGCAGAAGTTTTACTTGATGGATAACAAATTGCTTTTTTTCTGGGTTCCACGAACAAAACAAGGTTATTCCTTTTCGGCAGCGCACACACAAACAGGCAGAGGTGCAGAATTTGGAAAAACAGCAGGTGGATGGTTTTGTTTGCATCGCTCCCCTATTGCAGACGAAGAAGGTAATTACCCACTCAAATTTGGCCTACCCACAGAATATACAATATTGGGCATTATGACCCAGGAGGGCAACGCTGGCCTCCAACAAATAGTAAAACAAGACGAATTTGCAGAGATGGAGCCATTCAAAGGAATTGCATATAATTGGGATTTCCAAGGAGGAATTATTTATCGCTCCTACGGTCAAGCAGGACGAGAGGCAGTATTGGGCAGTATGACCCGCATTTTAGAAAATATGGATTGGTATGCTTGCATATCCCGAAGAAGCAACACCAACTTCAAACCAGTTAGTTTCAAATACCCCACAGTAATCGCTACTGGGATGAGAAGGCGGTCACCGAACAAAATGTCTTCCATTAACGACAAATTAAAAAGAACCAAAAATGAAATCAATAAAAATTCACAATATGTGGGGCGAGAATTTACAGCAACTTGCACAACAGAAAAAAACCTTAAAAGTTTAATGGATGAATTAGAAGGCGGAGAAATCCAAATTACCTATGGACTCCCTCTTGCTTCATATACTTCTCAAGCCACCTTTCAGCCACTATCTATTGGTAATGTTCTGAGGAACTGTGGTTTGAATTCTTCTCTATCAACACCCGCCAGCAACCAATCATCTTCAAACAGGAGGATGCGAGAATCCATTGAGGGAAGAACCCCCATAGGATTCGCCACTAAAATCACCTTTGACTCAGAAAGTTGTCTACCATTATTTTCAGGAAGAACCGAAAGTGAATGGAAAAAACAAAGAACACCCCAACCATCACCACTCGCACACGAATATGGCAATATTATCAATTATAACTACCGAATACCACAAATTATGAGGTGAGATTGTGGCTTGGCAAGAACACCGAATAGACCACCTCCCCAATACCATTCTCAATGAAATTGCAAGGTTATTGAAATTCCCTACCAGAAAAAATTACCTTGAAAAATTAGGTGTTGTCGTTGGTCTGTCGGGCCGTGGGACTGCAAATCAAAGAGCCTACCTTAGCGGCGATTCAGGAAAACTTACTAATGACGCATTCTTGATTGTTTGGCATCCGCAGGGAAAAACAATTGGGAGTTGGGTGGCAATTCACCGAGATAACGATACCAAAGAACTTCAGTTATGGCCTAAAAGGGCTCTTAACCGAAGTAATTACCGACTATCAGCCTCCGAGAAAACAAAGGTAGACCGCCACGGAAGAATTAACAAGAAACAACATATGCAAAATTTCGTGGACCGCAATTCTATGCTCCCATTTCCAGAATTACAAACATTACCCATAGTTATCAGAAGCACCGCTCTGGTGGCGAAGGGTGCGAAGATTCCAGGCTCCTTCCTTCCGTGGCGTTCTCTTCTTGACCCAGAGATAGTTGGATACCCCATTGTGTCGGAAGAAAATTATATTATCAATTATAATACTATTATGTCACGCTCATTCTTAAATAGGTCGTGAACCAAAACTATATTGCGGGGTAAAAAAGTCTCTGGATGTTCTCCTCTTCTTTTCTTTCAGATGTTCTTGGTTTATGGGTCGCTTCCTCTCTTTCCCCTTGACCACCCCGCACTCATATTCAAATAGTCAAAAATACAAGTGATTACTGTGGTATTGGAGCAAACCCCCGAAGATATTCTTCTCAGTTATTTAGTGACTGAGGCAGGTGAAGAAGAGTATTCAATTTTGCCCGTTATTCAACAAGTGATTCTTAGTTATTTTCCCGAAGGAGAAAAGGTCAATATCACGCAACTTAGCCCTGCAATCATGGCTTGTGCCGCCGAGATTCAAATGTCTGTGGAAGGCTTAAACCCTGAACTTGACCCTGATTTCATGGCACCGCTAATTCAAGAATTAGTGGCTGCCTCATTAGGTCTTAAAAGATTGTGGAAAGTCATTGCTCGTTACGGAGATAATGAGCATTTAGAATCTCTTATCTGAGAGTGAACCGTATGGGTAAAAATAAGAACAAGAACCGAGACTTTGTCTCACAAAAAGAACGGCAGAAAAAAAGAGACAAATCTTGGAAAAAACCAGAGATTCCTCAACATCATTTAGATGTGGAACTTCAAGACATGGTGCTTAGAATTAACCAGCAATTACGATGTTCATGTGGCATCATTTACGCCGATATTTTAGCGTGTTGCACCAGTTGTGGAAAGCCCAACCCTCTCAATGCTTAAATAGGTAATAACGCACCTTAGTATTTAAGGAGCGAACAAATATGCCTAATGAAATTGTAAATATGGTAGCCAGCACAAGATATTGCACATCACTTGACATCAATGATGTAGCAGACACACTACAAGTAGAATACGAACAAGAACAATTCCCAGGAATGGTTTATCGTGTTGAAACACCCAAAGTTTGTTTGCTACTATTCCGCAGCGGAAAAGTTGTAGCCACTGGAGCAAGGTCAGAATCAGATGTTGAATCAGCCTTCCGACAACTACACGAGCGTCTAACAACCGAAGGATTCTTGACCGATGCTAATCCATTTGATACTGAAATGATTGAAATTTCCAATCTGGTTATCACCACAGATTACGAACAACCCGTAGACCTTAACAATCTTGTGCTATCACTTCCGTTTGAAAAGACAGAATATGAGCCTGAGCAATTCCCAGGATTGATTTACCGAATTGATGACCCATCAGCAGTATGCCTCGTGTTTTCGTCAGGCAAGTGTGTTATCACAGGGACAAAGTCACCTGAAGATGCGGACGCAGCGGCTGATGCACTCATGGATGAATTAAACAGCGTTCTTTGAACGACAAACTTAAGTAGTTGCAGCACTAAATACAGTGTATGACTCAACAACTGCTAATGGTTGGAACTGCTATCGGAACTATTGCTGGATTGCCAATTGTTTTTCAATTTGCTAAGAACGCTTGGTCTGAAAAGAACACTCGCAACATGATTTGGGGCGGTGCTGCTACTCTTGCACTCGGAACAGCCACAGCATGGTATGTCAGCCAATATTGGCAATACACAGGCAAGGCCATGTTTAACGGAGAAGGCTCAGACCACCGACATTACAATCCGAAAACTCGTTCATTTGAAGCCCCTGCACCACCATCAACATCAGGACGCACATTCCTTCCAGAACAACAAGTTCTTGGCCTACTCGCTAACAACGGTGGAAAGATTTTCAGTATTCAGTTTGAGAAGCGTGATGGCTCTCTCCGAAACATGACGGCTCGCACAGGAGTCTACCGAGGTCCAGGAGGCCAAGGTAGCCGAATCACAGGCGAAGGTATGAAATATGACCCCACAGATTTCCAACTCCGAACCGTCTTTGATTTAGGCAAAGACCAATACCGCATGATTGGAACCGACCGTGTTACTCGCATGACCATCGGTGGCCGAACATACCGCTCTTCATCAGCCCAATAATCTGGCTCACGGTGGGTCTGAAACATGAAAACCAATGGCCCAAAACCCACATATTCGGACATGGTAGATAGGTGGGGCGATTCCCATTTTTTCACCGAATTGGAAGGCTCAGATTGGGACCAAGAAACACTTTGCTTAACTCGTGAAATGGTTTGCGTCCTGAAAGGAGTTGATGGAAACATGGAGGCTCAGAGGGGGAAATACTCTTGCAAGTCCACGATTAAAGCCAAAATGTATCTTGACCGAGATTATTACAATCAATGGAGAAGCACAATTGAAAATGACGAACTCCACGCTACATATCCAATGTATTATGTCAATAATGGAAAATCAATGAGAGAACATATGTTTAATTCGTGGGACCTATTAGAAGAAGACATACAAGGACAAACCGCACCATTACTTCCCTTTCACCCACCCGAGTTTGATTATGGGGGAGTCCAGGACAATTTCACATCAACAGGAGTCCTCATCCCCATAGACAGAACCGAATTTTTCGTAAATGGCGAATTCATAGGAGTAGATTACAGAGAATATTCTAATCAATCCGAAACAGAAGCGGGCATGAAACAATGGGAATGGGATGAAACCCTCCCCTTTAAACTCTATAAAAATTATGATGATGCACGACTTTATCTCGCTCCAACCCGACCCCTCAACTGGTTGCGAAACGGCGTAACTTTCTTAAATAGGTAACACCCCTATGATACCACATGGTATCCAATTCTATTAACTCAGCCTGGTTTGAGTTAGCACGAGATTATCCTGACATGATTGACCCAGGAGTTCGTGTTGGACAAACCGACCAAACAGGGAAAATGGGAGATTTGGTAAATCTATTTGCTAACCGATACGAAGAACTCCGAAAAATTATCCGCCAACATTTAGGGTTTCGTGAAACCATGAATATCAGTGAATTGAACAGTCAAAAAATGGCGTTCAAATATCGTCCTTGCAACATCATTGGAATTGTCTGTGATATTAGACGCACCAAATCTGGAGGCAGATTGGTTGAATTAGAAGATAAAACAGGCAGAATCACAGTATTCTTAAGAAAAGAAGACCCATCCGTAGCCACTTTGTTAGTAGACGATGTTATCGGAGTCACAGGAAAGTTTTCCGATGATGGCAGAATGTTTTGGACTGACCGAGTTCAGTTCCCAGAGGTTTTGCCTAACAACCAAAATCGTGGAGGATTAGACTTTGACCCAGTATCTATTGCTTTCGCATCAGACATCCACATGGGCAGCAAAAAGTTCTTGGAAAAGGAATGGGATGAGATGGTAGAATGGATGAATTCAGACCATCATGTTGCAAAAAATATCAAGTATTTTGTGCTTTCGGGAGATTGTGTTGATGGAGTTGGTGTATATCCAGGACACGAGCGCAATATCACCATGGACAATGTCTATGACCAATACGAAATGTTTGCCAGAAAATTGGATGAATTACCAGACCACATCACTCCCATAGTTTTGCCAGGAAATCACGATGCAGTTAGACCTGCCGAACCTCAACCCATGTTAGAACCACTTATTCAACAACGGTTCAATTCTGCGGTTCATGTGGGCAACCCTGCCAGAGTGAATCTCTCAGGAATTGAAGTATTAAGTTATCACGGCAAAGGCATTGATGACATGGTTCCTCGTATGGCTCATGTTAGTTATGAACGACCTGCTGAAGCCATGAAAGAAATGCTAAGAAAGCGACACCTTGCTCCAATGTGGGGCGAAAGAAATGCACTTTCTCCAGAAGAAGAAGACCAAATGGTTATCAGCACCAACCCAGATATTTTCGTCACAGGACACACCCACGCTCATCAAATGGAGATGTATCGTGGCATCCCTCTCGTTGTTTCATCCACTTTCCAAGGTGAAACAGATTTCATGCAAATGTTAGGCTACAAACCAAAAATGGGATATTTGTCCGTCTACAATATTCAGAATCGTCAAATGAAAGCCTTTGCTTTCAAAGACCCCTTGTGAAGTGATAATATGGAACAATGCTTGTGTGGAAGACCAATCACTTACATTCGCTCAGGTAATACCTTTTATCACGGATATTGTAGCCGCTATTGTAGTGTCTATTATCAAAATCCTGATGCCTACCCGATGGAAAAAATGTCCGATGCTATCACTCATAAAAACCATTTGAAGCGAGCCAAAATACCAGTAGATTGTTTCCTCTGTGGAGAGGAATTCTTGTTGAGATACGGCAACCCCAATATGAATTTCTGTGGTAAAAAATGTCACCACACCATGATGCAAGGAAAGAGAAACTGGAGAGACCTCTACATTTTAGCCAATATCAAAGTAGCCAAAAGCCCCGTCACATCAGGAGAGTTAGCCGAAATTATTTGTCCAACATTGGGAACTAATTATCTTACAGGCCGACACATTGGAAGCATACTACGAGTTTATCTGAGCCGAGGAATTATTGAGATTGAGGATGGAGCATACCCTCGCACATACAAAATGGTTTCAGAAGCCAATAAATTACCATTAGGAAAAATAGTAAAAGAAAAATTGAGGTTGAAGGAGGCCAAAGTCAATGCAGTATCCTAAATGCCCTTGCGGAGAAGAAATCATCACCACTGCTGAAAGGCACACGCAGTATTTTACCACTCATTGTAGTCATTACTGTTGGATTTATTACCAAAACCCCGAGGCGTATCCTGAAGTCAGAGTATCAGAATCAAAGCACCATAAAAATACTTGGATGCGACCCAAGATTAAAATTTCTTGCGATTGGTGCGGCGATGAATTTACCATTTCACACAACAAGAGAAAATCTAATAAACAATTTTGTGGACGAGCCTGTTCCCTGCAAATGAAGCGTGGAAAAAACTCCAGCCGTGATTGGAGAATTCTCAAACTGCTTCAATACCACCCCAATTCTAATGCCAAGCAATTAGAACATTATTGGATAGACCAATCCACCATTTGTTCATCCCGAACCATTGGAGCCGTCTTGCGAGTCTATGCGGCACGAGGAATAGTTGCAGTTACCAAAAACGATAACAATTCTTACCAGTATAATCTCACTCCTCAATTTTTAAAATCAGGTATTCCTTTGGCATACGCCGTCCAAAACAAGTCTAAATTTAGTGAGGCATAATTATGGAATCTTGTCGCCGCTGTGATGTTAAATATCGCTACTCACTTTACGAACAACTTTGTAGTGAGCGTTGTCATATCTTACAAGAAATATCTGTGTCTCAAGATTACCTGTTTCACAAGAATCAAATTATTGCTTACCACAATTGTGATTGGTGTGGAGAAAAATTCGCTCTCCGAAAAGGCAGCAAATCCAATAAATCATTTTGTGGCGATGAATGCACTCGTAAAGTTAGGACTAAAAAATATCTGTTTCTGTATGATTGCTTACAAGTTCTAAGAGCCAAAGGCTCACTAACTCCCGCAGAAGTATCCCATGAATTAACCCAAGGTTTTGATTGGAGGATGACACCCCGCAGATTATCTCAAAAAATCAGGAGAATCGTGCCAGGATTCATTGTGCGAGAACAAGACCAATTACATTTGTTGCCCGACTGTTTCCCTCTTCAAGACCGACTTAGTGAAACTTAAGTAGCAGCACCACCCAATAACAACCATGACCTTGATGTCTGATGGAGATTATCAAAACTATGTTACCTCATCAGGTTTCAACCAGGGACAGGGAATGATGGATGATGACCTAATCAATCCCGATACATTACGAAAGCCCGAACTAATTCATTACGAACAAAACGCCCTCCCAGAAAACACCATGTTCCGAAACAATTTATTCGCATGGCTCAAACAGACTCGTATATTGGCTATCAATATAAGAATGTTTGACCCATACAATTCTCATTCATATCGCCAAGAAGAACTTAGTGAAAACCCCGTTCTCCACCCAACCATGCGTTTTCCTTCATATTACAAGCATTTTCCTGGATTCCCAGCCTATCCCGTTCTCGGAGAGAGTCCACCAATCATCACAGCACAAGACCGAATAGAGCGAAATCAACGAGACCTTGACACCATGAATGCAGCCCTGGAACCCCAATTCACACTTCGTCACCCCTCTCAATTCATCGGCCAAAGCCTTTACCTGATGTTATCATCCGTAGCAGCATACAACGCCTACAAAACCATACTCAACGACGCAATTAGGGACATCCCTTATACGGAACGAACCCTCCGAGAAGATGCAGAATTTACCCGAATATCTATCAGTGAACCTGAATTTATTGCCCGCAACCAAAGCAACCTCAACAGACACGCAGGAATTCTGGAAGCGTGGGATATGGGCGATATTTTAGATACGCTATCCTTTTATCTGAATGACCTACCACAAGGGTCAGATAAATATAGAAAACTTGTAGTGAGCAGCGATTATCTTTGGACGGACAGTGTGACTACCCGACAAATAGACTCCAAACATCTCCAACTGGATACATCTTTATTTGAAGATTTAACAGGATATGATTTCACCGAGCATCTTAACGCAAGATATGATGATGATAATGATGAGCAGCAAAACTATGGTGATTGGCTTGATGAGCAAAAAGAAGATTTTGATTGGGGCGATGCCGTTAGTGAATACCCTGTAACGGCCACATATACAGGACTCGCTAATTTATTATATCATTATTACGGACCCAATGCAGAACAGAATTCTGAGAAAAGAAGAATCGCTGGCATACCACACGCGTTTGAAACGCCGAAAACCCAAACCCGCAGAAATGGTGTTTCTCAGTTGAGTTACGGATTGTTATATCACAACCCAGTATTCATGGGTTGGCCTGGACAATTTTACCAACCCAGCCTTCCTGCGGACGATGACCGATACAATGATATGCTGCATAACACCGAATATACCTCCAATTCAGTGATGTGGACTAACTATTATCTGGCTCGTGACCCATACACATTCCTCATTATTGAAGACCATGATGACCTGATAACAGAACTATCCTCCACTAATGGATTCACATTCTCTATACCAGTTAATTTCCTCAACTTCTTAAGATACCCGCCAAAAACCCTGAAAAAAACCATATTTTAGGCACAAAATAGGCACATCAAGCACAACCGCCCCACAGAGCCTCAAAAAGACACACGGGTCTTGAAGTCAAATACTTTTTCAAAAAGCCATCTCAAAAGGGTCTTGAAGTCATTACTGTTTCAGGGTAGTGTTTTTTGCCAAAATTTAAATAGGAAAACCCATCAATAAATACTATGTATTCGTGGACGCGGTATCTCTCAGCCATGAATAAAATAAATAAATCTAAAGCAAATCCTCGGAGTTCAAAAGCATGGGCAAAATTTCCCCTCCTTAACTTACCCGTAGATACTTACCGAAAAGGACAAATTATTAGAGCAGTCCTCGGAAGGCAGAGGTCAAAACATAAAATCAATAAGCATATCAATTCTAAATTTGAAGATTACGGATACCGCAACGATAAAGGTGAACTGATTTCATATGATAAATTCCTCACCACCTACGGTCAGAGAGACAGGAACGATAAATGGAAATCCTACGCAGATAGGTTCAAAAACATCCACATATTAGACAATCGTTGGATTGTTTGCCCTTCACAAAACTCCTCAAACTATGATGGCCTCACCGTCTACTATTTTAAAGAAGGGCAGAGAAGATTAGAACTAATCAATATTTTAGGCTACGCCAATCAAATTTTTCAAATCACATCATCTGGTGGAGAAAGTGAGATTTGGACATCTGGCCTCCCAGATAAGGCAATGATGGACGCATATAAAATAAAGCCTCACGAACCAGACGGGCAATATTTCTGGAACCCAGATAAAGACGCATACACCCGTCTTTCTGATGTAAAAATCATTATGGAAACTGCTTATCGTAGGTTTCAATTAACTCGTTACTCTACTGCTGGATACGACCCTACGGAACAGAAGGAGATTATCACCCAAATATGGGGTCAAGGAGACAACAAATCTATGGACTGGAACCAGATGGAATCATCCCAGAACAAAGGATTCCAGAAATGGGTAATGGGCATCTTTAATTCTTTTGAAAACTCCGAAGAAGTAATAATACCGCCCAGAACACAATGGATTATAAATTATCACCAATATATCACCAACGCACTTAAAACTTAATATAGGTAACACAAATAATAGATGTTATGCAAGTAGGTTACGCCTGTATCAACCAACAACTCGGTGGCACTTGCGACCGCACTTTCAAGGAAACAGGCAATCGTTGTGGTGCTTGTTTCAAGTGTTTGGGTGGCAAACAAAAAAACAAGATTTACACCAACCGCACCTGTATTGCTCGCACATTTGACATTCCATCTGTCAATCAGAAAATCTTAGATAATCTTGACGACTTACTTACCATTCTTCAGTGGAACGAGTCTAATGGTATTCGCTTTATGCGTTTGTCCTCAGAAATTTTCCCCTTTATCTCTCATGACCGACTCGGATATGCTATTGACGACTTACCCTCTTGCGACATTATCAAATCCAAGTTGCGACAGATTGGCGATTATGCTACCGCTAATGCTCACCGTCTGACATCACACCCAGGCCCATACAATGTGTTGGGCAGCCAAAAACCAGATGTTGTCCGTCGTGCAGTTGCCGAACTCAATGTGCATTCCCATATTTTTGACCTCATGGGTTTTGAGCCATCACACCACAACAAGATTAACATTCATATCGGGTCTGGTGCTGGCGACCATGACGCTACCATTGCTCGGTTCATCAATAATTTCGCACTTCTTGACCCCAATTGCCGCCGTCGGCTCACTTTGGAAAATGACGACAAGGCTCGTATGTATTCTGTTTCTGACTTAATGACAGTCTATGAATCCACAGGCATTCCGATTGTGTTTGATTACCACCACCATCAATTTTGCACAGGTGGCCTCACCGAGCAACAAGCCCTTTTGTTAGCCATGTCTACTTGGCCTGACGGTATCACACCAGTTGTTCATTATTCCGAGTCTCGTGTTTTGGAGCAAGGTGGCGACACACCCACCCCTGCACATTCTGATTTGTGTTATGGCCCGATGAATCTTTACGGTCAAGACATTGATGTTATGATTGAAGCCAAAGCCAAAGAGTTATCAATTGCTACTTTAGAGGTGATACCATGATGCCTCAAAATAATGTTGATGCTTTTGCTTTTTGGTTTGTATTGGGGGTTTTTGTAGTTATTTTTGGTAATTTGATTTACGAATCGCTCCGAAATTGGAGCGGCAGTTTCTATGTTGAGCCAAAATGTCCTGCACCTTGTTGCGAAGAAGAATAGCCTAAATGTTAAATAGGTGGGCTCGCTATGGAAGACTATGGAAAAGCATTTTGACATCCCAGTAGCATCCCGATTCATCGTTCGTGCAAAAACAATGCAGGAAGATTTTAACAAAATCAAGACTTCTAACAAGCGAAGCAACGGACCCACAGATTGGCATGGAGTTCTCGGAGAAATTATGTTTGATTGGTATATGGCTAAGGTAGAAAACAACCCCACAGTCACAGACAATCCTATCCAATACGAATGGATTGAGTTTGTTACCACCGACACCGCTTCCGCAGATTTTGAGTTTGACTATGGACGCACACGCACCGATGTTAAAACCACACGCTATTCAGGATTGTATTACCAACCCAGCAACCTCAAGTTTGATTACTACATTAAGATGACACCTATTGACTTTGAGAATGGCGACTTACAGAAACCCAAAAATATCCGTATTGAGGGTTATCTTTCTAAGGAAGATATGCAAAGGATTTCTGCTGAGATTCAAAACGGAAACAACAGCCGTGGACGAGAAAAGAACAGCACCCCTGGACGCATTACGCATTGTATTTATGAAAACCATTTGCGCCCGATTGACGAATTGATGAGGACATTGAGGGGTTAATTTGGGCTCGTGGTCTGATTGCCCTGAATGTGGTAAATGCAAGCAGGTTCCATACAATACCTTTGCACAAGGACAGGGTAATGCCTATTGGTTTAATTGTTTTGACTGTGGCTATTGGGAAAACTATTCTGACGAAGAGTATGACGAAGAATCTGAAGAATATATTACGGTAGATTGGGATGTTCGTTCAGGATATGAAACAGCCGTGCTGTGTGTTGAATGTAACCGAGGCATGAGAGTATCAAAAACATTCCCTCCTGGACAAGACCCGCACAAAGACACACCAGAATTCACAGAGTATGCCTGTGGTTGTTGCTTCTTTAGTTTCAAAATCAATCATGATGAAGACGACACCATCACAATTGTTAGACAGCCATTGCAGGACACAGAAATTTTGAAAGCACAGGAAGCAGGACTCACCGAGATGCCCGAAAGATTCACAAACTATCCAATAGGATACGGTGATTCGTAATGAATTTCAAATTATGTAGCCATTGTCAATACGGCATAGACCTTGATATTGGGATTGTGAGCGACCTCTCACAAGACACACCATTTGCTATGGAGCAAGAGCAAGAAGGAAAGGATAATTACTTACCCGATTTTAAGAGTTGGCTCTGTTTGCGATGTTTGCATTATGAAAGCAATTATCCTGAAGGAGCCGTAGTTCAAAGGAGCAATCAAAAAATTATCATTAAATGTATTCATTGCCCCTATTATCTCTACAAACAACAAAACCAGTCCTTGAAAGAGAAATTATTTACCTGCCCTTGCTGCAACTGGCATATCAAGATAGATGTTAAAACCAATACATTAGTTGCCGACCCTAAAACTTTTACCGACGAAAGAATTGCTTGGTTTTTAGACAGATATAAAAAAATGGCACAGGATAACTACCGAGACGAGGTCATATCTACCATTCTTTTTGAAGAAAACAGCAGTTCTGAATTTAGGGATTTAGAGGATTGGATACAGACCAATTATTTGACACCAGATTCAAATAGTTGAAAAGAGAGGTAGTTATTATGGCAAAAAATGTAAAATATGTGTCCATAGGGGGGCCTTGTCGTCGTCAATGTAGAGTAGATAAGGAAACATTGGTTTGTCAAAGTTGTAATATGAGTTTCCGTTTAGATGAAACAAGTTCAAATAGTTGAAGCGACAATAATACATTATGTTCGGACATGGTGCATTAGACATCAAGGTTTTTAACGCCATTTCCTTTCAGGCAGACTCCGAACTTTCAGATTTAGAAAAGGTTATTGGCACACCACCAACATTGGACCAATATTACGACGATTACGACCCAGAAACTGGAGAATATACTCGTGACGATAATACCGACCGTCTTTTTGATTTAGCACAGCAACAACACAATTCAAGAGAATCTCAAGCCACTAATTATTTGGAACTTTCTCAATACACAGAGGCTCACGAATTAAGGTGGTGTCACAACTTAGAAAAATATGGGACAAAATTACATTATTGGATATATGCCGAAGACGGAACATCTTCCAACAATGGTTCGTTAGAATCATCTGCACTCACGCATGACCAAATTTTGGGAATGATGGACATCACCAATAATCTTCTGACCGAAACTACCGTCAGAGAAATTGATTGCCAAGAAGAAGGCATGACTCCTAATGAATCATTTGACACAGGCGGATTTGGAGGATTAGGAAATTTGTTTGGAAACAACTCTCAAAACAATAGCAACACCTCCAACTACCCTCCAAAACCTGTCAGTAAGACAATTGGAACAGTAGTAATATTGGGGCTCGTAGGTGCCTCATGGAAAGCATACAAATTATACCGAGGTGCATAAAATGAATAAATTAGTGATTGGAGTAGCCATTGCATTTACGGGAGCCAGCATATTTGCTGCCCAGCGTTCTAACAAATTAAGAAGTTATCTTGATAAAAAATATGGTCGTAAAATGATGGATGCCGTCGGTTACGCAGGTGGAGCATTACAATTAGCAGCAGTAACTTCTGTTTCACGAGGGTGGTTATCAAACACTTCAGCCACTTATCACGGAGTTAGTCTTATCGGTTCCACAGGATTGTTATTGACAGCATTTTATCACGATGCTATGGCACCCGTATTAGTCAATATCATTTGGATGGGTATGAACACCGTAGGAATTTTTGAGGGTATCTCAAATATGCAAGCATTATCTGAACTTTCGCAACTGATAGTATGAGGCTAATTTAGTCCCCATTATTTGCTTGTCCCTAATGACCTCCCCACCCCCCAGCAAGTCATTGCTCAGGATTAGATTTAAGTATTAAGTTATCAATTCATAGTTATGAGAGTCCATTATAATTGGCACCCAGATAATTTACCCGTTCAAGATTATTCCATGGATAGAGCAGTTATTGACTGGATGCAAGAATATATGGAGCCTTGCCTTGATATTGTAGAATTTGGCTCAGGCACAGGAACACCGAGATTAACCACAGCAGGACACAAAGTAGTTTCCATTGAACATGACCCTAAATGGGTGCAAGAAGAATCTATTTTAGTCCCCGTAGAAAATGGTTGGTATTCTCACGACCACCTCAAACCCATTCTCCAGAAAAATTGTGATTTGATTATTGTTGATGGAACTCCCACCATAGGAGGTAGAGATTTAATCTTTGAATGGTATAAACTCCCAGAAGTTGAATCGTGGTTTCAAAAAGCAGTAGTCATAATAGACGATACTGATTCCAGCCAGCGTGGAAAACCAGTTCTGGAAAAATTTGTTGCTCTTGGTTGGAAAATCATTTATAATGATAGCCCTCGTTGGACCGTAATTCAATGGGACTAAGAACATTCATATAGGTAGTGTCACTCTCTAAATACTATGGGTCAATTAGATTTACTCCGCCTACACTTTAGCCAAGCACCTTCCATTTCTAATGTGGAAGCCCAAGCAATTTATCGTATCAGAGCATTGCCACGGCGTATCGCTGATTTAGAAGAAAGAGGTTGGGAATTTTCTCGTGAATGGAAAACAGACCCAACAGGGCAGAGATACCGCCGATACACAGTTTCTGTGAATCCTGAAGAGGAGTGATAGACATGGATATGGTTTTGCTCTCTCTAATTTTGGCAACTTGGGTTTTGTTAGCACTTGTTAGCATTTACTTTCAAAAAATGGTGTCTTCTGTCTTGGATGTTAATGACCAAATTTTAAACCACAAGGGACTTAACGATAATACCGTTGATGAATCACAGACCACTCTGGCAGATTTTACAAGACCTTCTGCCTCCGAACTTGCTAAGAAAATTTCTAAAGACCGAGCCAACCTTCAAGGCTTGGATTCGGAAGAATGAACAGCAAACTCAATAGTAGCACCATGCTTGTTTATCGTCAGGTCTGCACTTGTCAATCCCAACCTTGTTGGATTTGTTTTCTACTTTTTGATTTAGCCGTCAAGGAAATTGTGTGGATGTTAGAAGAATAACTTAATATAGATGAACCTCCCAATTACTTATTATGGGAAAATACCGTTGGCTACTGTATTGGAAAAGTTGGTATCCACCCATTAACTATGCTGACACTAAATTCAACAATCTCCCCGATGCTTCAAAATCTGTCATAAATATCTTGGATAGCCCTGGCGACTACCGAAATATGTGGCATGACTCCAATTCGTATTGGCAATCAAAAATGACTGATAAAGATTGGGACGCTAAAAGAGGCCCAGGCAGGAGCCACAGATGGATACCACAGAGGATGGAAAAGCAAAAGGAATCAATGCGGAAAGAAATAATGAATCTATTTACGGTGGTATATCCAGGAGATTCTTTCTTTTTTAAAGAACCCTGCCTCAGTTGCGGAATATCTCATCACAACTCTAATAAAGCCCTCCGAGAATACAACCACCTTCTGGAACCTGTGTCAAAAAAATTGTGGGCTCGCAAAAAAGAGTTAAATTTAGAATGGAACGACTCTGAAGGCAAAGCAGCGTTTGAAGAAGAATACCAACAAGAACTCAGAAAAATAGTCCAAACCTTAGAAGCCAATTACCCGCCAGAAATTATTGAATTACTTCCCACACACCACCCATTAGGAACCACCAGCACAGGAGTCCGATTCAACATGGGTTTGTGCCACACTTGTTTCAATAAATACGAAGCCATTAGCCGAGCATTCGTTGATAATGTCCTTGAAAATAGTTAAATAGGTGAGAGGTCAGAATAACCCTCATGGGATACTACGGGTATGGCTATCAAGGAGGAGTTATTGTTAGTGGCGAAAATCACGGCAAATGTCAAAACTGCGGTAGAGAAATGACTACCAGCAATATCACCTCTCAGGAATGGCAAAGAATTTCTCCTTGTGGTTGCGGAAAAGGATGTCACCTCTACTCAAAAGATGAAACACCTGGATTTAAAGACTCCTATAAAGGCCCTTGTTGTTTTTGTGGAGTAAAGGGCGGGATTAAATGAAAAGGCTCCGTAATAAAGGGAGAGCAGATGTATCACCCCACGATTTGATGAAGCACTATTATGATGACCTTCTCAGTAACAAAAAAGGTGGCAAAAATAGGATTGTCTACGATGCCCTGCACTCAATACCAGGCGGCATTCAAGCATCAGACATTTTCAGATTTTTGATTCAACCAACCATTCATAGAACTCAATTTGATGATTGGATTAGGTCTGGAGATTACTACTTTACTGCCCCTAATCAAGATGCCAGAGTTTTGATTCCATTAAAACATTTTGATGAGGTTTTTGAAGAAGGCTGCAACTATTTCATTGATTACAGTAGTGAAGAATTATCATACCAAAACCAAAGAGCCTATTCATCGCCCCGAGATACACCCTTGCCTACCAAATCATTAGAATCAATTCCTGTTGAAATCAATGGTTCTGTGGTTGAGGCAGTTCAATTTGTAGAAGAATGGAAGGATTACCTTAGCAGCATGATTGGCTCTGATGAGTTTTACGAAGAAATGGGTTGGAACGAAATTACAATTTTTAATACAGACGCATCAATCGGATTGATTAAAAAAGTGGGAGATGACTGGGAGATGAAGCGTGTTCTCCATTATCGCAGCCAAGATATAGATTGGTGGGCTGAAAATGAAGATGAAAAAAATCAAGGCGCGTGGAACGCAACTCAGTTTTTCCACAGTGCGGAACTAAAACACAACTTAGACTTGCTTTTAATGCACCACAGATACCACAGCCCAGGAACAGAAACTAAAAACAAAACGGCTCGTCTTGCTGAAAAAAACAAGCGATTTATCATCCGACCGAACATGGTTCAAAAATTAGAAAAAACCAACTACACCTATCCCGCAGAATTATTAAAAATTGGACCCTACAAGAACGGGATAGTTTTTGACTTTGATTACTGCGACGATTCTTTTTTACACCATGATTGGGAGAGTTGGGAGGATAAACCCAAAATTGAGTTTATGTCTACCATTTTTATGTTTGAATCCGAGGAATCAATTTGGTTCAATGTTTATGGAGACACGGAATCTATCAAAACATTGGTCGTTCCCAAAAACAGCATTGTGGATGATTCAGGAAATATCACTCCGAAATTAGTCAAACAACACATCAAGAAGATTTTCCAACTATTTCAAAAAGATGACTTAGAATTAGACGACATTGTTGAACAACATAATCAACTTACAAAAGAATTTTTTGGAGATTTAAAAGATTCCAGATTTACACTGGATGACCAAAAACTTACCTTGTTTCCCATGCTGGCACAACAATTATTGTTTCAGATGTGTGGCCTTTTTGGTCGTGAAAATAATATTACTAAAACCGAACTCAAAGAACTTGAGAAATTTTGGAATCAAGTTGTTAGCACTTGCTTGAATCTTTGTATTTACATTCAAGCACCCATTTCAGAACCCGAGATTCGCAAAGTTTCAGGCATAGAAACAAATAAAAAAGGAGACAAAAAACGAAATAAATTGCCATATCGTATTCTTGGAAAAAATGGTGTCAAGTATGTTTCATCAAAAAGTTCTAAATCCACTGGTGAGAAAAAAGCCATGCACCTTCGTTCAGGACATTGGAGAACACAACCAATTAAAAATCGTTCTGGAAAGGACGCTAAATACATTCAGGAAAAATCTGACGGGTCACTCTGGATTACTCATTGGATTGAAAGCACATGGGTCAATTCTAATGACACCGAAAAAATTTCCTCACAAGACATCGCTATCGGAGTCACTAATGAAAACAAATCTTTGGCTGAAAAAAGAGCCGTTGAAATGCTACAACAACACTTCCCAGAATTGAAGCACAATGGCCGTTATCCATGGCTTCGCAATCGCAAAGGCAATATGCTGGAATTAGACATTTATATCAATCAAAAGGGTATCCGTTTTGCAGTAGAGATGGATGGTGAACAGCATTATATCCCATCGGCTAAGTTCGGAGGTCGTGAAGCATTTAGAGTCCGAAAAGGCAATGACAAATCTAAAGATAAAATCTGTCGGGAAAAGGGCATTCCTTTGATTCGGATTCGCAATCGTGATTGGGATATGAATTCAGACTCGTTGTTGCAATCCGTTCGTAGCAAACTTCCTGAGAAAATGCTTGCAGCATTTGATGAAGCAACCTGCAAAACTTAAATAGGTAGCCAGATTACCCCGCACTATGGCAAGGAAATGTGGCAACTGTGGAGAGGCAGGACACAACTCCAGAAACTGCCCCGCATCGGCAGACCAAAAAGAGGAGTCCCAGCGTCAATCTCGCTTGTCCAAACCCAAGGTCATTCATATTGCAGGAGCCTCCCGATACCTGTGTTCCGCTAAATCCCAAGAGTGGCCTCATAAATATCTCGGAGATGAGTTTGCCCGCACCCTACCTGTTTGCCCAGATTGTCAAAAAATCTATGAGGAAACCCATAACCAACCCCTTCCAGAAAGAAATTTCGTGGAGGCTTCAGAATGAAAAGTGAGTGGCAATGGATGATAACGGTGCAAGCGCAAGAGAAAAAATCGTGTGGAAACCCATTTCCACCACCTCAAGTTATTGAATATTTGAAACGGAGGAAAAGTCAATG
>Ga0206682_10001238_pt1 | contig 25461 bp, 19 predicted proteins | sample M240m12015metaG_FD_155444 | JGI IMG/M metagenome (GOLD analysis project Ga0206682, IMG submission 155444) | Ammonia-oxidizing marine archaeal communities from Monterey Bay, California, United States - M2 40m 12015 | ecosystem: Environmental > Aquatic > Marine > Intertidal zone | place: USA...
ACGACGACTGGCGACGACGACGGCGACACGTGCTCGCGTTCACGAGCGCCGGGAAGCCGGCGTGGACGCGGTACGGGTCGACGCACGGCGTGAGCGGGCTGTGCGCGACGCTGCAGGCGCTGGGCGCGGTGAGCGCGAGCGCGATGGGGGGGGAGCTGGAGGGCGCGGAGGTCGCGGGGAGGCGGTTGGCGAGACGGGCGAGCGGCGCGATGACGTACGCGACGTCGAGCGATCGAGGCGAGAGCGCGGCGACGCTGGAGAAACATCTGGAGTGGGTCGAGCGGGGGGTGAAGATGCTGGTGACGAACGCGGGATTGGAGACGGCGCTGGCGAAGAATGCGAAATTTGACGTCGGGCGGGCGCTGGCGACGGCGACGCGGGCGGACGAGGTGTTGGGGCAGTTGGCGAGGAATTTGAGCTGGGAGACGTGTTACGTGTTCGATACGTACACGGCGGTGCGCGTGCGAGCGGAGGTGCGGGAGACGGTGGCGCGGGCGATGGTGGAGGCGATGAAGACGGTGACGAAACCGTTCGCGTGCGTGGCGTTCGGAGACGACGGTCGCGTGGGGGCGTACGCGAAACCGCGAGGACATCGACCGACGACGATCGCGGCGAGCGATTTGATCGTGTTGATGAATTTTCTGCGCGTCGTTTCGCGCTGCGAAGGCGACGAAGACTCGTTCACGCGCGTGTGTTTGCCGGAATTTAATCCAGACGGGTTCATGCGCGCGTACACGGCGAGGCTGCGGGCGCGCGACGGCGACGCGGCGGGCGATGAGGGACAACCGGTGAAGTCGACGCGCGCGTCGTCGGGTTCGATCGGGATTTGTATCATAACCGCATCCGCGGACGCGATGGAGGAATGTCGCGCGGCGAGAGACGCCTTGGAAAAGCGCTTGAACGACGACGGCGCTTTGGCGCAGATGGTCGCCGCCGCCGGCGAATCGATGTCCATCGCTAAACTTCCATCCGAAGCCCTCGGTGGGTTTCAGGACGCGAGTGAGCCGCTCTTGCACTTCGTGTACAACCGCCCCGCGCGTCATCAGCACGTTTCTTCCGCGTTCAGTCCGTCGTTGAACGGCGCCGACGTCAAGGCGATTACTCGAGCGTACGCGTCGACGTACACTTCGATGAAAGAGACCGAAGGCGTCGTCGACGCGAGCGGACCCGGACCCAAATTCATCGGCGCCGCGCAGCGCGTTCGATACGAGCGTCGCGCGCGCTTTTCCGTTTTGGCCTGCGTGGGCGGAGATTTTGAGATTTATTTAACTCTCAAACCGTCGACGACGACGACGACGGCGGTGGCGCTGTGCAATCGCCTGTGCGTCTGGCTCCGCGTGCACGAGCCCGAGTTATTCGTGGAGGAGTAGCGTTAGCAGTAGCAGTAGCAGTAGCGATAGCCCGCGTTTTATCGAACCCCTTCCGGCGATGTCTGGCGAGATTAAACCGTAAGCGGCTGCGTTTTACTTCGTACGCGTCGCCGCTCCGTCCCTCGCCGCCCCGCGAGCCCTTCGCTCACCCATCCTCCTCGAACCTATCCGGCGTCCCTCGCACGAACGCCGGCAGCGCGTACCGCCGTCCCAGCGCGTCGAACGTCACCGCCAATCGCGCGTCGCAGCTCACCGCGCCGCTCGCTCGCAGCACCTCGCGCGACGTTTCCTCGTCGAATCGCCCCTCGCAGCACGCCCGCAGCGCCCCCCACACCTCGCTCGACCCCCCGTACGCGCTCGCCGTGTCCCAAAACTCATCCCGTCGCCTCGCGAGCGCGTCGCGCGTGCACAGCGCGTCGGCGTCGTCGCCCACGGCGTACGGCGTCGTCGGCAGGCGCCACGAATCGATGGCGTTCGCGCCGCCGAGCGTCGCGTCGGCCGTCTCGACGTCGTCCGCGGCGCGCGGCGCGTCGACGCGCGGCGCGCTCGACGACGCGCACCCCATCGACGGCGTCGACGCGGCGCGGTGTGACGCTCGGCGCCGATCGACGCGCGGCGAACGCGCGAATCGTCTCGCCGCGCGCGCGCCCGCGACGAAGACGCCGCGCCGCGCGCGCCGACGCGCGGGCGCGTTTTACCATCGCGCGCGCGCGTCGACGCGCGCGCGCGCGCGATCGTTTTCGCGCGCGACGACGACGCGACGACGACGGATCGATGGATGCGTCGTCGGATCGCATCGCGAACGTCGGTTCCGGTCGCGCGCGTATCTTCATTCATCCGCCGATCCGCGCGACGTCGACACGCGCGCGCGCCTCGCGACCGCCCCGAACGCGTCGTCAAAAGCGCGAAAACCTCACTCGCCGCATGTTCGCAACAAACGCCGCGCCGCGCGCCGTCGCGACGCGTCGCGCGACGACGCCGCGTCGATCGCGAAAACGGATAACGACGATCGCGTCGGCGACGCGGACGCCCGAGGCGCGCGCGACGGAGGCGCAGCGGTGGATCGACGCGTGGAAGTCGGGCGAGACGAAGGCGAACCAGACGCCGGTCGCGAAGACGCCGGGCGAGTCGGCGCGGGAACTGCGCGACGGGGAGCTGGCGATCAAGAAAGGCTTGCTCGGGTCGTTCATCAAGGAGGGCTCCAAGGAGGTGACGGCGGAAGATTATCGAAAGTTTCAGGCGGAGATCGCGGCGAAAAAGGCGGAGGCGCAGCGCAAGATGAAGGAAGCGCGGGCGAACAAGAAGGGACCGTTCGGGTTGTGGTGAGGGAATCGTCGATGATTTGATTTAATGACGACGCGTAAAGAATGTTGAGAGACGTTTCGTCGCGCGACGCGCGCTAGTCGATTTCGATTTCGCCGCCGTGGCCGCTCACGGGACACGGAATCCCGAATCGCGCGCACGTGATGTAAATGTTCATTTTGATTCGGTCCAAAACCGCGTCGACGCTGTCGAGGGCGGGACGGACGACGACGTCGAATTGTTCGCTCGTCCCCGCCTTGTCCTCGTTGAAGTAGTAATCGATGACGTATCGCACCTCGCGCCCTTCGCGATCGACGTACCAATCGTGTCTATCGAACGGTCGCGCGCCCCCGGTCATCAATCGCGCCATCGCGAGCGGGCTCAACTCGTCCGGTCGTCCGCGAAATCGCAGCAGCATCGGCTGCCCGCGAGCGTACGCGTGCAACTTTTCCCACTGCGCCACGCGTCGCCACGTGTCCTCGTTCATCGCGTTGTGCACCATCACCACGCTGTCCATATCGCTCTCCTCCACGTCCTCGGCTTTATTTTTACGTACCAATGCGTTATAAAACATCTGCGGCGACGGGTACGTCCACGTACCACCATCGCTGCCGCTCTTGGGAATCGTCGAGCGTTCGCGAGCGACGCTCAGCGCGTCCCGTTGTCCCGGCGCCCGCCCTTGCGCCGGCTCGCTCGGCATGTTATTTCGCGGGTCCAGCGCGCTCGCCCCGAATCCGAACCACGAAGCGATGCCTCTGCGCTCGTTCTTCCGGTCGCCATCGCTCGACGTCGACGGCTGCGCGGCGTCGATTTTCGTGTTGTACACGTTGTACACCCCCAGGTTTCCTCGGTACTCTTCCGGCACGGGACACGCGCTGTCGGCGGCGGCAGAGCTAGATTCGCGCGCGCGATCGTACATGGCGCGGCCGCCCTCGCACGGCGGCGCCCGAGGGTCGTCCGCGGTGGCGGACGTGGAGACTTTGGCGCCCATGGCGAGGCGACGAGTGGCGACGGCTGCGGCGCGGGACGAGGCGATACAACGCGGATGATTTCTATTACAATCTCCGACGATTTGGGATGTACGACGGTGATGTGGGTGCCGCGAATGACGCGCTCGAGCGCGAGGTCGCGGTGAGGCTTAGATTTTCTTCTTTTTGTGGTGCGCGTTGCCGCGCTCGCGGCCGCCGAGCTTACGCTTGGCTTTTCGGCCCATGTTTCCGGCGTTCTTTTCTTGAATCTTCGCGAAACGATGGCGTCTGACGTGCTCGATGTCTTTGTCGTGCATGATTTCTTCCGCGAGCGTGCGCTTTTGATCCTTCTTGGCGAGCCTGGCGGAGTAAAAGTCCGCGGCGCCGCCGACGACGGTGCCGACTTGAAAGTGCGTCGGCAGCCTGGAGGTATCGGCGTTCTTGTAGAAACGCTTCGGGTCGTACGCCCCGCGAAGCTTGAGCATGCGCATCTCTCTGCGTAACTCTGGAGTATACTCCACGGCTTTCATGTCGAACCATCCCTTGCCCGCGGTCTTGCGTTCCATCTTTCGCAACTCTCGACGAACCTTGGTTTTGTCGTTCGGGGCGACGAACAATCCGGCGCCTTCCTCGATGAGCTTACGCGTCTCGTACGTCCCTTGCGCGGATGGGTCGTTCTTTTTTAGTTTCACGCGTTCCTTCTTCCGCGTGCGATTCCAACCATCCGTGGGCATCGCGCTCAGCTTTTCGTCCCCTCGCGCCTTCGGCGCGCTCCCGTCGATGCCGCCCTCCTCCTTTAATCTCCTCTCCCTCTGCGCCTTCGCCTCGCTCTCGAGCGTCGGCAACGGCTGCGTGAACTCCTCGATCAGCTTCGTCTGCAATTCATCCACGAACGCCGCCTCCTCCGCCGTGGGTTCAAACGCGGGATCCTCCACGCGTCTCCGAAACGCCTCGAGCTTGCACGCCGTCTCCACGCCGCGCGCGACGTAATACGAAAGCAATTCATGCAGCACCGGATCATCCTTCCGCCGCCACTTATCCTCCTCCACACCGTTCGAATCCGACTCTTCTGACTCCGATTCTTCCCTCTTCTCTTCCTCGTCGCTCGACGCCTCGTCCTCGCTCTCGTCGTCGCCTTCGTCGCTCGAGCCGCCGTCGCCGTCGTCGTTCGCCGCGCTCGCCGCCTTTTGCGCCGACGCCCGTATTCGCCTCGCCAGCGCGTCCTCCACCGACGCCGATTCCGACGTCGACCCTTCGCTCGCCGTCGCGCTCGCCTCGGCGTCCGACGCGCGCTCCGCGTCGTCGTCGTCGTCGCCGCCGCCATCGCCCCGCCGCACGAATTCTTCCAAACGCGCCCGCAGCGTCGCCTTCAGGCCGTCGCTCGGGAGCTCGCGCGCGTCGAGCGCGTCGCGAAGTTCCTTGACTTTCATCGTCGCGCATCGCTCGAGCGTGAGCGGCGTCGTCGACGCGGCCGCGGGCGTCATGACGGCGTCGCGCAATGCCGCGCGTCGCAGAGCTCGACGCGCGTCGACGCGCTCGACGTCGCGCGCGCGCGCGCGGGACGCGAGATGACGACCGCGCGCGCGTGTTGGACGCGCCGCGACGCGCGCGCGTCGATCGCGCGCGTCGCGGGGCGTCGACGGAGCGCCGCATCGGTCGACGCCGCGAGCGCGCGCGCGCGCGCGCGCGCGGCGTCGACCGACGCGGGATCGACCGACGCGGGATCGGCCGGCGCGGGGTTGAACTTGATCGTCATCGGCGGGCGCGGGTGCGGGAAGTCGAGCGTGTGCCGACGGTTGGCGGCGGCCGACAAAAGATTTAAACACATGTCGCTGGACGACCTCATAGTGTACGAAGCCGGCGGCGCGTCGATACCGGCGATCGTGGACGAGCGCGGATGGCGTGGATTTCGTGAGCTAGAGTTTGAGGTGTGCGTGAAAGCGGGACGCGCGTTCGATGGGTTCGCGCTGATCGACGCCGGGGGCGGGGTCGTGACGGATTTGGACGAAAACGGAGAGGAGGTGTTTTCGCAACGCAAGGTGGACGCGCTGAAGGCGAAGGGGGGAGTGATCGTGTTTCTCGATCGAGACGTGGATTATTTGATCGAGAGGATCGCGGGTGATTCGAACAGGCCAGATTTGAACGCGTCGAAGAGTTTTCGGGAGATTATGGAGCGACGTTTGCCGTGGTATAAGAAAGCGGCGGATTTCATCGTGGACGGAGGCGGGAACGACGCGAACGAACGACCGTTGGTGAAGAAGAAGCGCCTCGCGAGTACTATAGCGGCGTACTACTACGCGCAAAGCGGTGTGGAACCTTTGGCCGACCAGTGGTTCCAGTTGGACGTGGGCAAACGGAATTGATGCGCGTCCCGTAAAATTTGCGTTTTGCTCGCTCGTCGCGCGCTTAGCGGCGGTTTTTAATATCAATAATATATGGCAACGTAACGCGTGCTTGAGCTATATTTTACATTCATCACGGTCGTAGTGATGCGTAGTCTGGACCTGAATCCGCGGCATCGCCGTCGAGAAGCGCCTGCGACAACCACGCTAACTTGGTCGGCTCGGGAAACACTTCATCGCTGTCTCGGTACGCCCGGATGGCGTCTCGCGTACTCTTCAACGAACGCGTGGGGAACATGCAGTGCAAATCGCGGTCCGTTAGTGGCACACCTTTGTCCTCCGTCTCGGCGCACAACCATCGGATCTCGCGATTTTGTTCGTCGATCCACGGTCGTCTCTTGTCGAGAGTAAACTCTTCGGTGGGGATCCATCGGCAAATACCGCCCTTCTCCTTCCAGCCGCTCGATCGCGGTTTCGACAATTCCTCGCGAAGCGTCTTGAGTGGTGTCGCACGCCCATCGAGGGCGTCCAAAGACTCTTTTTCAGCGACACGCTTCGCCTTTTCGTCAAACGGGCAACCCAACCAAGGCCCCGGGTACAACGCTCTCGCTTGCTCGTCGAGTTCCTCCGCGCTGAAGATCGATTCAAACTTGTGCGGATGATTATACCCGTGCAAGAAACGCAAAATCGCGGCCGAAGTGATGTGATGAACTTCGTATCCTCCGACCGCGACGACGCCTAGTAAGCGCGTCGTCAACGGGGCGACCATGGCGAGATCGGTGAAATCAAAGTGCATCGTCTCTTCGATCACCGCCTTGAACGCCACACCGCTCGGCTCGCGTTGCTCATCCACCGACATGAAAGATCCCCAGCTACTGTTTCTACTTTGTGATAACGCGCGGGCGTCTGTCGCACGCCTATCTGTCGAATCAGCACCACTCGAGCGACGCGGCGGACGCGGCGGACGTCCCGGCGAAGCGGCGCGAGCCGATTCTTCGTTCGACGCATCATCTTCTCTGTAATCGCTCTCATCGCTCGGCGATTGCTCGCCGGCGACATCTATTGTCGCACTCGCGTCGGGGGCTTCGAGAACTTCGGACAAACGTCGGAGCTCGACCTCTTTCGAGCACGCCGCCGGCGCCGTGTTGGCGCACAAGTCCGACGTCATCTCGGCGTTGGAAATGCAAAAGATGTCCCGATTACCCAGAAATCGCGGTGCTTCGAAGACCAACACTGGGCATGGGATGCCTTGTTTCATGCGCTCGTACCCGAAAGGCCACATCCAAGGATCAAGCATGATGCAGCACTGGATTCGAGAATCCATTTGCGCGAGCATCCCCACCGCGGCGCCGCCGAACGAGTGTCCCATGGCGGCGACGCGCGTCAAATCCAATCGCTCGTAAAAGTCGCTTTCAGGATCGGCATTCATCGCCACCACCTGATCCAGGGCGAAAGCCACATCCAGCGCGCGCCAACGCAAGTGCTGATTTCTAAATTTCCACCAGTTGAACGGCACGGTGTCGTTCGGCATGTCGTATCCTCTGAAATCCGCCGTCGACCCGTCCGGATACAACACCAGCGCCGCGTCGTGCGGATGATCGACGGTGACGATGATGTACCCCCAACTCGCGAGCTCTTGCAACAGCGCGCTGTTTTGCTCCTTCATCCCCGTGAATGAGTGCGAAAACACGACCACCGGGAATTGCTCTCCTCGTCCGCCCGCGACGGGGACGTCCTCCAGCGCCTCCATGCGAACCAATCGAAAGTAATTCACGCACCACTCTGGCGCCCAAAAGCTCACCGCTAAAGACTTCGCGAGCAAGGGCTCGAGCCAGTTCGCCTTGCGCGGCTTCTTCACCTCCTTGAGCCCGCGCTCGCACGCCGGATACCAAATGTTCGCCATCAATTTTCTGTGCTCGGGAAACGCCCCGCGTCCCTTCGTGTTCAACAACCAACTCTTCCTCGATCGATCCGTCCACATCAGCGTCCTCTTTCCAACCTTATGCGGTCCCGTGGGTTTGGGCATTCGAAACACCGGTATCAACAATCCACTCAGCACGCTCGCGAACGTCGTCGCGCCTCCGCTCAGCGCCGCCGCGCGCCGCGCCCACAGCGGCAATTTACTCCCCGCCGCCCCCACGCTCATGCACACCCCCGTCCCGATGTACGCCGGCACCACCTGCCACCGCGCGCCGTCCACCCTCCACTGCGCGATCACCGCCAGCAGCGGCAGCGCCCGTCTCGCCGGATGCATCGCCGCCAATCGCGCGTCCATCGCCGCCCGCGCCGCCGCGTGTTTCGCATCCTTCCCCGCCCACACTCGCCGCGCGCTCACCACGCTCGCCAGCCACAGCAGCGGTTCCAGCGGTCGATGAAACGGTCCTCGGATCGCGCGGAACGCGCGTCCCAGCGCGCGCCAGACCATCGCTCGACGCGATTAAAAAGTGCGATTCGATTCGATTCGATTCGCGACGATTCGCGTCGCGTCGCGCGCGCGCGCCGCCGTGCCCGCGCCTCGCCGCGTCGCGCCGTCCGTCGCCTTCGCCGTCGTCGCCTCGCGCGCGCGCGCGCGTCGCCGCGCGCGCGCGCTCGCGCGTCGTCGTCTGCGGCGTCGGTCTCAACGTTCGAGACGTTTGTGATCGCGGCGCGTCACTGTTTGCCCATACGACGCGACACACCTCGACGCGCGGCGCGCGCGCGGCGCCGCGATGCCGCTCGCGCTGAGCGCGAGCGGCGACAGCTCCCCGCACACGTCCTGGCGCCTGGCGCAGCACCGCGCGCTGTGCGGCAGCCGCGCGCGGTGGCGACAAAAGTTGATTAAGATGATGGATAGAGTCGGCGCGGCGTGGCGAAACGACGGCGCGCGACGGGAGCGAGGACAGCGGAGCGGACGAAGGCGACGCGCGAGCGCGCGGGTGATGGTGGCGCGCGCGTGCGCGTGCGCGATGGTGGTGTGGGCGGTGCGATGGATGAGCGACGGACGGGCGGTGTCGAGACGGCGACACGCGCTGAGCGCGAGACGCGCGGACAGAGCGCTCGAGTCGTGGAGCGGCGCCGAGGGAGGCGATGGACGGCGGGCGAAGAAATTGAGCTGTGGGGACCTGGACGCGGGCGATCGAGGACGGTTCGAGGGACCGAATCGAAGGTACAGACCGCGGCGAGTGAGCTCGGCGGGACGGCGGAGGAGCGCGTTGGACAAGGCGCTCGGACGAGGAAAGGCGGCGAAGACGGTGCTGTTGACGGGCGTGCACGCGCACGCGACGTTTGGGGTGAGACTTTTAGAGGAATTTTTGACGCATTACGTCGACTACGGGAAGATTCCGGCGGAGAATGTGTTTATGGTGGTGCACGTCGGAGAGGCTTCGAAATCGCGGTTTGGGAAATTTGAAACGGTGATGAAGAAACGCGGGGTGACGTACTCTAAATACTGGGGCGAGACGCTTTTACACAGCGATTTGTCGAGATATTGGCAACGGCAACTCGCGGGCGTGGCGTGCGAGGAAGATTGGGTGATTTTAGCCGACATTGATGAACATTTATTCGTCCCCGAGCAAGCGGATTTGGGGAGCGAAAAGTATAGCATTCCTGCGTTTCTGGCGCGCGCGGACGCGCTCGGTTTCGAGCTCGTGAACGGTGTTTGGTTCGATCGAATCTCTTCCGATGGTTCCCTTGTCGAGCGCGAGGCGGAGACGTCGTTGCACAAGAGCTATCCGAGAAAGTGTCACGTGGGGCCGGCGTGCGACGTGCGAAGGTCGCCGCCGAATACAAATGGAGCGGGTCAAGTACTTCCGCGCGAAGGCATGGTGATCGCACATAAGCTAAAATTTGACGTCGCCGATGTGCGTGCGCTGCACGATTTCGCGCACGACGACGTTGTTCCGGCGACGGCGTTGGACATTCGTCAGGACAACATTTTCCCAGTGCCAATTTCCGTGCAGCACTACCAGTGGCACGAGGGCGCGGTGGAACAGTTGTACCAAGTCGCTTCGGCGTACGAAGCGTGCGGGTTGGAAGACGCGCGTAAAGCGACGTCAGACTTGGCGACAACGCTGAAGGAAGCAAAAAATGTCGTGAGCGACAAGACGTGTCCGGAGTTGGCGTGCAGCGAGGCGTCGTCCGACGTAGTCGCGCTGGATGTGCGTCGAATCGCCATCGTCACTACTGTTTGGGAGCACGTTGACGGCGTAAGTCGAACGATGAAGCGCTTTGCCAGCTATTTACGCGATCGGGACGATGCGAGTGTGCTCGTCATGTCTCCGGATCTAGCCGAGCGAGATTACGTTGAGGCGAACAATTACCACAGCGTTCACCAACTCGTGGCGCCGGTGCCCGCCGTTGAAGTTCCTGGACGGCCAGAATACAAGATGGCGGCCCCATTGCAAGCCAGGCAACGCGCTGTTCTCGAGGCGTACAATCCTCACGTCGTGCACGTCGCCGCACCTGACATGCTCGGTCACAGCGCGGTGCGTTGGGCCAGAGAAGTTGGCGCGTGCTCGGTGTGTTCATATCACACTGCGTTTGACACTTACATGCAGTACTATCGCGTCAGATTGTTGACCCATCCGATCCAACACTTGCTCAAAGATTTTTATTCCATGTGCGATGTCGTCGCCGTACCGACGTACGCCGCGGCGAACCATCTCCGTTCGATCGGGATTCCCGGAGAAAAGATGGGATTCTTTCCGCGAGGAGTCAATCAAACGTTGTACAACCCATCGATGCGCGATGACGAGTACAGACGAGATGTCTTCGGCGCATCGAGCGACGATATTGTCATTCTATGGGTCGCTCGCATCGTTCGCGAGAAAGGTCTCGGGAGCTTTGTGAAAACGATCCAGTCGTTGAACAAGGTCGCGCAGCGCGAGGCGGATTTACCAAAGTTTCGAGTCGTCGTCGCCGGCGATGGACCGGATTTGGCTTGGGTGCGATCAAGCTTGAAGCAGTTTGAAAACGTGGTGATTCTAGGTCATAAAGGTGGGACAAATCTCGCGAAAACGTACGCGGCGGGAGATATATTCTTCTTCCCGTCGAAGACAGAGGTGATTCCAAACAATCTCATCGAAGCCATGGCTTCAGGGTTGCCCGTGATCACGGATGACGTTGGTGTGAATCGAGCTATAGTGCAAGATGAGGTGAGCGGGATCATTGTGAAGAACACGGCACCATTGCCCGGCGACGTTACCAACTACGTCAACGCAATCAGGCGATTGATGAAGGATAGAGAGCTCGCGAAACGCATGTCTGCCGCAGCGGTGGCGAGCACGAGTGGGTTGACGTGGAAGCGAACATTTGAGTCGCTTCTACACGCGTATGATCGGTGTCGTCCGGGATTGCCCTATGCGAGGCACATTCCGCGAGAAAGCCTCGATCAACCGAAGCTTTTCCCGCCAAACGTCGAAGCCATGGAGAAGCGTCGGGACGTCATCGTCGACGACGGCGCGCCCGAGAACTCGCTCCTCTATCGCATATCGAGAGGTATTACCGGTGGATACGTGCGCTCGCTCGACGAGGCGAAGCGCGATGACGATACCATCGCCTCTCACGGTGTATTCGAACGGAAACGATAGATAATATTTGATCGATCGGGCGTGTTTTAGTGATGTTGGAACTTGTTTTGTTTTGGCAACCTAAAAAATGCGCGCTGGATGTGCTTTTAATAGATACGCTCGAGAACGTACCCAACCATGCCTACTAACGACCGCTTTGCTTCACTATCGGGGAGTTGCCTGAGAGACGCCAGCGCGATGTCGCCCTCTCTCTTCGCCAGTTTTTGAGCCTCCTCCAAGCCGAACTCGTTGACGATCTCAATCGCTCTCTGAAGATCGCCCTCGTTCTCAAACTGCGTCTCAATCAACGCACGCAACTCTGGCTTTGCCCGCAGCGCGAAAATCGTCGGGGCTGTCAAGTTTCCGCTCGCTAAGTCTTGGCCTTGAGGCTTACCCAACTGCTCCTCCGATTGCGTAAAGTCTAAGATATCGTCCACGACCTGAAACGCCAACCCGAGGTGCTTACCGTATTCGTACATGTCAACCTTGACCGACTCGGTCACTTCGCTGAACACCGCCGCGGACTTGCACGACGCCGCGATCAAAGACGCCGTCTTGTTGTGACTCTTTTCGAGGTACTCGTCCAGGGTCAAGTCGCAGTTGAACAGCGCGCCCGCCTGAGAAATTTCCCCGTCGGCGAAATCCGCGATGACTTGCGAGATGAGCTTAATCACCTCCAAGTTGTCCAAGTTCGCCAGGAACCACGACGACTGCGCGAATAAGAAGTCACCGGCCAAAATCGCGACGCGCGCGCCGTACAACGTGTGGATGGTTTCCTTGCCGCGACGCGTATCGCAGTCGTCCAACACGTCGTCGTGCACGAGCGACGCCGTGTGAATCATCTCCGTAATCTCCGCCAACCGTCTCTGTCTATCCGTAATATCGCTCATATGCATCAGTTCCGCCGTCGCACGCGCGACGAGAAACACCAAGACCGGTCGCAGCCGCTTCCCTCCAGCGCCAAAAATTTGATCCGCCGCCGCCAAGAGGAGCGGATTCTTCCTTCCGATGATATCCCTCAAATTCAGGCGCAGCTGTTCCATATCCTCCGCCACCGGCGCCGTGATCTGCGCGATGTCGTATCCTTTCCCCTCATCACTCGATCCGAACGACGTGTTATGCTCCGGATCGAGCTCATCGAACGACGTCGCCACTCGTCCCCCCATCGGCGTCCCGCTCTTATCCTGCGCCGCATCCGGCGCCACCGCGCGTCTCCTCGCGCCTCCCCGCGCGCACGTCCGTCCTCTCGCGCCGCCGCTCGCGCCCGTTCTCCGTCTCATCTCTTCCCTTTCGCGCTCTGATCTCACCGTCGCGCCTTCTCCGCGCGCTCTCGCGCTCGCGCGTCCGCCTCGCGTCGCCGTCCCGCGCGTCCCGCTCGCCCCTCGACTCGTCGCCATCGACCTCACGCTCGTCCACCGTTCCTGCGTCTGCGTCGCGCATCCCGCGCGCGCGCTCAGCGTCGTCGTCGTCGTCGTCGCGCGCATCATCGCGCCTCACCGCGCGCGCCGCGTCCGCGCCGCGTCGCCGTCGCCGTCGCGCGGCGCCGTCGCCGTCGATCCCTCGGTCGGCGCGCGCGTCGCGTCGCGCGTCGTCGAGCGCGCCGAGTCGCGGCGCGAGGGCGCGGGAGACGCGGCGCGAGAGGCGCGAGAGGCGCTCGCGTGCTCGCGCGCGCGCGATCGGTCGGGCGCGGGCGAGCGCGTCGACGTGTGGTGACGTCGGCGCATCATCGACGTCACGGGACGTCATAACTAGGGTTTTAGGATGACGCATTGAAGAGGCGCTGGAGCCCATCAGTGGCGTTTTCGAGGGCGCGGGATCTGGATAGCGCGACGAGGGGACGCGGTCGCGAAGCGCGAAGAATCAAACTATGACAAACGAACGCGCGTAAGGCGCGCCGCGAACGAATGCGAGGAACGAAGCGAACGGTGTCGTGATCATCTCGCGCCCGCGCGCGGACGGTAGAGAATCTTGTCGATGATGCCGTAATCGAGCGCGGCTTCGGGGGTGAAGTGCTTGTCGCGACGAATCTCCTCGGACACTTGCTCGACGGGACGACCGGTGATGTCGCTGATCTTCTTGTTGATCTGACCGCGGATGCGCATGAGCTCTTTACCCTCGTTTTGAACGTCCGAAGCCGAACCGCGGGCGACGCCGGAGGGATGATGAAGCATGATGCACGTGTTCGGGAGCGCCGCGCGCTTGCCCTTGGCCCCGCTCGCCAAGAGTAAACCGCCCATCGCGCGCGCGCTTCCGAACCCCACCGTCCCGACCTCGGCGTTCAGATGCTTCATGGTGTCCAGGATCGCCATCGTGGGCACGATCTGCCCCCCCTCGCTGTTGATGTACAGGTACATCGGCTTGTTTCGATCCGCGCTGTCCAGGAACAACATCGTCGCCACGAGTTGGTTCCCGAGTTCCTCGTCGATCGTCTGCCCGATCCAGATGATCCGCTCTCGGTACAAGCAATTCCAAATATCAACCCACTGCCACATGTTCTCGTTCGGCGTCTTGTACGGCACGCGCGGGACACCGATCGGCATCATCGTCTTCGTCGCGCGTCCGCCTCGCGTCCTCGGCGCGCGCACCGCCCCGCCCGCGCGCTCCGCGAACGTCGCCGCGCGTCGTCGTCCGTCGCCTCGCGCCAGCCCGCGCGCGAGTTTATTCCCATCGACGAATCCGCCGTAGTTTCCGAGCGTCGCGCGCGCGCTCGCCGTCGCCGCGCGTCGCGTCGTCGTCGCCGCGCCCGCGCGCGGTCCCGGTCCCGCGCGCGCGCTCGCGCCGCGCGGCGACGGCGCGGCGCCGCGCGCGGAGACGGTGGACGCGAGCATGCTCTCGTCGCGCGTCGACCGTCGGCGCGCGCGCGGAGACGCGATCGACGCCGCGGTGTGCCGACGCCGCGCGCGCGATCCGTCCGAGGGTTTCCGCGCGTTCGTGTGTTATTTATACACGACTAAATACACATACCCATGTGTCCGACACCAATACCAGCTCCGTGATACTCACATGGGCTAAAACGTACACACAATGCGTACACGAGTCGATAAAACGACGCGCCCAGGGGAAAGACGTCGTCCAACGGCCGTCCGCCCGCGCGCGCCATCGCGCGACGCGCGACGCGACCGACGCGCGTCGACGACGCGCGCGACGCCAAAAATTTAATCCTCGACGTCGCCATGAACGCCGACGAGTGCGCGCGGTGCCTGCGCGCGATCGCGGCGCACCGCCCGGACATGAAGCAGTTCGCCGAGCCCGAGGTGGAGGTGGATTACGCGCGCGTCCTCGGCGAGGGCGGGTTCTGCACCGCGTACGCCGCGCGGTTTCGAAACGAAATCGTGTGCGCGCGCGTGGTGGACTCGAACAAGGAATCGCTGGTGGTGAGCGAGGTGGCGACGGTGAGCGATTTGCCGCGGTGCGCGGTCAAGGTGCACGGGTGCGCGGCGACGACGCGGCCGAGCGACGGGAAGAAGTATCTGGCGGTGCTGAGCGAACTCTGCGAGGACGGATGCTTGGAGGATTTCGTGACGCGGGAGCGGGCGAGCGGACGCGCGCTGAGCGAGCGGGTGAAGTTGGATTTGTTCTTGCAGGTGGCGGAGGGACTGGAGGCGCTGAAGGGCGCGCGCGTGGTGTGGAGGGATTTGAAGGCGAAGAATTTGTTGGTGCGGAGCGTGCTGAGGAACGCGTTCGGGACGGTGACGAAGGTGACGATCGGATTCACGGATTGGGGGACCGCGGTGCGGCTGCCAAAGGTTGGGAAGCGGAGGATGACGCTGCAGGGACCGGGGACGTGCGGGTACATCGCGCCGGAGACGCGCGGGCCGCATTACGACTTTCAAGCCGATATGTGGGCGTTCTTGGTCTGGGCCGCGTCCATGTGCTTAGACGTGGAGGTTTTGGTGGATTGTCAGCTGGAAGAAGCGCTCGGGGAGCTGAAGTTGGAGAAGAAGATTGCGGCGACGGCGGGTCAAGAGACGCGCGTCAAGGAGATTCTCGCCAAGTTTGACGACCGCGTCGCGCCGGGATGTCGCGTGTTGTACGAGTTTTTGAAGTCCACGACCTGGGTCGACGCGAACGAGCGGTGGAGCGCGGACGAGGCGATCGAGGAGATGGTGGATTTCCGCGAAGCAAACGATTTGGAGCTGCCCATGGGCGGGTGCACGCCCGCGCGCCCGACGAGTTTCCCAGAGGAGAGCGTGCAGTGCACGGACGTGGACGACGGAGAAGACGACGACGAGGGCGAAGAAGTCGAACAGAGAAGTCCAATGAGCGTGCAAGCGCTGACGCCGGGTCCATTCACGATGACGCCGTACGCGCCGACGCCGTACGCGATGACGCCCGCCATCGATTCGTGCACGCCGGGGCCGAGATGGCATCCGCTCATGAACCGACAACTCGTCGAATTGCCGCCGCCGATGTACTTACAGCACGCGCGCGAGCCGGAGGATGACATGCCGCCTCCACGAGAGAAAACGCCCGTCGCGAGCACGCCCGTGGTCACGGTGGCGCGAGTCGCCGTGGACGTCGCGCCCGTCGTCGAGGCGACGCGATCGCCGCTCGGCGTCGTCGACTTGAACGCGGCGACGACGCAGTCAGAAGCTTCGAAGCCACAAAAAAAGCGCCGTGGGCGCCCACCCAAGGTGAAAAACGGTCCGCCACCGGCGAAAAAGTCCAGAGTCGAAGCGCCCGCGAGGGACGATTCGATGGCGCTCGCGCTCGTGCGCTCGAAAGGATGCAGCAAATGTCGATGGGCGTCGAACGGGTGCGGCGCGTGCGATCCAGACACGCCGCGTGCGCCGACAGGGCCACGCGCGGCTGCGGCGAAGAAGAAGACAAAAGCTCCGACGGTGGTGAAAGCGACGAAGAAGACGAAGAGCGCGGCGAAAGCCACCGCATCGAATTCGATGGCGCTCGTCGTCTACGGCACCAAGGGTTGCAGCAAGTGCAGATGGTCCGCGAACGGGTGCGGCGCATGCGATCCCGGCACCGCGCGACTTCCGCGCGGACCAGCTGCGCAAAAGTTGGCACTCGCGGCGAAGAAAGCCACCAAGGCGCCAAAGAAGAAGGCGAGCGTTCGCGCGGACAATTCCATGGCGCTCGTGGTCGTCGGGAAAGGATGCAGCAAGTGTCGTTGGGCATCCACAGGGTGCGGCGCGTGCGATCCAGACACGCCGCGCTCAAAACGCGGACCTCGCGGTGGAACGCCGAAGACCAGGGCGGTGGCGGCGAAGAAGACGACGAAGACCAAGGCAAAGACGGCCCCGCGCGTTCAAACGAAGAGCGCCAAGGGAGTCAACGTCAAGTTCCCATCCAAGTCAAAGGCGAAGGCGTTCATCGACATCAACACGGGCGAACGGAAAATCGTCACGGAGCTCACGCTCGTCCCCGTGCGCACGGCGGACGGTAAGCCCGCTCGCGGTCGACCTCGCGTGTTGCGTCCGCCTCGCACCGAGCTCGGGTGCTCAAAGTGTCGCTACGCCGCCAAGGGCTGCGGCAAGTGTCGCGAGGAACTCGAAGAAGCCAAGCTGCTGCTCGCGCGTAAAAAGTAGCCCTACGTTGTGTGTACTTGTATTACTCGAATCATCGTCGACGACTGTCGACGCTTCGCCATCGCGCGACGCGCCGACGCGAAAATCATCATCACATCACACGTATCGTCGTCTTATTACACGAACCCGACGCCGCTGCTATGAGGCGACCGCGTTCCCAGTCTAAAGCGTCTCGCTCGCCTCGCCTACGTAAACCTCGCCGAGCGTCCTTGTCTCCCCGCCCCGTGTCGCTCTCCGCTACTCCCCACGCTCGTCACCACCCCATTCCTTCGCATCTTCGTCAGCGTGCTCGACAACCAATCCAGTCCCTCGTACAGCCCCAGCCCTTGCGTCGCGCACGACGCCTGCACGTGCCACCTCCGTCCCTTCAGCGACGGCAGTTCAAACGCCTCCACCAGCTCCGCCGTCGTCATCGCCCCCTTCAGGTCCTGTTTATTCGCGAATATCAATATCGCGCTGTTTCGCATGAACGCGTCGTTGACGATGCTGTAAAACTCCTCCTTCGCTCGTCTCGCGCGCTCTCGATCGAGGCAATCCACCACGAAGATCAACCCGTCCGTGTTGTTGAAGTAATGCCTCCACAGCGGTCGCAGCTTCTCCTGTCCGCCGACGTCCCAGACCGTGAACACGACGTTCTTGTACTGCACCTTCTCGACGTTGAACCCGAGCGTGGGCACCGTGCTCAGGACCTCGCCGATGTGCAGCTTGTACAGGATCGTCGTCTTCCCGGCGGCGTCCAGGCCGAGCATGACGACGCGCATGTCCACGTTGCCGAAGTACTTGTCGAACAGCGTCCGCGCCTGGCTCAGCGCCGCGCCCATGGCGCGCGACGGCGACGGCGCGCGCGGCAGATTGTGACGCATCGGGACATCGAATCGCGCGCGCGAGCACCGTCATGGCGCGCGACGACGACGCGAACGACGACGAGGACGCGCTGATCGATTACGAAGCCATGGAAGCGATGGACGACGCGCGCGCGGTCGACGCCGAACGCGAGGTCGAGGAGGGGGAGGTGACGGCGCGCGACGCTCGGGACGCGCGCCGCGCGGCGACGACGACGACGCGCGACGACGACGCGATGCTCGACGTCGACGATCCGACGCGCGTCGAGATGCGCGAAGAAGATTTCAAGTGCGCCGAACGCGTCGCGGCGACGATCGAGGAGCCGAAGCGACACCTGATGCGAAGGCTCGCGCGCGCGTTCGGCGGCGACGCGATGGACGCCGCGCTGCGAGAGACGCTTCGAATCGAACGCGAGGGCGGGTCGAAGTACGAGGCGGGCGCGACCGGGAGCGGGATTTGGCGACGACGCACCAAGGCGGGGTGCTTTTTGTGGGTGTTCAAGCGCGCGCACGGCGGGGCGAAACTCGAGGCGGCGCTGCGAGAGAGCAAAGCCGTCGACAAGGCGCTGCGCGCGAGACGGCGAGGCGAATTCGGCCGACGGGGGGGCGCGCGCGGGCGCGGGCGCGGGCGCGGGTGACATCGGGTGATCGCGAGGTGACGTCGCGCGCGCGCGGCGAGCGCGCGACGAGCGCGGAGAATAGGAATAGGAATAGCGCTGTACGTTGAACGTCGAACGAGACGCGAGGCGACGAGGCGCGACGAGCGCACACGCACGCGCGCGCGTCGGCGCCCGCGCGATTCTCCGGACGCGCGCGCGCGATCGATAGAACGCGCCGCGATGCCTCGCGTCGGCGCCGCGCGCGTCTTCGCGCCGTCAGCGCGCGCTATGAAGCCGCCGCGCGAGCGTTTGGATAACGCCGCTCGACGCCCGCGCGCCGCCGTGCGCGCGCGTCACGCCGCGGTGGACGGTCACGACGCGTTGGACGCCGCGGACGTGGATACCACGTCCATGCCCGCGATTTACAGCGCCCCGGACGGGAGCAAAGAGGCGGCGGTGCTGGAAAAGCTGCGACGGGTGATCGACCCAGACTTTGGCGAGGACATCGTAAACTGCGGCTTTGTCAAAGCGCTGAACGTGGACGAAAGCGCGGGAAACGTGCTGTTTGCGATTGAACTGACGACACCGGCGTGCCCGGTGAAGGCGGAATTCGAACGGCAGGCGAAGGCGTTCGTCGGGGAGTTGGAATGGGTGAAGAACGTGCGGGTGACGATGACGGCGCAGCCGGCGAGAAACGACGCGCCGGAGACGGTTGAGGGATTGCGCAGAGTGCGACACATCATCGCGGTGAGCTCGTGTAAGGGCGGAGTCGGGAAATCGACGACGAGCGTGAACTTGGCGTACACGCTGGCCATGATGGGGGCAAAGGTGGGGATTTTGGACGCCGACGTCTACGGACCGAGCTTGCCGACGATGATTTCGCCCGAATCGCCGGTGTTAGAGATGGATAAAGACACGGGAACGATCACGCCGGTGGAGTACGAGGGAGTGAAGGTGGTCTCGTTCGGGTTCGCCGGACAAGGGAGCGCCATCATGCGCGGACCGATGGTGAGCGGGTTGATTAATCAACTCTTGACGACGACGGATTGGGGCGAGCTGGATTATTTAATTCTCGACATGCCACCGGGAACTGGGGATATTCAGTTGACGCTGTGCCAAGTCGTCCCCATCACCGCTGCGGTCGTCGTGACAACGCCGCAAAAGTTAGCCTTCATCGACGTCGAAAAAGGTGTGCGCATGTTTGCCAAGCTAGCGGTGCCGTGCGTGAGCGTCGTAGAAAACATGAGTTACTTTGAAGTCGACGGCGTCAAACACAAACCCTTCGGCGAGGGCAGTGGCGCGGCGATTTGCGAGCAATATGGCGTGCCAAACTTGCTGCAAATGCCCATCGTGCCCGAGTTGAGCGCGTGCGGGGACACCGGTCGGCCGCTCGTGTTGCGAGACCCGGCGTGCAAGACGAGCTCGAGGTACCAAGACGTCGCCGCCACCGTCGTTCGAGAGGTCGCCAAGCTTAACAACGGAAAGAAGCCGCGCGTCGATATCGATCCAGGTTATGATGGCGCGTTTCGCGTCGAACTTCCCGGGGAGAATGACGATAAGCCGTTTTGGATCACGGCGAAAAACGTTCGCATGTCCGACACGAGCGCTCGCGTCAAGGGCAGCGACGAGTCCCCGGACAGGCTCTTAAACGGCACCCCGATCCCGGACGATATCGCTCCGATAGAAATGTCCGTCATCGGAAACTACGCCATGTCCGTGACGTGGCCGGACGGCTTGAGCCAGGTCGCCGCCTTCAACACGCTCGCCAAGCTCGAGCGTCTCCCCGCGCGCGCGTCTTGATGGACGCGCACCACGCGACGTAGGCCAACATTCAGTATTACATTAGAGCTTACGTCGCTCGCTCGCTCGCTCGCTCGCTCGCTCGCTCGCTCGCGATGCGTCCCGTCGTCCCTACGCGTCCCGCTGTCCCGCTGTCCCGCTGTCCCGCTCACCTCGGTGGCGCTTTTCGACGAGACGAGTCGTCGCGTCAGAGCGCGACCGGTCGACCGGGCGCGCGGCGCGCGCGCGCGGCGGATGTCCGCGGACGCGTTCGCGCGATGGAAATCCGTCTCGCGCGCGCGCGTTCGACGCGGAGAGACGATGCGACGCGCGTTCGCGGAGTGGCGATTCGTCGCCTCTGACGCGGTGCGACGCCGCGCGGCGCGCGCTGCGGTCGCCGATGCGCGTCGCGCGCGGGCGCTCGCGCGCGCGTTCTCCGCTTGGCGCGAGCGCAGCGCGCGCGCGGATCCGGCGGCGCGATTGGAGGCGCATCGCGCGCGATGGGCGAGACGACGCCGACGCGGTTGGCTGCGAGCGTGGTTTCGAGCGGCTCGAGAGAGCGCGCGCGAACGACAGCGCGCGTTGGACGCGGTCAGGGATAAAGAAGTGCTCGAGGCGAGGTTGATGGTGCTGCGAGCGACGGCGGAGCGGGATGCGGCGATGGAGAAGGCGAAGGCGACGGAGAATTTGTATCGCGCGATGGAATTTAGAGAGCGCCAGACGGCGAAGAGACGGAACGAGAAGGCGGTGGTTCGACCGCACGTCCCAGTCAGCGATGGTCGCGAAGCGCAGAAACGTAAAGCGCTCGTACGCATTCTCCACTCGCTTCGAGCGCACGCCGTGGCGCAGTTGGAGCGCATCGATGGGCTCGAGTACGACGAACGCATTCGCAACGCCGCGCGGATCGGGCGATAGTTTGTTTACGAAGATTGTTGTATCATAAACTCTAGCTACGTAAAACTCGTCGACGTCTAGTAATCGCGAGCCTTGCGGTCCGGCTTGGAGAGCAAATCGGTGAATTCCTGCGCCGGCGGCTTCGCGAAACGAGTCTCAGCCCACAAATCCGGCGTCAAGAAGCCGTAAGAATTCTTGAGCGCTTCGTACGTCGCCTTCACGGAGTTACCGAGCGTACGGGTGTGACCTCTAGAGCACGTGTACACGTCGTGGAGACCCGCCATGGCGAGCACCTTCTTAACGGTACCGGACGCGACGATACCCGCACCACGCGGCGCCGGGATGAGACGAACGTGCACGGAACCGCACTTGCCGTGAACCTTGGTCGGGATGGTGTGCGGCTCACCGAGCTTGGAGCCCCAGTAACCTCGGCGCACCGGAACGATGTTGAGCTTGGCCAAAATCATAGAACCTTGGATCGAGTGCGCGACTTCCTTGCACGCCTTGACACCGAGACCGATGTGACCGTTGCAGTCGCCGACGACGACGAACGCCTTGAAGCGCATGCGCTGACCCGCCGTGGTTTGCTTTTGAACCGGGCAAATCTTCATAACTTCATCCTTAAGCTCCCCACCGATGAAGTGTTCAACGATTTGGTGCTCCTTGATCGGCAAAGAGAACAAGAAGATGTGTTCGAGCGACTTGATCTTCCCTTGTTGCACGAGACGACCGAGCTTGGTGCACGGCACCCACACATCCTTGTCGTCGCCGCCGCGTCCGCGTCCGCGTCCGCGTCCGCGTCCGCGATCGCCGCGTCCGCGATCACCGCGACCGCGATCACCGCGACCGCGTTCACCACCGCGGCCGAAACCGCGGGAGAATCCGCCTCGATCAGACATTATTCGCTGTGTTCTGCGCGCGAGACAGTCGCGTCCCAAAGTCAGTCCCATCGTCCGTCGATCACAGATCGCCATCCTCCATCCCACGCCCGCGTCCTTTCCCACCCCACGCGCGCGCGAACGACGCGAGAGCGTTTTTGTCATCCGATTCCACGCCCTCGCGCGTCGTTCGACGCTCGCGCGCGGCGCGACGCGCGTTCGCGTTCGCCGCGATCGCGATGTCGCAAAGCCCTAACGCCGACCGTCGTCGCGTCGTCGCCGTCGCGCGCGCGACGTCGATCGAGCGGCGCGGCGTCGCGCGACGAGAGTGATGCGCGCGCATCGCGCGGTCGCGTCGTCGGGGTCGCACCTCGAGTCGACGCTCGTTCGCGAGCGCGTTGAAAAGACGGAGCGGGACGCGCCGCGCGCGAAGGGTTTCGCGTGCGTGAGTATCGTGATAAACACGGATTTTGGCGAGGGCGCGGGTCGACGGCGCGCGCGACGGCGCGCGCGACGACGCGCGACTGTGTCTACGACGTTATGTATTACAGGTCACGATACACGTGTTCCATCGTTTATTAAGACGTGGTCGGGGTTGGGGTTTGGCCGACGTCGGCGATGCCCTCGAGACCGGCGAAATTGTCGGCGGCGGCGGCGAGGTCGGTTTTCGAAGCGTCGGCGACGGCGGATAACGACTTTCGCAGAGGGCTGTTCGCGGCGCGTAAACGGACGGCGTTGATGACCAAACGAACGCAGTGGAACTGGAAGAGTGCGATCCAGGACGCGCGAACGCCGAAGCCGTTGGCGGATAAAATGGACAGGGTGACGCAGCTCAGCGCGGCGTTGGGGACGTAGGAGAGAGACATGAAGACGCCGTCGCGCGCGGCGAGGAGACAACCTTCGGATGCCATGCTACCAGTGTGCGCGAAAAGCGCCAAGGCCATGAATGGGATGGCTTGATTCATGAGATCGATCACCGGCGCGCTCTTCGTGAACATTTGCGGGAACAGGCTCGGCACTAAACCGCTCGTGGCGGCGTTGAAGCCGCCGATGACGACTCCGACGAGCATGATGTTGAACGCGAGCTTGGAAGCCTTTTCAAAGTTACCGAGTTGAGGCGGTAAGAAGGCCTGCGCCGCCTGACTCACGCCCTCGCCGACGACGGCGAAAAAAAAGTACACGGTCAAGAGCACGCCGTTCGCCGCGGACGCCTCCGGGGAGATGGCCGTCGCGGATCGCACTATGGCACCAACAAAGATACACTTTATGAGCGCCACCATCATCACCGGCCCGGCGATCGACTTCAAACGCTCGAGATAATCATTTCTCGGCTTCTTAAATGGTAGACGCAACGCTGGTGCGCCCACGTTGCGCACCGCGCGCGATTCCTTCGTCGACGAAAACGCCGACGTCTTCGCGCGCTCCTTCGCCTCGCGCAACATTTCCTTAACCTTGTCTATTTGCGGCCCTCGACGCACGAGCGCTCGGATGAGGAGCGCCATGGTGATGACTTGTGATGCGCTCGTCGCCCAGGCGGCGCCGGCGATCCCCCAACCTAACCCGGTGACGAACCATAAATCCAGCACGAGGTTGAGCACCGTCGTCAGCGTCACCGCCTTGAGCGGCGTCCACGGATCGCGAACGGCTAAAAACGCGGACTGCGCCACCGCGCTGATGATCCCCGCGGGAAGTGCCAATATTCTAATCACGCTGTACGCGCTCGCGTAGGGCAAAAGCGCCACATTCGCGCTCCCCACGTATCTCGCGAGCGCCGGCTCGTGCGCCGCGATTAACAAAACCGCCGAAATCGCCGCCACCCCCGACGCCGTCATGATCGCCGACGCCACCGTGCGCTCGTCTTCATCCTCCGCCCCACCGCGTCTCGCGAGCAATCGATCCTGTCCCACCATCGACGTCGTCGCCACGGCGAACCCGGTCGCCAGCAAATAAAACGGATACCCCGCGTACACGCTCCCCGGCGCGATAGCCGCGAGCTCCAGCGTCCCGCTGCTCAGCCCGACCACCGACGTGTCCACCAGCGACAGCAGCGGATCGCACAGCCATATCGCCATCGTCGGCAGCGTGAATCGCATCAAATCTTTCACCGACGCCTCCTTCGTCGCGTCGTCGTCGTCGCTCGAGTCGCTCGAGTCGTCGCTCGAGTCGTCGTCCCTCGTCCCGCGCGTCGTCCCGCGCCCGCGCCTCGCCTCGCGCGCGTCGTTTTCGTCCTCGCGCGCCGCGGGCGCGAGAGCGGCGTCGACGGGCGCGTCGCGCGCGATCGGGCGTCGCGCGCCGTCGCGCGCGCCGTCGTCGCGCGCCGAAGCGCGGCGAAAGAGTCTTCGGGACGCCGCCGCCGACGCGCGCGCGAGGGCGCGCGGGCGCGCGGGCGGCGCGCGACGGGCGACGCGCGACGCGCGAGCGAGGCGCGCGCTCGGGACGCGGCGCGGCGCGAGCGGGCGAAGCATGGCGCTCGCGAGGCGCTCGCCTCTGAGGTTGGGCGTCGGCGCGCGCGCGAGCGACGGCGACGCGGCGCGACGAAATCGAACCGACGCGGTGTCGATGAATCCCGGACGCGACGCGCGCGAGAGGCGCGAGAGGAGGTTACATAAATACATAAATACAAGCGGCGAGACTACGAGGCGGAGGCGGCGTAGGCGATGGTCAAGGATTTGGCGACCGCCTCGACGCGCTCGACGACGCGCTCGGCGTCGTCGGCGCGGAGGCGCGCGCGGAATCTGGCGAGAAACTTGTCCGGGTGCCACCGCTTCACGCAGCGGTGGTACGCGAGCTTGCGCTCGCGATCGGTGGCGCTCGCGCCGCCGGCTTCGCGGTCGAGGAGCTCTTTCATTTTCGGCGGCCAAGGAACGTCGGCGTAGCGAAGCGGTTCCGACGACGCGCCCGAGTCGGCGTCCAACCGCGCCCAAGCTTCGTCGTACTTTTGCCAACGCCTCGCGCGCGATTTTTCCTTCTTCGCCCTGTCTTCCGCTTTTTTCTCCGCCTTCTTCTCCGCTTTGCGAGACTCGCGCTCTTCGTCCTCGGCTTCCCACCGCGCCCACTTTTCCCGCTCCGCGCGCTCCGCCTCGGCGCGCGCGCGCGCGTCCTCGTACCCCACCCCCTCTTGATACCCACCGTACCCGAACGACCCCGTCCCCTGCACGACGTCGACGCCGTCGCCCGCGTTCCGATCGCGTCCCATCCATCGCGTCGCCGGCGCCGCCGCCGCCGCGTCTCGCGCCACCCACGCGCTTCCGTTCCACGCCCGCGTCGCCGCCGCCCGATCCCGCCGCGCGTCCTGCGACCCCGGTCCGACGAACCGCGCGCGCGCGCCGACCCGATCCAGCGCGCGCGTCGCCGCCGCGCACGCCGCCGCCGCGCACGCCGCCACGGTCGCCCCCGTC
>Ga0206682_10001241_pt1 | contig 25451 bp, 23 predicted proteins | sample M240m12015metaG_FD_155444 | JGI IMG/M metagenome (GOLD analysis project Ga0206682, IMG submission 155444) | Ammonia-oxidizing marine archaeal communities from Monterey Bay, California, United States - M2 40m 12015 | ecosystem: Environmental > Aquatic > Marine > Intertidal zone | place: USA...
TAAATAACTTCTTCCTCAACAGCAGTCTTAGTATCAGCTGGATCAGCTGGATCAGCTGGATCAGTTGTATTTGTTGGATCAGTTGTATTTGTTATAACTGATAATAAATCATTACTTTTTTTAAAATATTTTGAATAAATAAACCAGGTAAATATTATTAAAATTAAAATTAATAATATTTTAAAAAGATTTCTTTTTTTCATCAATCAATATTTGATTGCAAAATATTATGTATATGAAGAACACCTACTGTTAAAAACTTATTTTTTTTATCATGTACACAAAGCGAGGTAATTTTTTCTTCATTCATTAGCGCCAAAGCTTTTGCTGCTAGAGATTGTTTATCTATGCTAATAGGGTTTTTTGTCATTATTTTTGAAACACTCATCTCATTTAAATTTTGTTTTTTTTCATTGTAACGTCTAATTTGACCATCAGTAATTACACCAATAGTTTTTTTTTGTTTATTTTGAACAATTAAAACTCCTAATTTTTTATTACTTAATATTTTGATGGCACTCTTCATATTTAAATTCTCTTTTACAAAAGGAATTTTGTTTCCCGTTAACATTATATCTTCAACAGTTTTTAATTGAGCTCCAAGATTGCCAGCAGGATGTATTTTTTTAAAATCAAATTTACCAAATTTTTTATACTGCATAGTCGATATTGCTAATGCATCTCCTAAAGCTAGCTGAGCCGTAGTACTTGAAGTTGGTACGATACCACCTGACTCTTTTACCTCAGGAATTATAAGCTTAATATCTGATGCTTTGTATAAAATAGATTCTCTTTTTGACATAATTCCAATCAGCATAATTTTATTTCTGTTTGCATATTGAATTATATTTTTAAGCTCACTAGTTTTACCTGAGTAGCTTATTAAAATTAAAATATCTTTTTTTGAAATACTTCCTAAATCACCATGAGACGAGTCACTTGCAGATAAATTGAAAGATGGTGTGCCGACAGAAGATAAAGTTGCAGATATTTTGGCTGCTATTAACCCACTTTTGCCCACACCACACAAAATTACTTTAGATTTACATTTTGCAATTTCGACTACAGCTTTATTAAATGAATTATCAATTTTTTTTTTTAATTTTTGTAATGCTTTAATTTCAAGATCAATTACTTTTTTTGCTAAGGGTATAAATTTTTTAGTCATTAATGGGACCAGATATCATCTTTAAATAATGCTAAGTCTAAGTTTACTCTAGTTTTCAAAAATTTTAAGCAATCCTTATAAAGATCTATTCTATTTTCTCTTTCTAATATTTTATTTAGTTCATTATGAATTTTGTGCAGGTACATTACATCATTGGCACAATATTTTAATTGTGCTGAAGAAAGTTCCCCACCAAAATCTGAACTTTGAAACTGTTTGCTTATATCAATATTAATAAATTCTTTAATTAATGTTTTTAATGAGTGGCTATCTGAGTATGATCTTGCTAATTTTGATGCAATTTTAGTATCAAGAATATTATTAGTGTCTGTTTTTAAATAGTATTTGATATGAGCCATGTCTGCTCTTCCATAATGAAATATTTTTGTAGTATTTTCATCTGCAAGTAATTTTGTTAAATTTGGAGCATTGTAATTCTTTCTATCAAATTGAATTATATGAGCGTCAGAATTTCCTGAAGATATCTGGATTAAGCAAAGAGGATCTCGTCTGACATTCAGACCCATAAACTCACCATCAACAGCTATTAGATTGCCTAAATCTAAATCTTCTGGTAAATCATTTTTGTGAAGTTGAATATTATTACTCATTTCTAAACATATATAATGGAATTCAAATGAAAGCAAAAAATTGTCTAATTTTTGGTGGCAGCGGTCAAATTGGTCGAAACTTAATTAGGAAGCTAACAAAAAATAACTATAGAGTAACTGTTGTTACAAGAAATATTCATCAAAAGAGCTATATAATTAAAACTCAGGCTAATGCAGGTTATATTGATGTAGTAGAGGCCAATATTTTTGATGAAAATAAAATTAGAAATCTTTTTAAAAAAGCAGATATTTGCATAAATTTAATTGGAATTTTATATGAAAAAAAAAATGGCAATACATTTAAAAATATTCACTCTGTTTTACCTTCATTGTTAGCTAAACTCTGTAAAGAATATAATCTTAAGCATTTTATTCATTTATCAGCTTTGGGAATAAATGATGCAACAGACTCCGATTACGCAAAAAGTAAATTAGAGGGAGAAAGCAATGTGTTAAAAAATTTCCCATTAGCTACAATCTTAAGACCATCAGTTGTGTATTCTGTAGATGATAACTTTACTACAAACTTTATGACTTTACTGAATAGATTGCCAGCTTTTCCAATTTATTATGAAGGAAAGACAAAATTTACACCAATTCATTGTTCTGATTTAACAGATACCATCTATCATGTTATTTCAAAAAATATTTATTCAAAAATAATAGAATGCACTGGTCCAGAAATTATAACTTTTAAAGAGCTTCTAGAAAAATTACAGATATTAATTGGTAAAAAAAGAATTTTGTTACCTTTCCCTTTGCCAATTGCTGAATTGACAGCAAGATTTTTTGAGATGCTACCAACCCCACTACTTACAAGAGATCAATTGAGATTACTAAAATACGACAATGTTTCATCTGGAAAATATAAAACCAATTCTGATATAGGAGTACCTAGCGTTAGGTTATTTGATCAGGAAGTTAAAAAATATTGTTACATGTGGAGAGAAGGTGGGCAATTTTCAACTGAAAAATATATAGCAAATAAAGATTTAGAAAATATAAAGAATTAGTTTTAGGCAGACTTTATTTTTTTCTCAATAAATTCAGGCACTTCATCTTTATCTGTAGCTTCTTCTTTTTTACCTTTAGGTTGATAAGCATACAAAAGATGAAGCTTACAATAAGAAAAATCTTTTAATGAAGATCTGCCACAAAAATAAAATGACTTTTCATCTGGATGACCAATTGGCCATTTACATGAGCTTTCATCTAATTCTTCTAACTGCTTAGGATTTTCTGGCTCAAAGTCTTTTTCAATAATTAAGGATTTAAATTTACTTTTTCTTCCTCTTTTGTTTTTAATATTTTTTTCCTCTAAAGAATTTTCAAAATTTTGATTTGAAGTTGCTGCTCTTGTTTTAATTTTTGCTGAAAGGTTTAATCTGTGTGCTTTACCAATTACTGCATTTCTGCTTATGCCACCTATGATCTCAGCAATTTGGCTTGCAGTATTTCCTTTGCCCCAAAGTTCTTTTAGTTTATTTACTTTCTCTTCGTTCCAGCTCATATCAATATGTTGTATTATAGTTTATAAAAATAACAATATACTGATACTACAATAAATTAAACAAGCAAAATCTCAAAGTTATCAACAAAAAATAAATTAGAATTGGTTTACAGATATTTTCAATCATAACTTGTATCTAATAATTAAAATTTATAAAAACTGATTAAAATTATGAGCTATTTAGCAAAAAATTATAATAGAAAAAAAATTTCATTTAAATATGGAAAGGGAAGCTTTTTATATTCAACTAATGGAAAAAAATATTTAGATTTTGTTCAAGGTATAGCTGTAAATTCTTTAGGACACGCACATCCAAAATTGGTTAATGCTGTAAATAAACAATCAAAAAAACTTTGGCACGTTTCAAATGCATTTCAAATTCCAGAAGGAGAAATTTTAGCTAAAAAACTCGCTAAAAAAACTTTTGCTGATTTTGTTATGTTTCAAAATAGTGGTGCAGAAGCAACAGAGGCAGCAATAAAAGCCGCGAGAAGATATTTCTATTCAATTGGAAAACCAAAAAAAAATAGAATCTTATGTGTTAAAAATAGTTTCCATGGAAGAACCCTAGCAGCAATATATGCAAGTGGTTCAAAAAAAATGACAGAAGGATTTGGGCCCAGAGTAACTGGTTTTGATCATTTTGAATTTGGTAACCATAAATCTTTAAAAAAGAAAATTACAAAAAATACAGCAGCCATAATGGTTGAAACCATCATGGGCGAGGGAGGTATTAAAGTAATCCCAGATTGGTGCTTAAGAGAGCTTAGAAAAATTTGTAATAAAAAAAATATTCTATTAATATTAGATGAAGTTCAATGTGGAATAGGAAGATCAGGTGATTTTTTTGCTTTTGAAAAATCTAAGGTAAAACCTGATATTGTCCCAATTGCAAAAGGTATTGGGGGTGGATTTCCAGTAGGAGCAGTTTTAATGAATAAAAAAGTTGCTTCTGGAATGACAGCTGGAACTCATGGATCTACTTTTGGTGGCAATCCATTAGCCATGACTGTTGGCAATTCAGTAATGGATATAATTTCAAATAAGAAATTTTTAAAAAATGTTAAGTACGTTTCAGAATATTTTTTGTCGAATCTTAATAAAATTCAAAATGAATATCCTAATATTATTAAAGAAATAAGAGGTAGAGGTTTACTGATTGGAATACAGCTAAAAATAGATCAGACAAAATTTATAAAAAAACTTATGGATAATAATTTATTAACAATAAGAGCTGCTGAAAATGTTGTTAGAATTTTACCACCACTTAATGTAAAAAAGAGTGAAATAAACCAATCTCTTAAAATAATAAAAAAAGTTTGTTTAGAATTAAATTAAAATGAATCATTTTATAAATTTGAAAGATATACCAGCTAAAGATCTTAGAAAAATTATTGTTGATGCTAAAAAAAGAAAAAACCTTAGAAAAAAGTTAAACACTTTAGAGGTTGATAGAGGGTCTCCATTAAAAGGTAAAATGCTCATCCAAATGTTTGAAAAAGCAAGTTCTAGAACTAGAATAAGCTTTTATTTAGCAATCAAGCAGCTTGGGGGAGGAACCTTAACTCTCAGATCAAATGAATTACATCTTGGTCAAGGCGGTGAAAGTATATCGGATACAGCTAAAATATTGTCAACTTATGGTGATGGTTTTATGCTAAGAACAGATAGTGATAAAAAGATTGAGGATTTTAGGAATTTTTTATCAATTCCAATAATTAATGGCTTAAGTCCATCTTCACATCCAACTCAAGTTTTATCTGATGTTTTCACTGCCGAAGAGATTAAAAAAAAACCAATTTCAAAATTAAATATTTGCTGGATTGGGGACTCAAATAATGTTTTGGACAGTTTAATAGCAGCATCTGTTAAATTTTCATTTAAACTTACCATAGGTTGTCCTAAGAATTTTGAACCAGGCAAAGAAGTTAGAACATGGGTAAAGAAAAATAATAAAAAAATATTTATTTATAATGATCCGAAAAAAGCTGTCATAGGAGCTGATGTTATATTTTCAGACAAAGTTATTTCTCTAAATGATAAAGTGAATAAAAAGAAAAAAATTGAACAATTTAAAAAATTTAAGATAGATAAAAAATTAATGAATTATGCAAAAAAAGATTGTATTTTTCTCCACTGTTTACCTCGTGGATCTGAAGTAAGTGATGAGGTTTTTTTAGGAAAAAAATCTCACGTTTGGCAACAAGCTCTTAATAGAGTTCATGTTCAAAAAAGTATTTTATTATATTGTTTTGGGAAATTAAGGTAGTGTTATAGGATTATCTGAATTTTGATTTAAGTATTTTATAACCGAAGCTCTATCTTTTTCTTTTCTTAATCCAGCAAATGCCATTTTTGTTCCTTTAACCCATTTAGCAGGTTTAATTAAGTAACCGTTTAGCTCTTCAAGAGTCCATTCTTTATCAAATGATGCTAAAGCTTTAGAATATTTATAATCTGCGACTGCTCCAGTTTTTCTTCCAACAACATTATATAAAGCAGGACCAATATTATTTTTTCCACCTTTAACAATTGAGTGACAAGCAGCACATTTTTTAAAAACTTTTTCACCTAAAGTGATATCTCCCATCGCCATCAACGCAGCTATATCAACTTTTTCCTCTACAGCTTTTTTCGTTGTTGATGAAACTGTTGTAACTTGTTCTACTTCAATCGCATATCCTGGTGTTTTGGGTTTTTCCACATGAAATATGATATTTGATAATTTACCAATACCAATTATTAAAAGCGCAACCATTAATACAGCAGCTACTATTTTATTAATCTCAAAAGAATCCATTTTTCTAAATATTATGTTGGAACATATATCACGATAAATTAAAAAATTAATAAAATTTAATGTATAAATTTGCCTCTATTTATATTTAATAGGTATAATATTTATTCAAATACTAATGAAAACATTAACTATAATACCCTCGAGATTGTCAGCAACTAGGTTGCCTGGTAAGCCTTTATTAAGAATAAATGATTTATCAATTATATCTCACGTATTTAGAAGGGCTCAGGAGGCAAATATCGGCAATGTTGTTGTTGCGGCCGAGGATCAAGAAATAGTAGATGATGTTGTTAAAAATGGAGGCAGAGCCATTTTAACAAGCAAAAACCATAAAACAGGAACTGATAGAATTTATGAGGCATTGCAAAAACTAGAGTTGATGGATGTAGATTTAATAATGAATCTACAAGGTGACGAGCCAGCAATTAATATTGAAGACATTAAAAGTCTAAATAAAAAAATGGTTAGCAATCAATCTAAAATGGGCACACTCGCAGCTAAAATCAAAGATATCAAAGACTTGAATAATGAAAATATTGTTAAAGTTATAGCTAACAAAAATTTAAACAATGAAGAATTTCCTAAAGCTAATAATTTTTTAAGAAGATCAAAAGAAATAGCCAATATTTACCATCATATAGGAATTTATTGTTATTCAGCTGAAACATTAAAAAAATTTGTTAGACTAAATCAATCAAAAAACGAAATTGAAAATAGATTAGAACAGTTGCGGGCATTAGATAACAATATTGATATAAATGTTGCGCTTGCAAGCTCTTCTCCAATTGGCGTCGATACAAAAGAAGATTATCTAGCCTTAAAAAAAATTATGGAATATAAAGATTAATGGCAAAAATTTATTTTCAAGGCACATTTGGTGCATATTCTCATTTAGCTGCATTATCAGTTGACCCAGATGCAGAAATAACACCGTGTAAAACATTTGATGATTGTTTTAATAAGGCAAGCTTAGAACCAGATTGTAAAATAATTATTCCAGAGTCAAATAGAATTACAGGAAATATTGGTATTGAATATTTAATATTCAAACATAGACTAAATATTTACAAAGAGCATTTTCAAAAAATAGAACACAATTTATTAGGTCAACCTGGTGCAAAACTTAACAATATAAAAGAAGTGTATTCTCATGCGCAAGGTTTATCTCAATGTTCAAAATTTATAAAAGAAAATAATATAGAAGAACATATTAGAGCAGATACAGCAGGATCTGCAGAAATGATTTCAAAAGCAAAAGATGTTAAACAAGCTGCGATAGCATCTTCTCTAAGTGCTAAAATTTACGGACTAGACATTGTTAAAAAAAATATTGAAAATGAAAGTGGCAATTTAACAAGATTTTTAGTAATGGGAAAAAATATTTCTCAGCCTGAATTTGGAGAGAGCAAATATATTACTTCTTTTTTATTTAAACTTAAAAGCAAGCCTGCTGCCCTTTATCAATCTTTAGGTGGATTTGCGATTAATGGTGTGAACTTAACAAAATTGCAAAGTTATCCAGAAAAAAATACGTTCGATTCATTCTTTTTTTTATGTGATTTAGATGGCCATATAGAAGATCCTAAAGTACAAAAATCTCTAGAGGAGCTGGGGCTTCATTGTGAAGATTTTCACGTCTTAGGTGTTTTTGAAGCTGATAAGTTAAGAGACAAAAAAAAATAATCTTTTCTTGTAGAATAGAAAATATAACTGCTATAATAGTTTTGGAGGCTAGAGGTGGATGCTGCTTAAACCCGACCAGATCCTAACGGAAGCAGTCGTAGAGACAGTTATTCAGGTTCTAGTCTCCTTTAAATAAATAAAATGAACAATAATTCTAAAGTATTAGCATTAAAGTATAGGCCCAAAACTTTTGATGATCTTATTGGTCAAGAAGTAGTGGCTGAAACTATAACAAATTCAATCAAGGCAGACAAAATCCCTAATGCTTATCTTTTTACTGGAATAAGAGGAATTGGTAAAACTACAACTGCTAGAATTGTTGCTAAAGGACTTAATTGTTCAAATGGTATAGAAAATTTATGCAAAGAAGATCTGTGCGATAATTGTAAATCTATAGCAGACTCTAGTCATATTGATGTGCTTGAGATGGATGCAGCCAGCAAAACTGGTGTAGATGATGTAAGAGATCTAATTGAATTTTCTAGATACGGTCCGACTTCAGCAAAATATAAGATTTTTATAATTGATGAAGTCCACATGTTAAGTAAGCAAGCATTTAATGCTTTGCTAAAAACACTTGAGGAGCCACCAGAATATTTAAAATTTATTTTTGCAACTACAGAAATTAAAAAAATACCTATAACTGTGGTTTCAAGGTGCCAAAGATTTGATTTGTCTAGAATTAAATCATCAGAACTATTTGATTTCATCAAAGATATAAAAGAAAAAGAAAACGGTAAAGTATCTGATGAAGCTTTAAAATTAATTGTAAAAATATCAGAAGGATCTGTAAGAGATGCACTATCTTTATTGGATAGAGCCTTACTAAGCTTAGATGAAAAAATAGAATTAGATCTAAATGCAGCCCAAAAAATTTTTGGATATTTTGATAAGTCCCAATTAATTAATTTATTTGAATTAATATTGAGAGGAGAAGAGGATAAAGTAATTAATATTTATAGAAAAATATATGATCAAGGCGTTGAACCAAAAGTATTTGTGAATGATTTTTTAGAAATACTTTACTATTTTAAAAATATTAATTCTTTATCTTTGGAGGGTACAAATTTTTCACTTAATGATGAAGAGTTTACAAAAATTAAAGAAATTTCAAATCAGGTAGATTCTGAAGTTTTAATATTATTTTGGCAGTTTGCAATATCCTCACTTGAGGAATTAGATATTGTCTCAAACCAGCATCTGTCAATTGAAATGTTCTTAATAAGATTAATGCACCTAAGTTCAATTAAATTAAATAAAAATTTAGATCAAGAAGTAAGGAATGATAATTTAGATGGTCAAACACATAATAAAGAAAATGAGCAAATGTTTGAGGATAATTCAAAAACTATTAACCAAATAAAAAATATAGCTCAAGAGGAAAAGCAGAAACCAGAAGCTAAACCTGAGATAAAAACCATAGATAAAAATTTGATAAATTCATTTGATGAACTTCTTGATATTTGTACTCAAAAAAAAGAAATTAAATTAAAATATGAATTAGAAAAAAATGTAAACCTTGTAAAATTTGAAAAAAATAGAATTGAAATTTCCTTTAATGATAATTTGGATAAAGATTTTGTAAAAGATCTTTCCTCAAAACTTTATGAATGGACTGATGAAAGATGGATTATTACTTTTAGTAAATCTAAAGGTGAGATGTCAGTTAAAGAAAAACAAAAAAATAAAAAAAATGAATTAATTAACGAAGTTAAAGGTTTGAAAATTTATAAGAAAGTAATGGAAAAATTTCCTGACGCAGAACTTATAGATGTTAAGTTGAATGAAAAAAAAGAGGATAAAAATGACTGATTTTACAAAGATTTTAGATAAAGCTAAGGAACTAGAGGCTAAAATGAAAGAAAGCCAAGAAAAAATTAAAGAGATTAAAGCTGAGGGAGTTTCAGGTTCTAATTCAGTTAAAATTACTCTTGATGGTGAAGGTGAAATGCAAAAAATTGAATTATCTGATGAAATTATTAAAGAGGATAAAACAATAATTGAGGACTTAATAGTTGCTGCTCATAATAGTGCAAAATCACAATTGAAATCAAAGACGACCGAGGAGATTTCGAAAGCCACAGGAGGTTTTGGAATTCCTGGTTTCAAATGGCCATTATAACTAATGCAAAATATTAGTGAGATTGAAGAATTAATTAAATTGATTTCAAAGCTTCCAGGTCTAGGGCCTAAGTCAGCTAAAAGAATAGTTCTTAAACTTATTAATAATCGAGATGAATTAGTAAAACCTATGGCAAGTACGTTAGCTCAAGTTTATAAAAATGTAACAAGGTGTAATGCATGTGGTTCATTAAAATCTAATTTAAATGGGTGTGTGAATTGTGAAAGTTTAAAAGAAAAATTTACAAAAATTTGTGTTGTTGAGGATATTGCTGATCAATGGTCAATTGAAAACTCAAATATCTTTCAAGGGTACTTTCATATTTTAGGAGGAACCATTTCTTCTGTAGGTCAAAGAAAGGAAGATCTTTTAATTAATTCTTTAGTTGAAAGAGTAAATAGAGAAAAAATAGAAGAAGTTATACTTGCAACAAGTGCAACTGTTGAAGGGCAAACTACGGCTTACTATATTCAAGATAGTTTAAAAAATACTAATGCTAGAGTAACTAAATTAGCACAAGGATTACCTGTAGGTGGTGAGATCGAAAGTTTAGATGATGGAACACTATTTTCAGCTTTTAAAAATAGATCTAATCTAAATTCTAGTTCAGATTAAGTTTCTTTTTTAATCTGTTTTGATGTAATAATGGTTCAGTATAGCCAGAGGGTTGCTCCTTACCTTTAAAAATTAAATCACATGCAGTTTTAAAAGCTAAAGATCGATCAAAGTCATCACTCATTTTAACATATTTGGGAGCACTTTTATTTTGATTATCTACAATTTTTGCCATTTCCTTCATAATATCTGTAACTTGAATTTTAGTAGTGATACCGTGATGTATCCAATTAGCAATATGTTGTGATGAGATTCTTAGCGTTGCTCTATCTTCCATCAACCCAATATTATTAATATCTGGGACTTTAGAACATCCTACACCTTGATCAATCCACCTAACTACATAACCCAGTAATGTTTGTGCTGAGTTTGATATTTCATTATTAATGTCTTCTACTGACCAATTTGGTCTGTTTGCAACAGGTATAGTTAAAAGGTCGTCTAGTTTTGCCTTTTCTCTTTTTGTAATATTTTTTTGTTCATCAAAGATATTTATTTCGTGATAATGTAATGAATGCAAAGCAGCGGCAGTTGGGGACGGAACCCAAGCACAATTAGCTCCTGCTTTTAAATGTCCTGTCTTTTGTTCCATCATATCTTTCATTTTATCTGGCATTGCCCACATTCCTTTTCCAATTTGTGCTTTTCCTGATAACCCACATTTTAATCCAACATCAACATTGTTATTTTCATATGCCAAAATCCACTTTGAGGATTTCATATCTCCCTTCTTGATCATTGGTCCAGCTTCCATTGAAGTGTGCATTTCATCACCTGTTCTGTCTAAAAATCCAGTATTTATGAAGAAAACTCTGTTTTTTAGAGTTCTGATACATTCTTTTAAATTTGATGATGTTCTTCTCTCTTCATCCATAATTCCTATTTTGCAAGTGTATTTTTTTAGACCTAATACATCCTCAACTTTAGAAAAAATTAAATCTGTAAATTCAGTTTCATCTGGTCCATGCATTTTAGGTTTAACTATATAGATCGATCCTGCTCTAGAATTTGTTTTATTTTTTAAATCATGGATTGCTGCAGCTACTGTAATAAATGCATCCATAATACCCTCAGGTACTTCGTTACCATTAGATAAAATAATCGAAGGATTTGTCATTAAATGACCTACGTTTCTAACTAATAATAAGCTTCTTCCATGTAATTTAAGTCCTTTTCCATCTTTTGAAATATAGCTTCTATTAGGATTAAGTTTTCTTTCAAATAATTTTCCATCTTTTTCGAATTGTGTTTTAAGATCGCCTTTCATCAAACCAAGCCAGTTTCTATAACAGATAACTTTATCTTCTGCATCCACCGCTGCTACACTATCTTCGTTATCACAAATTGTTGATACAGCAGCTTCTAAAATTATATCACTAATTCCAGCATGATCTTGTTGAGCACTAAACGCTCTTGGATCTCTTAAGATTTCAATATGTAAGTTATTATTTTTTAATATAATCGCAGAAGGGTTGTCAGCCTCACCTCTATGACCAATAAATTTTTGTTCTTCAGTTAGATCAAATATATCAACACCTTTAAGAGTTTTTAGTTTACCATCTTTGACAGCTATACTTGTAATTTTATGCCAACTAAGATTTTGAAGTGGAAAATATTTGTCTAAAAAATCCCTTGAATATTTAATTACCATCTCTCCTCTCAAAGGATCGTACCTTTCTGATACACTATCTTCAGATTGTTCTATGACATCAGTTCCATATAGACTATCGTATAAACTCATCCATCTTGCGTTTGCTGCATTAAGGGCATAACGTGCATTCATAATTGGTACGACTAGTTGAGGTCCAGCTATTTTAGTTATTTCATCATCTACATTTTCTGTTTCTATTGAAAAATCCGCACCTTCTTCTTTTAAATATCCAATTTCGTACAAAAATTTTTTATATTCATCTAGTTTAATTTCATTACCTTTATTTTTAATATGCCAATCATCAATTTTTTTTTGTAAAGTTTCTCTTATGTCAATTAGTTCTCTATTCTTAGGCTCAAGTTCATTGAGAGTTTTTTCAAACCCTAACCAAAATTGATCAGTCGAAACACCTGTATCTGTTAGCAGTTCTTCATTAACAAAATTTGATAAGCTTTCTGAAACTTTTAGAGTATGAATATTTATATATTTGTCTGGCATAGCACTTTTTTTACCCCATCTGTATTTTTGCCTGAGAGTTTTGCTCCTTCGGCGGAAATTAATCACTTTCCAGAGTGTTATGCTTTGATCGGTCCTTTTGCCTGAGAGTTTCCGGGGTGGTTGCTCCTTCGGCGCTAAAATATTGTTAGTCTCTCCCGATTAGAAATTTGTATAGTTTAAATATTTGAAGTCAATTAATAACGCTAAAATTTATTCAAAATTAACATTTTATTGCCTTTTTTATAATTTAAGTTTCTATTATAAACATTTCATGAAAAATTATCTTAATTTTGAAACAGATATTAAAAATTTAGAGACTGAGTTAGAGAAATTAAAAGACCCATACAATCAAGATGGTCTTTCAGAGGTAGATACTCAAAAAATTTCTAGTACACAAGCCGAACTTGATGAAAAATTAAGAGATATTTACTCTAACCTTGACCCTTGGCAAACTACCATGGTTGCTCGTCATGAGGATAGACCAAAATCAAAGTTTTTTATTGATAATTTGTTTGATGATTTTATTTCTTTATCAGGAGATCGTTTTTACGGTGAGGATAAATCTGTTTTAACAGGATTTGCTAAATTTAATGACAGTTCAGTTTTAGTAATAGGTCAAGAAAAAGGTGAAAATTTAGAAACTAGAATTGAAAGAAATTTTGGAATGATGAGACCTGAAGGATATCGTAAAACAATTAGATTAATGAACTTGGCTAATAAATTTAATATTCCGATAATATCATTTATTGATACACCAGGAGCCTATCCAGGAGTTGGAGCGGAGGAGAGAGGTCAAGCAGAAGCTATTGCCAAATCAATAGAGTGTTGCATGGAACTGAGTGTACCAACTTTAGCAATTATTATCGGTGAAGGAGGGTCAGGAGGAGCAATTGCTTTGGCGTCATCAAATAAAGTTATTATGTTAGAAAATGCAATTTATTCTGTAATTTCTCCAGAAGGATGCGCAACTATTTTGTGGAGAGATCCTAAAAAAATGCTTGATGCCGCAAAAGCAATGAAACTTTCATCAAAAGATTTATTAGATTTGAAAGTTATTGATGAGATAATTCCAGAGCCATTAGGCGGCGCTCACAGAGATAAAGATCAAATGCTAGAAGGTTTAAGGGTCTCTATATCGAAAAATTTAAACTATTTTAAAGATTTATCATCTGAAGAAATAATGAATGAAAGAAAAAATAAGTTTTTAAAAATTGGAAGAAATCAAGGATTTATCAGTAACTCTGATGATTTAAGCACCCTAACAATCAAGAATAACAATTTTGATAAAATTTTTAAATCAAAAAAAATTTTAATAGGTGCAACAATTATAGGTTTAGTTTTATTGTTTGTTGCGTTTAGTTTTTTTTAAATTTTATAAAGCACCACAGCAATGCTTAAATTTTTTACCAGATCCACATGAACAAGGTTCATTTCTACCAATTTTTTTCCCACTTTTAATTTGATCTACTATTGATTTTTTGTTTTCTTCTTGTTGCTCTGTAACAACTTTTAAATTCATTAGAATAGTTACAAAATCTAATTTTAATTTATCAAGAAGATTAGAAAATAAATCAAAGGCTTCCTTTTTATACTCAACTAAAGGATCTCGTTGCCCATAAGACCGAAGTCCAATCACTTGTCTTAATTGTTCTAGATATTGAATATGAGATTTCCAATTAAGATCTATTGATTGTAAAAAAATTCTTTTTTCAATTTCTTTTGCGTGATCTTCTCCTAAAATTTTTACTCTTTCTTCTCTTGTATCAGAAAATTTATTGATAATTTTTTCCTTTAGTTCACTATCTTTTACAGAAATTAATTCTTTTAACTCTGAATCATCAAAACTTTTACCAACAATTTGTCTTAGACGATTACTAAATTCATTACTCTTAGGATTTGACAAATTTTGAATTTTCAGTTTGATTATATCTTCAATTATTTCCTTTAAAAATTCATCAGAATAATCAAATATACTTTGACTGTTCATTGCATTTTTTCTTTGAGAAAACACTACATGTCTTTGATCATTTAAAACATTATCAAATTTTATTAAGTTTTTTCTTATATCAAAGTTTCTAGCTTCAACTTTTTGTTGTGCTCTTTCCAAAGCTTTATTGATCCATGGGTGATCTATACTTTCTCCATCTTTAAGTCCCAATTTTTCTAGCATTTTATTCATAGATTCTGATCCAAAAATTCTCATAAGATCGTCTTCAAGGCTTACATAAAAGATGGAGCTTCCTTCATCACCTTGCCTTCCAGCCCTACCTCTTGCTTGATTATCAACTCTTCTCGACTCCATTCTTTCGGTTCCAACTACAAATAAACCACCTAATGATTTTATTTTGTTTTTATCTTGTTTTAGTTGAGTCTCGTCGATAGATCCTTTTTTACCACCTAGCTGAATATCTACTCCTCTTCCAGAAATACTTGTTGTTATAATTACCGATTTTTCTTTACCTGCATTAGCTATTATATCTGCTTCATTTTCATGATTTTTAGCATTTAACACAACATGTTTAATATTTTTTTTCTTTAACAAAGTTGAATAAATTTCTGACTTGTTAATGCTTGATGTAAAAATTAAAATAGGTTGACCAGCATTATGACGTTCGACAATGTTTTCAACAATTGAGCCATTTTTTTCATTCTCAGTTCTAAAAATTTGATCATTGTAATCTTTTCTAATCATTTCATTATTAGTAGGAATAATCACAACAGTTAAATTATAAATTTCAAAAAATTCTTCAGCCTCAGTCGCTGCAGTACCGGTACAACCAGATATTTTTTTATAAAGTTTAAAGTAATTTTGATATGTTATCGACGCCAAGGTTTGATTTTCTGCTTGAATATTAATTCGTTCTTTTGCCTCTAATGCTTGATGTAAACCATCACCAAATCTTCTACCTTCCAGTATTCTACCTGTCAGTTCATCAATAATTTTTAAGCTTTCATCTCTAACAATATAATCTTTACCTTTTTCAAATAAATGATTAGCACGCAGTGCTTGATTGACATGATGAACTAAATGTAAATTTTCTGGATCATAAAAGTTATTATTTTTTAAAATACCAGCATTAGAAAAAATTCTTTCTACATTATTAATTCCATTATTAGTTAAAAGAATACTTCTTTCTTTTTCATCTATTTCATAATCTTTATCATTCAATTGTCTTACTAGTTTATCAATAGCAAGATACTGGGCTGTTTTATCTTCAGCTGAACCTGATATGACTAATGGAGTTCTGGCTTCATCAATAAGACATGAGTCTATTTCGTCAACTATAGAAAATGAATGTTCTCTTTGAACCATTTCGTTTTCAGAAAATTTCATATTATCTCTTAGGTAATCAAACCCAAGTTCACTATTTGTTGCATAGGTGATATCACAATTATAATTTCTCTTTCTTTCATTATCATCTTGATCGTTATTGATGTAGCCTGATGTTAAACCTAAAAAGTTATAGATTTGCCCCATTTCAATCGAGTCTCTTTTTGCGAGATAATCATTCACTGTAACAATATGAACACCTTTTTCAGTTAAAGCATTTAAATATGCAGCTAGAGAAATTGTAAGAGTTTTTCCTTCCCCAGTTCTCATTTCAGCAATTTTCCCTTCATGAAGAACAACTCCTCCTATTATCTGAACATCAAAGTGTCTTTCATTTCTAGTTCTTTGCGAGGCCTCTCTTACCAATGCAAATGCCTGTGGCAAAAGTTCATCCAGGGTTTTTCCTTGCTTGATTTTTTCTTTATATTCTTGAGTTTTTTTTGGAAAATCTAAGTCATCAAGTTTTTTAAATTCATTCTCAAGTGAATTTATTGTTTTTACAATTTTACCAATTCGATCCAACTCTTTTTGATTGCTAGATTTAATAAGTTTTGTAATTAGATTTAATGGATTAAACATGAGTATTTGATTTATTCTTTACTTATATTGTTTAATATATGAATTAAATAATTATTTTAAACACCATGGGAATTAATTTATCAAACTTTTTATCTTCAAAATCAAAAAATGCAAGAATGATTGATTTTCAAGACCTCGATCATGTTGATGGTCTGTCTATTTCTGTTGTAAGTGCAAATTTGTATAATGATAATAGAGACGACTTATCTATGTTTTATTTTAGAGACGGAGCAAATTATGCCTCAGTATATACGCGGTCAAAAATAATATCCGAGAACATAAAATGGAATCTAAATCAAAACAGTAAAAGAATTTATTCTCTTCTAGTTAATACACGGAATGCTAACGCTTTTACAGGCAAACAAGGATATGAAAGCTTAAAGAAATTATCAGAAACTATTTCATCTGAGTTAACTAAAAAACAAGAGCTAGATGAGGATATTTCAAAAAAAATTACACCAAAAGATATAATGTTTGGTTGCACAGGAACTATAGGAGAGCCTTATCCCTATGAAAAAATTTCTGATCATATTCCAAGTTTAATAAATAAAATTAAATATACACAAAATAAATTTATTTGGATGAAAGCTGCACTTGGTATTATGACAACTGATACTAAGCCAAAGTTAGCAATGGAAGAATGTACAATTGGAAATAAAAAAATTAAGATTTATGGAATAGCAAAAGGCTCAGGTATGATCCATCCTAATATGGCTACCACACTAGCTTATATTTTCACCGATGCAAAACTGTCTAACAATATTTTAAACAAGTTACTTAAAAAAAATATAACCACAACTTTTAACGCCATAACGTGTGATGGGGATACAAGTACTAATGATATGGCAACTATTTTTGCAACTTGTAAAGCAGATAACATTCAAATTAACAATATAAATGATAAAAAAATAAAAAATTTTGATAAAGCTTTAAATAGTGTTTTATTAAATTTAGCAAAAAGAGTGGTTTTAGATGGAGAAGGATCTTCAAAGTTTGTCACAGTTAATGTTAAAAAGTGTAAATCAGAAATAGAGGCAAAGCAGATTGCTCTTTCAATTGCCAATTCCCCATTAGTTAAAACTGCAATTGCCGGTGAAGATCCTAACTGGGGCAGAATAATTATGGCAATAGGTAAAGCAGGACCAAAAATAAATTTGAAAAAACTTTTAATTAAATTTGGAAATATAAAAATTGTACAAGATGGAAAATTATATCAAGGTTATGATGAATCAAGAACTTCTGAGTATATGAAAAATGAAAATATTGATCTTCATATTGAAATCTTTACTGGAAAGAAAAGTTTTACTGTGTACACGATGGATTTTACAAAGAAATACATTGATATTAATGCGGATTACAGAAGCTAGTTGTGTTGAGGTTTTTACAATAATTATTTATTCTAAAAATGATCAAATATAAATTAGTATGCAAAAATTGTGAAACTAATTTTGATAGTTGGTTTGCCTCATCTAAAGAATTTGAAAAATTAAAAAAAAAACAACTTTTAGTCTGCCATATTTGTAATTCTGCAAAGGTAGACAAAACACTTATGGCACCAAGTGTAAGGAATAATAAAAGAGATATAAAAAATGATTTGCAATTAGATAAATATGAGAATGTGAAAAAAACTATTAGAAGTTATCAAAAATTTATCAAAGAAAATTTTAAGTTTGTTGGTGAAAATTTTGCTTATGAAGCCCGATCTATACACTATAGTCCAAAAAAAAAATCCAAAGGTATCTATGGAAATGCTACCAAAAAAGATCTTAAGGAACTTAAGGAAGAAGGTATTGATACTCAGATGATACCATGGGTGGATGACAAGGATAATTAGAGTTTGATAGATTTTACAATATAGTTAATTGAAGTATCTGAAGAAAGGTTCCATTCATCTTTAATTATATTAAAATTCATCCCATCTAACTTTTCTAACTTCAAATTATTTTTGCTTAAAATTTTTTTAAGATCTTCTGGTTTCACAAATTTTTCCCAATCATGAGTTCCTATTGGAAGCCACCTTAGAACATATTCTGCACCAATTATTGCAAACATATATGATTTTAATGTTTTATTGAGAGTTGCTACAAACATTAGACCATTTTTTTTAAGAAGTTTGGAGCACGAATTCATAAAAAAATTAATATCTTCAACATGTTCAATAATTTCCATGTTCAAAATGACATCGAATTTCTTTTGAATTTTTAATTTTTCAGGTGATGAACAAAAGTAATTAATCTTAAGATTGTTTTTTTTTGCATGTAACTTTGCAATGCTAATATTTTTATTTGATGCATCAATTCCAGTTACATTTGCACCCAATCTTGTCATTGGTTCAGAAAGAAGTCCACCTCCACATCCTATATCTAATATATTGATTTTATCTAAAGGCTTTTTTTTAGTTTTTAGTTTAAAACTATTGATAATATTTTCTTTTATATATTTAATTCTAATTGGGTTAAATTTATGAAGTGGCTTAAATTTTCCACTTGGATCCCACCATTCAACTGCCATTTTTGAAAATTTTTCAATTTCTTTTTTATTTACACTGCTCATAATAGATAATTAGTTGACATAACAATTAAGATGTATTTTATCAATTGTTTATTAAATTATAATAAATAAATTTGATCAATGAAAACTGTTGTTTTAAAGTTTGGTGGAACTTCTGTAGGAAGTATCGATAGAATTAAAAAAGTATGTAAAATCATATCTTCTTATAAAAAGAAGAAAAATAAAGTAGTAGTGATTTCCTCTGCTATGAGTGGTGTTACTAACGAACTAGTAAATAAATCTAAATTAATTAGTAATAATTTTGATCAAGCAGAGTATGACACTTTATTATCTACAGGGGAGCAAGTTTCCTGTGCTTTAATAGCTGGAAGATTAAATCATATTGGATTTAAATCTAGATCTTGGTTATCTTGGCAGATACCAATTATCACCGAAGGTCCTTACTCAGCAGCAAGAATTAATAGGGTGGTTTCAAAAGAAGTGCTTAACTATCTCAAAAGTGGAGGTATCCCTGTAATCACAGGTTTTCAAGGAATAAATAAAAATTATAGGTTAACAACTATTGGCAGAAGTGGCTCAGATGCTACGGCAATTATGTTAGCTAAATTTATTAGAGCAGATGAGTGTATTATTTACACTGATGTAGATGGTGTTTATACAACTGATCCTCGACAGTACAAAAATGCTAAAAAAATTAAAAAAATATTTTATGATGAAATGTTAGAAATGGCATCTTTAGGTTCAAAAGTTATGCAGCCAACTTCTGTACAAGATGCAAAATTGAATAAAATAGATATACAAGTTAAATCCTCATTTGTTTCAAAGCCTGGAACGTTAATCACAAATTCATCTAAAGCCTTCAGTGATCAAATCATAACTGGAATTTCATCAACAAAAAATGATGCAAAAATTACAATTGAAGGAGTTAATGATAGGCCAGGAGTTGCAGCGTCTATTTTTAAACCTTTATCTCAAAATTTAATAAATGTTGATATGGTTGTTCAAAATATTTCGCTCAATGGTAAAGAAACAGATCTTACATTTACAATTAAGTCTGATGACTTAAAAAAAACAGAAAAATTCATAAAACAGAATAAAAAAATATCTTATAAAAAATTATCTTTTGATAAAGATGTATCTAAAGTTTCAATTATTGGAGTTGGCATGATAACAACTCCTGGAATTACTTATCGAATGTTTCAAGCTTTAGCTTCAAAAAAGATAAACATCTTGGTAATATCTACATCTGAAATTAAAATTTCAGTTTTAGTTGCTACCAATCAAGTGAAAAAAGCTATAGCTGTATTGCATAAAGAATTTAAATTAGACTAAATTTTATGAGCCTCAGGCCCTTTAGAAACATTAATCGAAAAAAAACCAAAGTAATAAATGTTGGTGATGTAAAAGTTGGTGGGGACAATCCGATTTCAGTTCAGTCAATGACAAATACTTTAACAACTGATGTTAGAGCAACAATCAATCAAATAAATGCAATTCATGAAGAAGGCGCAGACATTGTAAGAGTTTCATGCCCAGATGAGGAGTCTACAAAAGCATTAAAAGAAATAACACAAAATGTGAAATTGCCAGTCATTGCTGATATTCATTTTCATTATAAAAGAGCAATTGAGGCTGCTGAAAATGGAGCAAAATGTTTAAGAATAAACCCAGGTAATATTGGTGAAAAACAGAAAATTTATGACGTATTAAGTGCTGCCAAAAATAATGATTGTTCAATAAGGATAGGGGTTAATGCAGGGTCACTTGAAAAAGATATTCTTGAAAAATATAAAGAGCCTTGTCCAGAAGCTTTAGTAGAGAGCGCTTTAAGAAATATTAAAATTTTAGAAGATCAAAATTTTTTTAACTTCAAAGTTAGCGTAAAGTCATCAGATGTGTTTTTATCAATAGCAGCTTACCGGGAACTTTCAAAAGCAATGGATTACCCATTACATCTTGGAATAACAGAAGCTGGCAGTTTTGTTTCAGGAAGCATTAAATCATCAATTGGGCTTGGGGCATTACTTTTAGATGGAATTGGGGACACTATCAGAATATCACTTTCAGATGATCCGGTAAAAGAGATAAAAATTGGTAATGAGATTTTAAAGTCATTAGGATTAAGAAACAGAGGAGTTAAAATTATATCCTGCCCTTCATGTGCAAGACAAGCTTTTCAAGTAATTGATACTGTTAAAATTTTAGAGGAAAAATTATCACATATTAAAACTCCAGTTACATTGTCAATAATTGGATGTGTAGTGAACGGCCCTGGTGAAGCATCAATGACAGATGTGGGTATTACAGGTGGTGGAAAAGGTAACAATATGCTTTATCTTTCTGGTGTTCAGACTAAAAAAGTCTTAACAAATGAAATAATTGATAAGGTTGTAACTGAAGTTGAAAAAAAAGCTTTAGAGTTAGAAAAAAAATAATGATACCAAAAAAAACAATTGAAGAACTTATACTGAGGCATTCAACTTTAGAAAAAGATCTATCTTCTGGTGAAATTGATAAAAAGCTATTTGCAGAAAAATCAAAAGAGTATTCTGATGTTAACGAAATCATTGAAAATGCTAGAAAATATTTATCACACGAAGATAATAAAAAAGATTTAGAAAAAATTTTAAATGATGGTTCTGCAGATAAAGAATTAAAAGATATGGCTGAACTTGAATTGTCAGATTTAAAGACTGAATTTGAAATAAATGAAAAAAAGTTAAAATTATTTTTACTTCCAAAAGATGAGGCAGATAAAAAAAATGCAATCATAGAAATTAGAGCAGGAACTGGTGGATTAGAAGCAAGTTTATTTGCTTCAGATCTTTTTAAGATGTACGAAAAAGTTAGCCATAAAAAGAAATGGATATTAGAATTAATTTCAATTTCCAGAAGTGATGCTGGAGGACTAAAAGAAGTTATAGCATCAATAAAAGGAACCAATATTTATTCAACTTTAAAGTATGAAAGTGGGGTTCATAGAGTTCAAAGAGTGCCAGATACTGAAACGCAAGGGAGAGTTCATACCTCAGCTGCAACAGTAGCGGTATTGCCTGAAGCAGAAGAAGTTGATTTAAAAATAAATGAATCTGATTTAAGAATAGATGTTTTTAGAGCAGGTGGACCAGGAGGACAGTCAGTAAATACAACTGACAGTGCAGTTAGAATTACCCATATTCCAACAGGATTATCTGTTTCACAACAAGATGAAAAGTCCCAACATAAAAATAAAGCTAAAGGTATGAAAATTTTAAGGTCAAGATTATATGAATTAGAAAGATCAAGAATTGACCAAGAAAGATCACAAGATAGAAAAACAAAAATAGGAACAGGAGATAGATCTGAAAGAATTAGAACTTATAATTTTCCACAAGGGAGAGTAACAGATCATAGAATTAATTTAACACTTCATAGATTAGAAGAGTTTTTAGAGGGAGAAGCTTTCGATGAAATGATCGAGTCATTGACATTGCAAGCACAAGAAGAAAGTTTAAGCAGTTTAAATTAAATGAATATTCAGTCAGCAGTTATAGAAGGAGCTAATATTTTAAAAGACAAATCTATTCCATCAGCACAACTTGATACAGAAATTTTAATGGCTAAAGCTTTAGATAAAAACCGTGAATATATAATTTTAAATCATGATAAAGTTTTAAATGTTGAAAATTTAAAATATTTTAAAAAACTAGTTCAAGAAAGAGGCACAAGAAAACCAATAGCCTATCTTTTAAATAAAAAGTTTTTTTGGAAAAATGAATTTTATGTAAATAATAATACTTTAATTCCACGTCCTGATACAGAAATTATCATAGAACAAATTTTAAAAGTTACTAAGAATAAGAATTATTTAAAAATTCTTGATATAGGAGTTGGTTCAGGGTGCATTCTTTTGAGTATTCTAAAAGAAAGAAAAAATTTTTATGGTTCTGGAGTAGATATTAGTAAAAATTCATTAGAAATATCTAAATTAAATGCAAAAAAGCTCTTTGTAGACGAAAGAGTAAAATTTTATAAATCAGATGTTGACAAATTTAATCAAGGCAAATATGATTTGATTGTTTCTAATCCCCCTTATATTAAAAGAAGTGACTTAAAATATTTGGAGAGTGATGTTTTAAAGTTTGAGCCAAAATTAGCTCTAGATGGTGGATTAGATGGTTTATCAGTAATCAGAAAAGTAATTAAAAAATCATCTGAACTGTTAAAAAAAAATGGAAAATTTATTTTAGAGATTGGTTTTGATCAAAAAAATAAAGTTATTAAATTATTAAACAACAGAGGTTTTTATATAAATAGTACTGTGAGGGATCTCGCAAATAATGATCGTTGCATAGTTAGTACTAAAATATAACTAATTGGATATATGGTAACATTTAGAAACAATAATAACGTAAGAAGAAATAATTTTAGAAGAAATGATAGAAATTTTAAAAGCAATGGAGATAGACCTAAATTTGGATCAAATTATCCAAACAATGATAATTTTAAAAGAAAAGCTCCTGGTAGAAACAACCATAACGCTCCAAAATTAATAGAAAAATATAATGATTTAGCAAGAGAGGCTTCTTCTAATGGAGATAAGATATTATCTGAAAATTATCTTCAACATGCAGATCATTTCACAAGAATTTTAAATGAACAGGAAAACTATAAAAAAATAAAATTTGCAGAGAATAAACCTACAGAAAATAACACAGAGAAAGAGGAATCAACCGAAAAATCTGAAGAAGAAAAAAATGAAAATAAGGATGTGGTTGCAGAGATTAAGCCCAAATTTCAAAAAAAAACTGATACAAATTAGTTCAACCCAATAATTTTTTCTGATTTAAGAACATCTAATTTAATTTTGTTAGTTTCAAAGAGTTCTCTATTTTTTCCTTTTAAAATTCTACCCGATGGGAGTTTTAATTTTTGAGAATTTACTTTTTTTCCATTTACAATAACCTCATAGTGCAAATGAGGACCTGTTGATTTTCCAGTTGAACCAACATATCCAATAGTTTGACCTTGTTTAACTCTTGTACCTTTCTTAATTCCTCGTGCAAATTTAGACATGTGAGCATAGACTGTTTCATATGTTGAATTATGTTTTATTTTTACACAATTTCCACCACCCCCACACCAACCAGCTTTTTTAACTGTACCGTTTCCAGAAGCCATGATTGGAGTACCCTTTGGTGCAGCAAAATCTGTTCCTCTATGCATTTTATTAAATCCATCTATGGGATGTTTTCTCATCCCAAAAGACGAAGATAGTCTTGCACCGTTGATAGGTGTTTTCATTAATGCTTTTTGAACACTCTTTCCATTTCTATTATAATGACCTTCAACATTTTTTTTATCAAAATAATATAATGAATTATCTTGACCACTAAGCTTAAGGTTTGCGAAAAGAATCTCTCCTGTTTCAATTATTTTATCATTTTTATCAATGAAGATTTCATACATTATTTGAAATTTATCTTCTTTTCTAATATCTCTTTGAAAGTCTACTTGAAAACCATAAATTCTTGCAAATTCAATTATTATATTTGGTGGAATATCTTGATCTGTAGCTGCTTTGTATAGACTTTGTAAAATCATATTTTCCGTATAGATAATTTTTTTATTTAATTTAACAGTTAATATTTTTTTATTAAACTCTGTGTTTTCTTTAGTCTTTGATAAGATAATTTTTTCAGTATTTGAAATTTGAAAAATAAATTCTGTTATCTTATTATTTGTTTGATCTATGGTGATTTGAATTCTTTGACTAGTATTTAGCTTGTTAATATTAATCTTTTTCAAAAGATTTTCTTTAATGGCAATTATTTGCTGTTTATCTATCGAATAACTGTTGAGTATTTTATCAAATGTTTCGCCAGATTTTATTTTGTGATTATATTTTTTGTATTTTGGCTCTAAGTTATTTATAATTTCTTTGAGAGTTTTTTTTAGATAGATATTATTTATAAAGTTATTATGTTTTTGGTCTTTTAAAATCTTCTGATAGTTTGATAAAATTGCAAATATTAATGCTAAGATAATTATAGAAATTAATACTAATATTTTGGAGTTATTAATAAATAATGATGTTGGTTTTTTTAGCATTAAATAATGTTTTGTATTTAATTATTAGTTTAGCAATAATAAAAAATCAAAAAAAACCCAATAATATCGTTAATTTTTTAAGTTTTTTTTATTCTTAATTGCTTGATTTCCTTTTATTTTAGCCTATAAGCGTCACACTTTCTCACGAAAATTATTGTTAACACAATAGATTAGTGTGAATTATTGGGCTTTTTAGACCCAATTAGCTATTTAAAAAGTAAAAATTTAAGAAGAGAAGTGTGGACGGTTAAGGTTACCAAAATTTGTCGTACACACTTCAAC
>Ga0206682_10001245_pt1 | contig 25423 bp, 30 predicted proteins | sample M240m12015metaG_FD_155444 | JGI IMG/M metagenome (GOLD analysis project Ga0206682, IMG submission 155444) | Ammonia-oxidizing marine archaeal communities from Monterey Bay, California, United States - M2 40m 12015 | ecosystem: Environmental > Aquatic > Marine > Intertidal zone | place: USA...
TTAGAAATTGAATCTTTATTTTCTTTCTCTCGGCAAGCTCTTGCTTTTGCGGAATAGTCTGTTGCTTTATATTGTTCACAGCCCATAAATTATATTTAAGATTGAATTTGTTCTTCTACTTGTACTTTTTCTTGACCATCAGGCATTTGCTCCTCAGCAACTTCCTCTGAAACTTCAGGTGTTTTTAACCTTGGTTCTCCAGATGGAAACTCTTTACCTATTTCTTTTTCTAAATACCATTTTTGATAATCTTTTTGAAACTTATCTTTTTGATTTTCTTTTAATGCGATACCTGGTCTTAAATAAAAATCAGTTACTTCCGCTAAAACATTATTGTTAAAAGCTATTACTTGATCTGAACTTTGGTATGCACCAAGCAATCCAGCTGATATTTTATCCATAGTTAAAGTAAACGCTAAACTCTTACCTATTGTTTCCCTGTCTATTTCATAAAAATCTTGAACCATATTACCAGATAGATCTTTTGCAGTAAGTTTTACTTGACCGTCTTTATCTTTAACCCTGTATGTTTCTGTAACTCCACCTGTTAATACACCGGGATCTGAAGGATTTTTCGTAGGTTTTTGCTCAAATATTTCAGGATTAGTTTGTTTAAACTCTTGATTTTCTTTTGTTGTATCCGGTATTGTAATAAACATGTCTTGAGTTTCTGACAATGTATTAATTTTATTAACTAAAAGTCTTTCTACAAAAATACCATTTTCATCATATATAAGCCAAGCTAAATTATTTATATTTCCATCTACAGCTTCAAGATCTATCTTACCTTTTAAGTCATCGTTTAATATGCTAAGCGCTATAAACCTACTTACTGGTGTGCCCATCATATCTAAACCACCCATTATTCCAGATATTTGAACCATATTATTCCAAACCTCTGTGTTAGAAGCAATATTTTCCATACTTTGTTGTATAGTATTAACACTTTGTAAAATATCTTCAGTCATTTTTCTATCTCTAAGAGGACTTTCAGATGAGCCATTGTCAAGCTTTAGTTTTAAATCTGAATACAACTTTATATATGGATCAAAAAAACTACTCCAATCAACATCTTGTGATGGAGTATCATTTTCACCTAACCTATAAGATAATGAAGACTGGTACTCAGAGATATAAAATTTAACCTCTTCGTTATCTTCTTTGTTTTTCACTAATTGTTCTTTTAGTCCCATATTTTAATTTTATTAAGGCGTTGAAGCTGGAGCTGGTGTTCCGTTAATATTTATGTTTATTGGATTACCACCACCACCACCACTAGAAGGCGATTGAAATTTATTAGCAAATTTTCCTACATTGCCAAGCATACCTCCGGCCGCTGCAGAATCCACTAAACCACCAACACTACTAGCTATATCACCTATTGCGTTTGCTTTTTGCATAGACATATTATACTCACCAGCTTTAGCTGCTTTATAATTTCCTCGTAAATAATTCATTTTACTAACATCTCTTCTTTCCTGTGCATTAAACTTAAATGTTCTACCTTGAGCATCTGCCGTTTGCATTCTTCTACCTTCTTGTATGTTTACGTTTTGTACTCTAACTTGTTCTCTAGTTTGTGCAGCTTGTAATCTTTCTTCACCTCCAGCTCTCATTTTTTCATTAGCAACTTCTTGTTGTTCTATACTAGCTGAAACACCTTTTTTACTTTGTAATGCAGCTTGTGCTAAAGCAGTTGCACCACCAGCACCCGCGCCTGTAGCTCTTAATGTATCTAAAGTATTTGCTAAAGCAATATCTGCTTCTTCTATCTGCATTTCAGCAGCAGCAGTAGAAACGCTTAAGCTAGCATATGGGTTGCTTAAGTTACCGCTAAGATCTTTAGCCATAGAACTTAAGTTAGCAAAGTTATCATAAGGATTAATTACCTTTTGTCTTCCTTTTTCAAGACTAGCCATTTCAGCTGTAGCCTTTTTTCTATCAGCAGCATATCTTCTCTGATTTCGTTTAGCAGCTGCTTTTTTAGCAAAACCACCAACTATACCGCCAATTGCTTTAAATAATCCCATAATTTATATTGTTAATATGATGATTCAACTATGTTGCTAGACACAGCGAATAGCTCATTTTTTACATTGTTATCTTGTGTGTTGTTAATGGTCATAATAACTGTAGACCAAAAACCTTTTATACCTGAAACATCAGAGCCCCAAATTACTTCACCTTGTTCAGGTGTTAAAGCTTGAGAATACTGTTGTTGTAAGTTTGCGAAAAATTTATTTTCTTTTTTCTTAAAATTTAAACTAAATAATTGTTGCTCTAATTGAGCCATAGAAGTAGCCGCGGCGTATGCACCAATAGGTAATGTTGAGTCTGATGAGCTAGCAATCATTGATTGTAGTGACCAACCTGGCGAACCCTCGTAGTTTATAGTTTTAAAGTTTTTTACTACAGATGGATTTGAATTTAATACAACAGTAACGTTTGAAGGTTGAACAGTAAACTCTGCCCCTGCACCAACATAAAAACTACCATAGTTACCAGAGTGATGTTTCCATAATAAACCTTTTTTAAATGTGTATAAATTTGTTTTTAAACTATTTATATAATCAGGTTTATAAGTAAAAAAGCTAGTCCAACCTTGAACATCTTCATCATAACTAACAGTGTTATAATCTCCACCACTAGGAGTAGTATTTTGTATTGACAATACATAGTTCTTGTTATGTAGATCAAAACCGCCTCTTATTTTATCAACTATAGAATTACCTTGACCATCAACAGCTGAAAGCTTATCTCTAAAAAAATCATGCATACCGTATCCTGATATTTCTACAATTTCACCACCAGTAGACAATCTAAGCACTGCATTTCTTTTTCTATCAGTAAAATATTTTCTATAACCATATACAGCAAAACTTTCTGGATCTTGAGAAATACCATATTCACCTTTAAAAGCTACAATTTGTCCAATAACTAATCTTCCAGATGTAGTTAAAGCTGCTCCTTCTGCAGAATAAATAGCATCTTTATCTATTAAAGCTCTACTAATTTTATCTTCTTGAAATATAATAAGGTTTGTATCTTCAGCATATAACTTTTGTATAGAACCATTAGCTGGATCTACAGATCTAGTTATGTCTTCTGCTACAGAAAATTGATTAGTATTGTTAATACCTGTTCTAGAATTGTATATACCTGAATATATTAAAGTGTTTATTCTGTTTTGTTGACCTGGATGTGTTTCTACTATATAAGCTTTAACTCCAAAATCAACAGAAGTATTATTATAACCACCTCTAATTCTAGATTCTTCTATATACCAGTCAGTTGCCGGCGTAGATGTATAATCAGCTGGCACATTTTCATATGGGGCTACAGGTGTAGAAGGAGAATTACCAACTACATTTGTCATCTTTTTAACCCAAAACGTGTTAAAGTAATTTAATTCTAGCTTCTTAGACATAATTTATTATCACTTATTTTTTAGCAACATTACTTAAAAATCAATACCACAATAACCTACTTTTATAACAACTCCGCTACTATTTACTTGAAATAATCTTCTACTAGTTCCTGTATTAGGATTATTAACAGGACCACAGTCGAAAGAATAAAATCCTTGTTGTGCTAAAGGAGAGGTGTTCCCAGTTGGTCCTTGCCTTATAACATCATTAACCTGTGGCGTACCACTGTTTGTTGTGTTGTTATAATATAAATTTGATCCACAACTTGTAACTTGTTGATTATTAGCGGGACAAGCAGTTGGTATGTTACCTATCATAGGAGAGGCATTAAAAGGGAATCCAATTACGGCATTTTGAACAATTACATTTTGAGTTACTTCATCAAAAGCAGCACCAACACCATTGTTTGCATCTGTTAACCTTATAACTATAGCGTAAGTACCTGGGTTTGCTAAATTCTGACCCAAAACTCCAGCAGAAGTTATTGTAAACGCTGATGAAGAAGGTGTAACACTTGTTATAGAAAATTGTAATTGACTTTGATTATTTATAATAGAGCCGTTAACACCCGCAAATGTTCTTATATTAGAATTTACAGTTGAATTATTGTTTGTTATAGTACTAGGTGATTGGTTTGTTATAGTTGGATCAACGTTTTGTAATGATCCTGTTATTTGCAGTGTTCCTGAAGATATACCAGTGCTAGTAGTAATAGTAAAAGACAAAGTAAAAACGTCGTTTACAGCACTGCTATCGTTATAAGTAAACCCTGAATCTATATAAAAATTAAATCCGTTTGTAGTACCATCAGCTGCAACGGGAAATCCAGAGTTTTGATTTTTTACTTTTATCCTACTGTCACTGCTGACAAAGTTGTTAAGTGTTGTTCCGGTTAAAACTTGACCAGTTTTATCAGTAGGAACTAAATCAGCCGAAAGCACGTAGGCAGTAAGGCCTGGTGATAAAGCTTCGTTTTGTGACCAAGTGTACGGTTGAAAACCTGTAGCACCATTAAAATCAGTTAATATGTCCGCATTTAAATCTGCTATTAAACCTACAGTCGAAGTTTCCCAATAAATATCTAATAAAGAATCTACAGGTTCAGTTTCATATATAGCTAAATGAGGAACCATAGCGCTTGCAGGAGTAGAGTCTACACCTATATCTTTAGATGTAGAAATTCTAGCTATAAGAGGGTTTGTATCTATTTGATAAACACTATTTAAACCGACTACACTTAAACTAGAATAAAGCTCAATAGTGTTATTAGCGGGCACAATCTCTAAAGACATGTTAGAGTCATTAGCTACTGAAATACTAATTGCTGTATCTGTTAGCGGTATTGTTCCAGTGTTTGTAGAAAAAGGATAAAACTGTGTGTTGTCTGTTAAAGTGTTTTCAACTCTACCGTATAATTGCACAGAACTTCGATACTGTTTTTGATCAGGACCTACTTCTGTAAGATCTCTAGGTATCTTATTAATATTATCATTTAATAAAACTATATTAGATGTGTTTGCATCATTTGGAAAAAGAGTAACTGGTGTGACACCTGTTTGATCAGGGTATCCTTTTATAATACCTGGAAGATAAACATTATAATAATCTTGTTCATTTTGTTTAACTACAATTTTATATGAATACCAACCGTTTGGATTTATAATATAAGTAAACTTAATACCAGTGCTTCCATAAATACTTGAATTTATAGGTTCTCTAGTATATACCTCATAAACTTGACCAGCTAAACTTACTACTTTTATAACTTCTTCAAAATCTATATATTCTCCACGTAAATAATCACCTACTTGAGGAACGTTAGCAACACTTCCTGTAACTGTAAATTTGTAAAGAAAACCAGCACCACCTAATACAGGCACTGATGCTGTCACTAAATTTATATTAGTAATTGTACTTGCATCAAATCCGTCTATTGTTGTAGATCTAGCTGTTGCATACATACCTGAATGTCCTGATGCTAAAGGCTCTGGATCTAATATTTCATTCTCTACAATAATACTTAAAGCGTCACCAAACCAATCCCTAACGCTTGGTGAAGTTTGTGATGCATTATTATATGGACTATATACAGTTGAACCACCATATTTAACACCATTAAGTGTAATAGTGTTTTCTATATCTTCACTAGCTAATATAACAGATGATTGTCTGCCAAATTTATCAGCAAGAATAAAACCTACTTGATAGTTTCTATTTTGTTTAACTGAATGATTAGGAAATTCTGCCCAGTTTTGAAAATCTGGACTTGTATCTTTTGGTCCTACACCAACTTTATAATTTATAGAGCTTGGTGGTGTATATTTATCTTTAAAATTACCATATATTATTCTATTACCAGCTGTTTCTTGGCTATATGCAGTTACAGGAACTTTATCAAAAACTCTAGTTGTCTGGTTTTCAGGTAGTGTTCTAAATGGTTTACTTGATTGATATTGGTAAGTTAGTATATTGTTAGAAGATCTAGCTATCATACTGTTTAAAGGAATAGTATCAACTACTTTTACAGCTCTACTTTCAGCTTCTTTATATAAAATATCTAAACCTATTATTTTATACGAACTATTCGCTAGAGTACTTAAGTTTTCAATAGCATCAGGGAGCTCAATAGCTAATTCAACATTTTGAACACCGTTTTCCATTAACTCAAGAACAGTACTCTTATATACCTCATCTTCATTTCCAGCTAAAATATACCCTTTTTGTTTAGGTATAAAAGCTATAGGACTAAAAGGTGCCATTATAGAATATTCACCATCATCAAACTGATACCTATAGCTAAACCTTGCATATCTTGATTCTAAAAAATCAGGATCACCTGGCCAAGTAGCAGCACTTCCATTATTAAAATCATATGTTATTTCTTCACCTGTCATTTTAGTTGAAAGAAAATATAAAGTATAACCACTTGTTATAGCAGCAGGTAAAACTTCATTCATTGTAACCGTAGTTCCAGAAACACTTTCTACGTATAAATAAGCTTCAGCGCCCAAAAGAGCCACTGCACTATTACCGTTATAAACAGCTAAAGACATTCCTTTTTTTACACCAGCAGAAGCTGGTATAGTTAATGCATTTGTTATAGGATTAGGTGTTGTAATTCCAGTTACTGTTATTTTATTTAATAAACTTATAGGTTTATACGGGCTATATTTAGCTACAGATATTTGATAATCATTTGTATAATAATTGTCAAATTGAGAGGACAATTTAATGTTAATTTTTCTAGGAGGATTAACATTGTCAGTAAAAAATAATAAGTCTTCTATTAAACTAGTTGCTGTTATAGGGTTTGAAGTATTAAAATTTAAAAAATCACCTTGAACTAAAGTAACATAGTTATCTGGCTCTGTGTATTCATATATAACACTATCAGTATTGTTTGTTCCAAATATAAATATACGAGAATTGTTTTTATCCACATGTGTTCCTATTATTTCTAAACCAGTTAGCAGTGGTGTAAAATTTGATGGATTACTACTTGAACTAGGAACTAATTCGTTACCTCTAACAGTTTCTAAAGCACCTATATCATCATCTTCTGATTTACCTACAGATATATTCTGTGCATCTCTATATTCACCATTAGGTATTAATCTATCGTCCAGATCTTTATTCATCTTGGACTTTAGAAAACTATTCTTTATTTCCGCCATGTATTAAAATTTAAGCCATTTAGACTTGTTTCTCATAACTTGAACTATTTCATCAAGCTTGATATTAGATATTCTTATCTTAGCATTTCTAAGTTTAGCACTTCTTTCTCTCTTAAACCTTTGCACTACATATTCTTGTACACCTACTCTAGTAGATAGTATTGAATATATAATATGTGCATATAAAGCTTCTTCAGCAAGTTTAGGTATTTTTATATCTTCATCATACGCATTACCATCAGATATATATTCTAATATTATTAATTTTTCTTTTAAATCACTAGAAAAACCAAATTGACCTTTTCTATCATCAACTATAAACCATCCATTTCTTTGACTAGTAACAGGATTTAAACCATATCTTTGACCTAAAGCATTGTTGTAATAGTTTTGCCAATACAAATCAGCTACATTATAATCATTTAAAAAAGCACCACTTAATTTTCTAGGATTATTAACATCCCAAGCCTCTGTTATCTTTGACGTTAACTCTGTATTGCTATTATTACTGTCTTGAACTATAGAACCATCATCAGCTTGTGTAGGTGTTGCGTATGGTCTTAATGTTAATTCATTAGCTGGATATATAGTATGTTGAACACCCATTTGATCTACCCATGAAAGCCTTGTGTAATTCACATAGTCTTGAGGCATTGTTAATGTTAAACTTAAAGGAACTGTAAGTTCTTGAGACCTTATACTTTTTAAAGTGTCATAACTAAATTCTTGTAAACCACGTTTAGCATGAAACATAACGTCAGTTCTTTCTACACTTGGTATTAATTTACCATGCCCAACGTATGCAACTAAAAAGTTATTAATTATATCATCTAATCTAGTGTAAGAGTAACTTCCATTATTATCCCAAACAGTATCTTCGTTTAATTGTATTTTAATAAACGAACTAGCTGGTAATTTTGCGTTTATAGTTACTACATTATTTGACTCAGAAAAAGGTTGAACAAGTTTAAACGTTAAAACATCTAGGTTTGCTACAGCTACGGCTAAGTTGTTTACACATGTAAACGTTTGATTACCTGCCGCAACACTTGCTATAACACCTACAAAACTACCATCAGCTTTTAAAATAGTCATACCTACCAACACGTTTGTATTAGCAGCTGCAACAGTAACATTTTTTTGATTAACTGCGGAAACTGTATTACTTGTTCCCGTGGTTGAAGCTATAGCGCTAGAAGGTGTTAACTCAGTCCACGTTAATGCGTTTGGACTAGTAAATATTTTAAAATTATTTAAATTATAACCATTAGATGCAATATCAGAACTGCCAAAAACTAAATTAGTATCAAAAGTAGATGTAAAAGTTTGCCCAACACTTGATGTTGAAGATGTTTGCTCCTGCTGCGCTCCAGCGTAATATTGTCTGTTAGTTTCGGTTATCAAACCACCATTAGGTATAGGCATATCTTATTAACTTTTTTGATTTGTATTTTCTTGTTGTATTTGAGCCGCTGCAACTTGTATTATTTCTTGACTTTGTATTACAACTCCAGCATATAAAAGTATTCTTGTAATAAGCTCTGTTTGCTCTGATTGATTTAATTCAAAATTAAATGATTTAGAACTAGAATAACTATACGCAGCGTTTGTCCCTCCATCAAAACCCCATATTGGAGCTATAGGTTTTCTTATATAAGCTACTTGAATACCAGCTTGAATAGTTTGAGGATATACAGATAGTTGATTTTTTTCGTACAAACAAATAGGGTTTGTAGTTGTAGGCATTGTTAAGTCAGATGTTATTAAATGATATAACTCACCTCTTTCAACTCTTTGTATTTCTTCAATAGGAACAACTCCACCAGCATTATATAAAACTTGACCTAATTTGTAAAATTGTTTAGAATAAACATTTGCAATAAGCTTGTCACCACTAGCGGGTGTCGCTACAAGAGTTATAACGCCACTAGCTATAGAATAAGCATTAGAGGCTAATTGAACACCGTTTAGAAATAATTCAATTTCAGAAGGTTGATTAGCTAAAGCAAAAGCATTGTTCGTTAAAGTGTATGTAGTTGGTGTATTATTAGGTACTGTAAACTCTTGTGTGGAAAAAGTAAGACCTGGAGTAGAAGTGTAAATTCCTGGTAAGCCAAAAAAATTACCAGCAGATATAAACGTTGCATTATCAAACTCTTTAAATATAGATATTTTTTCATCTATGCTTACAACTCTATCTGAATAATCTGCATTTGTTTGTGGTACACGTATTTGTTGATTTAAACTATCAAAATACGTTTCAAATATTTCTAATTGAGCTTGGCCTGCTGTTTTATTAAATTCTAAAGGAGTCATATAACCCCTTTGCTCTTTGTTCAATATTAATAAAACGGTTTGATATACGGTGTTTACGTTTATTGCCATTTTTTATTTATGTATTAAGAAAAATTAGTAAACACTAGTCTTGATTTAGCTCTTTCTAATTTATCTGTTTTTTCTATTAATAATCTTTGTAGCGTATTAAGATCTGTATTTCCTCTATTAGCAAGTATTGCATATACCATACAAGCATACATTGCTTCTTCTGCTAGCTTTGGAATAGCGGCTGATTCATCTGTAGTAAGTGCATTTGATAAATATGTTAATATTGCACCATTAGGATTTGTGCCAGCGGTACCATATTGTATAGTTTTAGCTACAAAATCTATATAAAATTTTCCAGCAGCTGGAGGTGTGGTTGTTGATTCCGTTTGTTCAGCACCTCCTACTGTAACCTTTATTACAGCAACAAAATCAGATGGTAAAAGATAAGTTTGATTAGTTACTACAGTTGTAGGTCCTTGTATAAATTGACTTTTTATAGTTTCATAAGCAAACTCTTGCAAACAACGCCTAGCGTGAAATATTACTTCTGTTCTTTTGCTATCAGGTATTATTTTACCTGCTCCAGTATATGATATTATAAAGTTATTTACAATATCATTTACAGATATAAAAGCGTTACTTATAGGTGTATTTGCCATGATTTTTTATTTTTGATTGTCTACGTTTATTTGTTGCTCTTTTTGTGCGGCTAATGATAAAGCTAATTGATCTTTAGTCATGACACCTGCGTATCCTAGTATTTTATCAACTAATAAAGGTTGATCAGATTGATGTATTTGAAAGTTTGTTGAGTTTTGAGCGTTATAAATATAATTACCTAAGTTAGGTTGTATATCAAAGCCCCAAATAGGATCGACAGGATATGACAAGTAGTTTACTCTTATAGAGTTTGTTCCTGCGCCTGTAGGAGTTAACGTAGAAGGGTAAAACGTTAACACATTGTTTTCATAAGTATATACCGGATAAAAAGCTGTTGGTGCTGTTAAAGGAGATTCATTAACGGTATAAACATCTTGCTGCTCTATTCTTTGAACCTCTCTACCTGGTGCTGTGCCTCCTGCTAAATAAATAACAGAACCTAGTTCGTTTACATTAGACAGAGCTGTTGTTAAAACTCCATTAGCTAATACTGTATCTTTTAATTCGTTTCTTTTAAATATTTGGATTTTTTCATCTAACAAAGCTAATCTATCTGCGTAAGCTACAGAGGTCTGTGGCATTCTTAATACTTGATTTAACTCGTCAAAATATGAAGTGTATATTTCTTGTTGGGATTGTGCAGCTATTTTGTTGAATTCAACAGGTGTAAGCACACCTCTTTTTTCTTGTTGTAAAACAACTAACACTGCTTTGTAAACTGAGTTTATATTTATTGCCATTTTAATATTTTAGTTAATAGTGATTAGGGCCACCAAAGTGACCCTTCACTATAATTATAGTTACATATTATTGTAACTTTTTATTGATTGTTTTAAAAACTTCTACGCCTTCATCAGTTTTAAACCAAGCAGCTAATGCTGAATAAGGTTGTTCATCAAAAGGTATAGTCATTAATTTTCTATCATTAGTTCCCCAATGGAATGTTCTTTGGTCTTGAGATAACTTAACGATACCTTGCTCTACAGCTTTAATACCTACGTTTCTTAATCCAACATTTTCATCATTAGCAATAGCTAAGAATCCAGCAGGATTTTTCTTTGCCATTAAAAGTAGATCTCTTTTTATTTCTTTAGAGCTCATTGTACTCACGGCGGATCCTTTTTCAACTCTTAAAACAGACTCAGCTTCATCAATCTCCATTTGCTTAGCAGCAAGTAAAGCATCTATTTCAAAGTTTATTTCATCTATTTCATCCGTTGCTATTACTTCAGGCTTAAATTCTTCATAAACATGACCTTTTCTTGGGTGATATAGCGATAGTAGTTTTTGTAAGTTTTGTTTTTGTTTAGGTACAAACAACATTCCTTCTTCAAAAATAACGTGGCCTAGTGTAACTTCTCCTTTTTGTTCATCTACAAACGGTGAGTTCATATTTGTTGCATAACGTAATTCTCTTTGCTCTCCATTTTTTTCATCAAAATGTAATAATGGATAACGTCTTGAATGTCTTGTTCCTAATGTATATGTTAAAGGTGATACTTGATTTGTTAAAAAATAAGTTCTATCCTTGATCTCCCATTCAGGGGTTGAAATTTGTTTTGTCTTTGACATGATATAATATAATATAATTAATAAAAAAATAAAGGGCTAGGCGCCGAAGCGCCTAACTCTTTAAAGTAATTCTAGCTTTGGAATAACACGAAGTTATTAGCAGCTTGAGTAACTAAACATCTCTCTGATAACCAGTTTACGATCATCGAGTCAATTTCAGAAGTGTAAGCACCACCAGCAGTACCAGTGATCCAGTTTTTGTATCTTCTGTCATCTCCTTGAGAAGCTCTATATCTTACGTGTAAGAATGGTCTTCTAATGTTTGTACCTAAAATTTGGTCATAAACTGTAGAAGTTCCCGCAGGAATTAATACACCATCGATATTATTTACAGCTACTGCACCTCTTGTTGAAGCGTCATTTAAGTATTTCCAGCTTGTTTTGTAGAAGTCATAAGAACCTCTTCTGAAACCAGAGAAACCTAAATTTAAAGCCATATCCTCAGAATTTTCAAATAAACCGTAAGCAGTTCCTCCAGATTGTCCTGCAGAAATTTGACTTAGCATATCATCGAATTCTAAATCTGTATCTCTATTTAAGAATAACATGTTTTCTTCAATAGCACCTTGCGTGTCAAGGTTTTTAAGTATTTGATCGAAATCAGAAATACCTGTAGCACCTTGGAATCCACTCATGATATTACCTCTATTAGTAATAGCTTGGAAAAGACCTTCAGTACCGTGAGCATTAATAGTAGCTGAGAATCCAGGTACATTAGCAGCTTGAGCAGTAAAACCACTACCAGCATCAGCTAATTCACCTTCAACCATTGCCATTTCTAAGTAATCGTCAAAACGTAATCTTGTTTCAGACTCAGACTTTAAATACCATAAGTATCCTGATGTTCCATCTTCTGTAGCAACTTCTACCCATCCAATCTGTGCCATATCAGAACCATTGATTTCAAATCTATCTTTGATTATAATTGGTTGATTAGAGTATTGAGTAAATTGTGGCTGTACTGAAAAGTTTCCACTTCCAGTTCCTTTAGCAAATAAAGAACCGTAAACGAATATCTTTAATCCAGAAGCACCTGCAGCAGCAGCAATACCTAAAGTATCCCAGTTAGCAGTTGTAAATGGATAAGCAGTAACGTTTGTTAAAGCACCATTTGCAGCTACAGCACCAACAATACCTTTTAATGTAACACCAGTAGTTGGGTTCATTACAACGATAGTATCGTTAGGAGCAATTGCATTTTTAACAGAAGTTGCACCAACAGCAGCATTAGTAGGTACACTGAAAACAAATGTTCCAGCACCAGGTCCTGTTAAAGTACATCCTGTGTAAGAGATGTGTAATCTATTTTGTTCTGACCAGATAACTTGATCAGATGTCATTGGCATTTCAGCGCCAACCATTTTTAAGAAACCACCTAAAGTTCTGTTTCCATATCTTTCTACTTCAGCTTCATAAACTTCTGGTAGATACTGTTGTGCAAAATCATTTGCACCTGCAGCAGCAGTGTTAAATGCTAGGTAATTGTTAGCTAGCGGTAATTGCGTTTGAGAAGGTACGATACTTCCAAACACTGGAGCAATTTGTCCCATAATTAATAATTTTTAGTTTTAGTTAAATTTTCTTGCTTTGATTTTTAATTTTGAAGAGTCAAGACCACTTATACTTTTAACTTTAAATCCACCAACAAATACGTCACTTGGAGCACTTGCTCTAGCTTCGTTACTAATGTTGTTTGATTTTGCAGCGACATTTCTAACGGCATCAGCTTTACCTTGCTCATAAAAATGTTGTGCAATAGTGTCTGCATGTTGTGCGGCATACATAGCTTTATGATAACCTTTTACATCCGTTACATCACCTTTATCATTTAAGAACTTCTTAACTATATTGTTGATGTTTGATTGATTATCTGCAACTTCACTAGGATTTTTAACACCGTATCTAAATTTTTTATCTCCTACATTAAAATCAAAACCTTTGAATTCTTTTGTAAAATAATCTTTAGTGGTGTTTATAAACACTTCATGTTGCTGCTCTGCTACGCCTTGCTCTTCGTTGTAGCGATTGAAAAAATCCATAGCTTTTTTTTGTTCTTGAGTTACTCCGGGTCTCAACTTGATTTCGTCGTAATATTGACTCTTTAAACCATCTAAATGCTTACGGGCTTTTGCAACCTCTTCTTTATATGCAAGTTTCTTCTTTCGAATATCTCTTGCTTCATCTAACTCTTCATCAAATTGAAAATTGTCTTCTAATAAAAAACTAATTTCCTCTGAATCTAAGTGAGATTTAGTCTGTTTGTAATACTCTCTAAGTAAAGTATCACTATCTACATTAGAATAGTCAGCATTTAATCTAACGTAATCTTCTAATGTTCCACCTGTTTCTTTCATAAAGTCTACGACTTTTTCGATGTTTTCAGGTAAGTTAATATCTTGTTTAACAGTTTGTGGTTCCTCTGCTGTAATTTCAGCTTGTGGTTCCATTTTTTCACCTATTGAAATAACCTCTTCTTCTTCAGGTTTTTCATCAATTATTTCTTCAATAACCGGTTTTACTTCTTCGGTGGGCCGTATTTCTTCAACCACTTCTTTGCTGTCGACACTGTTTTTTGACTCTTCGACAATAGCATTGCTATCATTTGTCTCTTGTGTTTGAATGGCATCTTGTTCTTCTGTTTTAGGTTTTGATAAATCTACTTTTATAGGTTCATCACTGTTTGATAGATTTTTAGGTTTAAGAATTTTAGCTTTTACCTTAAGCTTTCCAGCTTTTTCTTTTGTTTCTGACATAATAAAATAATATAAAAATTAATAAAAATTACTGAGGTGGGTCAAAATTTTGCATATCAAAATTATCATCACTCTGAGTTTGCTCAAAATCAGTTGGTGCTCCACCTGTTTCACGTTGAGCTATCATTTGAGATTGTTGCGAAGCTTGTATTTTAGTTCGTTTATCTTTACGATCTTCTATTTGAGCTTCTTTTGCTGTGTTTGTATCTACATCCATTTGTTTAAGCTTCATGTTATACTCAAATTCTTGAGCCATTAATTGTAACTTAAGCTGATTCTCTGTTTGCATTCTTTGTATTTCAAACTGAGATTTGGATTGTTCTATTTGTGTTTCTGTTTGAGCTAAAGCTTCAGCTTTTTGAACATCATTCATAGCAGCTTGCTCAGAAGCTTTACTGTTTGATTCTGCTTGAGCTTCTATATTAGCCATTTGAGCTTGTTGATCAGCTTGTTGCTTTTTAACTCTTTTGTATTTTAAAACTTGATTGGCTAATGTTAAATTTCTTATTTCTCTAATATCAATAGCATCTTCAAGAAATATTTGATTTTGTTGTAAAGCCATTTGAATGTTTTGTTCTAACATTGCTTTTTCTTCCTCTTCAGGTTCTAAGTCCATGTATATACCAAAATCATATAAATGTAAGTTATCTATTTCATGTAACGTAGCAACATTAAATTTACCTATACTTGCTTTTAAAGCGTTATTGGTTAAATCAAAATCTAGCATATCAGAAACTCTAAGCGATATGTTTTCACAAGTTCTTAATGTTAAATACAAGCTACTATTTAATATATGTTTAGTAGCTATGTTTGAAGCATTGGCAGCCATTTTTTGCAAGCCGACCAACGCGTCTTTGTCTGGTAAACTGCCATCTCTTGCTTCATTCAATCCTGTTACGTCTCTTATCATTTGTAAATAATACTGATAAGTGTTGATCAACGATTGTATTTTTCCGTTAGCACTAGATGTTTGTAATTCTTGTATAGGTACTTTACCTCTATTAGGATCACCGTCCTGTGTTAAACTTCTACCAACTATACTACCAGTTTGAAAATACATATTTAATGCTTCCTGTGGATTATAATTAGTACCATTACCTAAATCAACTTCTGCTAAACCATCTACATCAACAAAGACACCATCTGGAACCATTCTAGCAATCACCTGTTGTAATTTAAGTGATGTAAGTTGTATCATATCAGCAAAACCTGTTATACGTCCTACAAGTGAATCTATACGACCTTGATACATATGAGGTGCTACAATATTGTAGTTCATATTAACCTTAGTTAAATCACTTTTAGGTCTTGTCATATTTTCTGACATTTCCCACTTAAGCATTTGCTCTACACCCATAACCTTAGCACCAGTAAACAATACTTCTATTGTTCTAGACACTCTATCAAAGTTATCACTTTCTGGTGGATTAAACGTGTCAGGTTTTTCTAATACTTTTTCTAAACCACTATCAGTGTTTTTAACTTTAAAAACTTGATCTACGTAAGATTTATATTCAAAGTATATAACCTGTATTAAATCATTGTCATTATTACGGTTACGCATATAACCTTCTCTACCAGGATATTTTTGTATTGTTCTAAGTTCTTCGTTAGTTAAATTAGGAAATTCTTTTTTTAACTCAGGTAATGTTATTGATTTTATTTCACCTACGTAATATAAATCTTGAAAATTAGGATCGTTAGTATATGAATAAACTAAATTAGAAGGGTTTACATAATCTATTGTAACACCTTCAGCTTTATTAAAACTAGTTTTTACAGATCCAATACCAACTGTAACTATATCTTCTATAACTCTTTTGTTAATTAATTCGTATTTATTAAAATCTAATACATTATTAATAACTTCTTCTTCAGCAATTTCTACAGATTGTTTATAGTTTAATTGCATATGCACTTCAAGCTCTTCTTTTGATTCAGGTAAATTAGCTGGATCAACTACATTATAAACATCGACACCTAAACTTTGTTGTATATTATCTAATAAAGGTTTAGATAACATATCTCTTAATATTGAAGAAGCGTAGTTAGTTCTTTCTTTTTGTGAAAATGGATCTTGAGCGTATGCTTTTATATCATATTTTTTAGAAGATATACCGTTAACAACTATATCTACAAACTTAGGTATAATAGGTACTGGTTTCCAGTCTAAATTTAAATAAGACAAATCACCATTAATAGATAATTCATCTTTATATTTTTGCACAGGTTGTTCACCTCTTGCATATAATCTTAACCTATTAAAGTTTTGAAATCCTTTTTGCCATCTTGTTCCGTTGACTCTACCACCTCTAAACCATTCATATTCAATAGCTTGCCCTACCTGCAAACCATACTCTAAACTAAGCTTTTCCGCGAGAGGTACCACCTGACTCGGAAAGGAACTATTAGTACTTGTATTAATCATTAATTAATTATTTTTGATTTTGAACCTTTGTTGTCATATTTAGAAAAATTTAAACTTACTTTTTCTTTTATATGTTCAGGTATAGGTCTATATTTATTTTTATTGCAAGCCATGATAGCTAAGCCAGAGCTTATTGATGCATCATGTTTTGTTCTTTTATTTATATCAAACGCAGCCCAGTCTTCTAATGTTCTTTGAAAATACATAGTACCGTACTGTTCGTTGTTATATCCTACAAACATTTCAATATAAGATTCGATAGCTGCGGCATGAGCTTGTTTAACGTCTTCACTTGAATTAGGTATACCACCTATTTCTTTTTCTGTTACAGATAATTTATATGCTGTTTTATCTGGTCTGTTCATAGAATAACCTCTATAACCTCTTCTTTTTAAATGATATAATAATCTAGGTTTATTATTCTCTGCTAATATAGGCATACCATAAAAATGCAAAGCCATAAGTACATCTTCAAAAAATGTTTCAGCAGTTTGTGGTCTAGCTATATATTCTAAAAAAAATAAATTAGGTGGACAAGTATCCATAGTAAACTTAGTTAAACCATGTAACGCACCTTTAGAGCCTCTACCATCTACAGTTCCTGATATGTCATAACTATCACAACCAAAAGCACCCATATGCTCATTAGCTGGATATTTCATGCCATTTTTAATAATAAATCTATTTTGTTGCTGAACATCTGGAACCCAAGATACTATAAATCTACCTTGTTTACTTGGAACAAATTGAACGCTTGTATCTTTAATCCCACCTTCCCACATAAAATTACCCTGTGTAACAACATTAGAATTTCTTAAATCTTCATTATAATCTATTTGTTCATAGATTTTTGTAAGATTAAATAATGATTGTTTTGTTTCATCTCTGAAAGCATGTTTCTCTGTACGTGGAAATTGTCTATATAATTCATTAAGTGCATCAGGATCGTCCTTAAGTCCATCTACTTCATTTTCCCAGTGTTCGATAACACCGATTTCAATGGGGAAACCATCTGGCCCTTTTTTAGGTTTTTCCGGTGTCTCAAAGACAGGTAATCCATAAGAATCAATGTATCCTTCGTAATTCCACTCCATAGGAATGAACAAGCTATATAATCCCGAGCTAGTCTGCCCGTTGCGGTTTCTTCTGGTAACGTCTGAGTCATCATACAATTTTTTATAATTTCTACCTCCTTTATCTAAAGCATTTGACGTTGAACCCATCATACACTTACCTATAATTCTAGAACCTAATCGTAAACAAGTTTTTGTAACCCTCCAGTTGTTTAATATATTGTCAGGTTTTTCCCACTTACCAGATTCATCATGTACAAGTAGTTTTAATTTTTCACCATCATAACTGTTATCTCCTGTATTCTTCCAGTCAATAGTTGTATCTAACCCTTCTAGTTCTTCTAACTGTTCGTTGCTATCTAGTTTACGTCTTGTAAATCTGCTAGCAGGAACTCTGTATGCAAGTTCTGTTTTTGGCCTATCCATACCGTCTTGTATAGGCTTGAAGAAAAACGGGTAGTTGACGGAAATGGGTACAATTTTATCGGTAAACATTTTCTTTGCATCAGCCCCAGACTTTGATAAGACACCGTATCTAGCATCACTAGAGATAGTGGCAAGGTTGACTGTTTCGCCAGATGCCATGAATGAAAAACCAGACCGTCTGTTTTTGAGGTAACACATTCCGTAGCAACGTGTATCTGCTTTGCAAGCTTCCCAGAATATATAGAATAATCTGTTTGCTTCCCTAAAATCTGCTTGCCCAACATCAATCTTGGACCACTGCAAGTACATGTAATGAGTACCAGTAATATAAGTAGCTTTACCCTTGTTATTAAACCAATAACCTTCGTGGCGCCTGGCAAATTCTCTATCAATATATGCATACCATTTTTCTTTAAAATCATCTGGATATTGTTTCCAGTCAAATATTGTTTTAATCTTTTTTAAAGCTTTAGGGTATTCGTGGGTTTGCCACTTGTCAGCTTCAGTAAATACATCTTTTTCTTTTGGTAATGCTATTTTTAAGTTTTGTATTTCGTATACTTCACCTACTTGACCAGTTTTAGATATAACAATAACATCATGTTCTTTATTATAACCATAATCCCACTTCTTAGATTTATTTAATCTTTTTATTACATGTGGTTTTATGTGATCAATTACTTTATATAACGTTTGTTTATACATTACTTAGATCTTCTTTCTGCAAAACCTCCAAAAGCTTCAGTTTTCTTTTCTTCTTTTGGTTTATCGTTTAACATATCCTCTTCTTCTTTAATACGATTTAGTATTTCAAAAGCATCAAATATAGCTAACTTTTTAGTTGCAGCAGCGTTTTTTAATCTATCAGCTGATATATCATCATCAGAATCAACTATAGCCTCTTTTGCTACTTTAATAAGTTCCTCAACCGCTTTGTGCCCAGCTAGGATTATATTCTGTTTCGTTTCCTTGACGTTCATACTTAATTACAATATCATTTGATTTCATACAATAAAGACGCTTGCCATCAACTACAAAATCAAACTCACCAAACGGTGAATAACCTACAAGGTCTCCCTCGTTGATTTTTAACGCTTCTAACGAACTATTGCCATATTTTAATATACCAACAAGGCGTTCTTCTAAATTAGCGTCTATATCATCATTGTTATGAATTGGACTTATAAAGCATCTATCGCCAAAAGCTTGCCATCTGTCTTTAGATTTGTATAAATATACTTGATTTAATTGAACAAAATATAAACCATCTTTAAAATATGATCTACTATTTTTTTCTTCACCTCTTATATTGTAAAACCTTCTAAACACATTATGATGTATCATAATTAAATCACCTTTTTTAATTGGTGTTTTAAATGCTTTTGGTGTCGCTATAACTCTAGCTATATTATTTACTGATTTAAAACTTTCTGACTGAGTGTTAATTATAAGGCTTTTGTCACCTACTTTAACTTCATTATTATATCGCTGGCCGTAAGGCTCAACGATAAAGTCAAATATACTTTTCATTTATATTCTAAATCATACTCAACGGATATAGCCATGTTAGAATTAAATTTCTTCCACGGCAATACCTCATTGTTCTTTTTAATGTAAATGTTATAAGAATTATCTTCTGCATCAAAGAGTATATGAGAAATAGTGTGACCTCCATATACTGACTGAGTCAAAGAATAATGCATCGCATCGGTTTTGTAATCAGAACCAATACTGATCTTTCTAATAACAGATGACATTACTCCTTCTTGTCTTCTTCTTTTTCGATAAGAGTGTAAGTACCGTCTTCAAGATTAATGTTAATCGATCCGTACTCTTCTTCAAGTTCTTTTTTAAAGTCTTCAGTTTCCTTGTTAACTTCGTGAAACTTAGATAATACCGCGGTTTTTTGGGCTTCTAAAAATCCAGTTTCATTTAACAATTTGTTTAATTCTTTTTGAAATCCTTGGATTTTTTCTAATTGGTCTTTTTTAATTTCCATTTTTAATTTAATTTAATTTAACTTAGTTATTTATGTATTAATATAGTTACAGGTTTTATTTATTTTTTAAATATACTTGTAACCTTTTCACTACTTCGTCCGCCAAAATACGCAAGAACAACTGCCATCATCACTTTTTCAAATGTATCGTTCCATGTGGCTCCTATATGAAATGGTATAGATTCAACACTATCTAATATTCCAGCTAGTGAGAATATAACAATACACCAAACTAAAACTAGTGGGCGTACATTTTTCGAAAGCCATGAATCACTCATTTGATCCGCTTGCCACCTTGAAGTGACAGCTTCCATTTCTTTATTTTGTTGTTCAAATATAAGTTGCTGTAATTTTATTTTTTCTTCACTGCTTACATCAGATTTACCTATAGCAGCAATAGCTTCAGCTGGTGTTGAAACACCACTAAGTAAATTACCTAATGTTGGATTAACTAATGAAGCCGCTCCAAACAATAGTTTACCTACTGTAGTATCTTTAAATTTTTTCTTAGGATTTGGCATATGCTTCTTTTTCCCAAGGAAGATTTTTAGCACCTTCCTCCATGTTTGCTCGTGAATAACGTTTACCTCTCCAGTAAACTGCACTATCGTCATAATCCAAATCTCCTCTTTTCATTTGATCAATATGAACTTTTTCATGATTGATAACATCTTGAATTTGTTTTGGATCTTTAATATCTTGATTTATTAAAATACTTCCATTTCTGTCTGCTTTCCCTAACACACCCTCTTCTAAACCTACATTGTATATTGGAGTGTTGTCGATAATATATGGTGGGTTAATTTTAAAAGCCATTACTTTCCAGGAAATAATTTATTAAGTTTTTCTTTACGCTGTTGACAGCCACAGGGTATGTTTAAACCCTGTGACACTGAATCAACAACTTTTTTAATTCCAGTTGCCTTAGTGAAATCTTCTATTCTATCACCTAAGCCTTTTGGTTTCATTAAGCGAATACTACTCCTGAAACTTCTATTCCAGAAGGAAGTTTAACTTTAGCTTTTACGCCTCCAGGATTAGCTGTTAATGCGTAATTAACTGCATCTCTTACTGAAGGTGTACTAACTGTACCGTGAGTAATTGTACATACATCTCCACCAGCACCTCCTGCTAAATAGATAACTACAGTAGTAGAACTTGCTTGAACTACTCCTGTTATTAAGTCTGCACCTACTAAGATGTCACCACCTGCGATTCCCGAACCGCTTGATGGAATTGAAATAAATTTTGCCATAATAATTGTTTTTGTTTTTTGTTAATTGTTTGTTGTTTATTGATTGTTGTTATTTATTATTCTACTTTTTTTCTAGGTAGTTTACTCATTTTTTTAGTCATGGTAGTTTTTAGTTTACCTTCTTTTTTTGTTTTCATTTTAGCTTCTTCTTTTTTAGAAGGGTAACAACCTTTTCTTTCATCGTCCCAAGCCTTTCCTTCAGGACATGTATTTTGGTTTAAAGGAGTTGTAAAACTATATGGACTTGATCCATATTTTTTGCTATATCTTTTTTCTTTTCTTTCAAGTTTGTTTTCTACTCTTCCTAGCTTGCCTTCATCTACCTCTTGACCTTGGTCATAAGCACTAAATAGTTTTTTATGTTTATCTGAAAGTTTATTTATTTTATTTTTTAATTTGCTTTTAGGATCTCCTAGTTTTTTATATGGAGTGTTTGAACCACTACCGCTTGTGCAACCTTTTTTATAGGTTGGTGAAGATGAATGACCTTTCATCTTTAACATAGATTTTGCTTTGTCATAATCACCTCCAGCTTTTTGCATAGCGTGACCAAAAGCATTACCTTCTAATGGCGTTGCAGAACTATATCTTTGCTGTGCAACACTACCATTGTATTTATACAAGGGTTGATTAGAATCACCCATAGCGTTATAACCTCCAGACATATCTTTAAATAGATCTTTTCTTTCTTGGCCTCCGCTTACTGAGATGTTTCTACCTTTTCCTTCGTGTTTATATTTTCCCATAATTAAGACATGTGTTTAGAAATCCAAGAGCCATGCTTTGAATCTGATTTAGAACCTGCTTGTGCATTTTCTGCATAATGTTTTCTTGCACTTTTAGAAAGTGACTGATTGCTTGCTTCTTTTACGTCGTAAGCTGTTTTTTTACTAATGTTCGGCATAATATTGTTTTTTATATTTATTTTAACTTAAGGCTATTAGATCTGAAATACCACCACCTGTACCTGTAGCATAAACCATAACTACACTAACTGGTAATACAAAACCTTCAGCAGGCTTTACAAATGTTAATACTTCGTCATTAACAGTGTGAACTTTTATAGACGCTTCTATATCATAACTATATGTAAGAGTTGAATCAGCAGCTATACTTGAAGCTGTAGCTAAAACATAATTACTTGCATTTGTTATAGATGCTATTAAAACACCAGCTGCAGGTAATGTGCCACCCGTTACTCTCATACCAGCTTTGATTTCTGCGTTAGGTGAAGCTAAACCTACGTTAGCTGAGTTTGAAACCACAGTATTATCGCTAGTTGTTGTAACTGGTAATATTGATGGTGAATTACCAACATATAAATTATATTGTTTCCACGAGCTTTGTGGTGTTGTTGATTTTGTTCTGCCATCTAATAATAGTGTATCACTTGGTGTTACGGCTAATCCAGACTTATAAGAGTCGGTGTAATAATTTCTAATCATTTTTTTTTTATTTTTTTTTATTTAACATTTCCACCTTCTTCTAGCAGCTTTACCTCTTTCACCGGTCCAGCCCTTTGATCTAGCGCAGAATGATTTTCTTCTTTTAGCAGCTTTACTTCCTGGTTTAACTTTACCAGTAACTGCAGTTTTTAATTTACTTCCAGGGTTTTCTCTTCTATATTGCTTAACACCTGTTTCAGTCATACCAGCTCCTTCTTCAGCTTTTCTAAAAGTTCTACCTTTTCCTTTAGTAGTCTTTCGCATGTTTAAAGGACCGTTTGGTAAATTAAAAGCCATTACTTTTTCTTTTTCTTTTTAGGAACACAATTAGGTACTTTTCTACCGTTCTTAGTTTTCATACCGTAAGCTTCATAACCTTTCCAGCATGGGTTTTTCATCATTTTTTTAAAAAAAGGTGAATTCATATTATTTTGTATTTAGTTTTACCGTTTTCTTTATAAGCTTGTAAACATCTTCTCCTGTTAGCATCTTCTGAAACATAACTTACATGCACCCAGTCTGGGTTATCTTCTGTTCCAAACTCCCAAATAATCTGATCATAATCTAAGTTATTCTTAATATAATCATACATCTCTGCATTTGTCTTATAACCGTAGTTATCGTCTATGTCAAGTGCACAACCAATACAATGTTGTGAGGTTGTACTTCCGCCAATAGCAGAATTTAATTTGGGCGAGCGATAGAAACTATTAATAGCGATTGGACCACCCACCCATTTACGTAGAGGTTCAAACACTTGTTCTGCAATAGTTTTCATGTTAATTAAATCTAATTCCCTAGGTATATTGTCAATATTTAACCTAGTAGCCGTGTGAGATTTAATACCTTCTTTAAGTGAGATGTGTTCACTTATTCTATCACTCATTTTATTGAGTTTTTACTGTATTGGTTTTATACCTAAGTCTACTCCACTACTAATTCTGTTTTTGTAACTTTTAGTAGTTATAGGTCCAGGCTTATATGGTGTATCAGCTTTTAAAACCTGTATTGGATCCATACCATATCTTGGATTACCTTTTTTTAAGTTTGATGGTGTATGAGGAGCGCCCCATACTGCATCGCTTCCGTATTGTCCTTTTTTGCTCATAATTTTTATTATTTTCTTTTTTTCCAAGTAGATATAAATTTTTTACCTTGACTAGGTCTTAATGTATCTCTATCTACTGTTCTACCCACAAAGTTTCTGTGTGTTGAAGATGTAGGTCTTTTTTCATCACCATAAAATTCACCATCTTGAGAACTCAGTGATGTCATATATTGACCTTTTTTGTCTTCTTGAATGTCACTATAATCGTCAGTGCTTATATCTGGAAATGATACAGAACCTTTTGATCTTGAACTATTAAAACTAGAATCCTCAAAATCAGTTTCATCCATTAAGTCACCTTTTTTGTAAGTGTATTTAGGATCTTTTTTAACAATGTATTGAGGGTTATCAAAATTTAAAGCACTGTTAAATTCTTTTTTATTATTTACATAACCACTAATACCAAAACTAGCATCGCTTCCACTTGGTGGATTTTTTTTAGAATATCTAGGTGTTTTGCCATATTCTATATCATCACCTTTTTTATCATACCTGCCTTTTTCATAACCATCATAGCTATAATTTTCTTGGCCTTGTTCTTTCACACCTTTAGCTCTTTCTTTTCTAGCTTGACGTAAACCTTTATTAGCCATTCTTATATTTTTTCTCTCCTGTCTTCTAGCTTCTCTACTATCTTTATTCATGATAGGATTCATATCACCATAAGGTGATTGAGGTGCACTACCAGGAGGTGGTAAAGGTTGGTCTAATCTTTTGCTTGCCATTTGCTGAGCAAACTGGTCACCTTCAAAAAGATTTTGACCCATTTCTTGCATTTTATAGTTTGCAAATTTATTAGGATTCATCATGTTATTATTATTTAAACTTGTAAAATTATCAGCTCTTTCTTCAGCGTCCATAACGCCATCACCACCAATTGGTCCAAAATTACCTGAATTAGAATTGGAGTCAGATGAATGCTTATGATCTGTAGCAACAGGCATTTGAGTATCTAAACCCATACCATTATTAGCATTAAGACTAGGATCTTTTAAATAATCCTTCATTTTTACAACTCTTGGAAGATTTAATTGTTTGGCAATTTTTCTTGCCATTGCCCCTTTGATTTTAGGTCTACCAAATAGTCCCATTATTTTTTGCTTTCTAATTTCTTAATAACCTCTTTTAGTTTAGCAATTTTTTTGTCAATAGGAGATAATTCTTTTACCTCTACTTTTTTTTCTTTTTTTCCCATGATTATCGGTTTTTATCTTTGTTAACATTATTAATGGATGTAATCATAACTTTATCCATATAGGTTTTACCCTTCATTATTT
>Ga0206682_10001246_pt1 | contig 25420 bp, 50 predicted proteins | sample M240m12015metaG_FD_155444 | JGI IMG/M metagenome (GOLD analysis project Ga0206682, IMG submission 155444) | Ammonia-oxidizing marine archaeal communities from Monterey Bay, California, United States - M2 40m 12015 | ecosystem: Environmental > Aquatic > Marine > Intertidal zone | place: USA...
TGGGCTGATATGCTTTATGGTGTTCTAAACTCTTGGAAAAGATTTAAATTCTTTGATGGAGTTGTAGATCACGGAATGCCTAATTATGTAAAAGCAATTAAAAAACTTGCTAAAAAGGAAAGCTAATTTAAGGACTAAACATGTACTTTTTATTAATACTATCACTAAAATCTATTCTTAGCTCTATTATAGGGTCATCATTTTATAACTGGTTTCAAGGAACACAAGGAGGAATTTGGTTCCAGAAACAAGTAGATAGGTTCATGCAGCATTTTGCTGAAAAGTACGACCTAGAATTAGCTAAGAAAGATGCTAAGTTCAGAAAGCAGTATCCCCTGGCTGCAAAGAGATTAGACGAGGTAGAAAAAAATTCACATCCTTGTAAGGAACTACACGAATTTGATGTATATCCAGAACTAATCGCTCGAATCGAGAAACTCGAAAAAAATACAAAATAACCATGTACAAAACTTAGGTTTTGTGTTATAATATATAATATTATTATTTAATTAACTGACTATGAATGACGGACAAAAACTTATGACAATGCACGTAACTAAGCGTGATGGCACAACTCAAGACTTTGACTTAGAAAAAGTACACAAGGTATTAGAATGGGCCACCGCTGATATTTCCGGAGTTTCGGTATCTGAAATCGAACTAAAGGCTAATATACAACTGTATGACAAAATTCACGCTTATGACATTCATGAGCTATTAATCAAATCTGCTGCAGAACTTATTTCTGAGCATACACCTAATTATCAATTTGTTGCTGCAAGGCTAGTATCCTATAAGCTTCGGAAGGAAGTATATGGAGATTACCAACCATGGTCACTACGACAAATTATAATTGAAAATGTCGACCGTGAAGTTTACGACGGTGGTATTATGAAAAATTATACCCCAGAAGAAATTGATGAACTTGATTCTTATATTAAACACGAAAGAGACGATACTTTTACTTATGCTGGAATGGAACAATTCCGTGGTAAATATCTTGTCCAAGATAGAAGAACTAAAGAACATTATGAAACTCCTCAAATATTGTATATGATGATATCAGCTACTTTATTTGCTAACTACCCTAAAGAAACACGTATTAAGTACGTTAAGGATTATTACGATGCAGTTTCTCAATTCTATATATCGTTACCTACTCCGATCATGGCTGGAGTTCGTACGCCGACGCGACAGTTTTCATCTTGCGTACTTATTGAATCTGGGGATAGCCTTGACTCTATTAATTCTACTGCTACTTCTATTGTCAAGTACATAAGTAAAAAAGCAGGAATTGGTATTGGTGCAGGATCTATCAGAGCGGAAGGCGCAAGAGTTGGTGATGGGTCAGTAGTACATACTGGACTTATTCCATTCCTAAAATATTTTCAGGCTGCAGTAAAGTCATGCTCGCAAGGCGGAGTACGTGGCGGAGCAGCAACTGTATATCTACCAATATGGCATTATGAATTTGAAGATCTTGTCGTTCTAAAAAACAATAAAGGTATTGAAGAGAATCGAGTCCGTCACATGGATTACGCGTTCCAGCTAAACAAATTAATGTATGAAAGATTACTTACTGGTGGTAATATAACTTTCTTTGATCCTAATGATGTCCCTGGGTTATATGAGGCTTTCTTTGATGATCAAGAAAAATTTAAAGAATTATATGAGAAGTATGAAAGAGCATACTCAGTACGTAAAAAGACACTATCAGCCGCAGACGTATTTTCGCAACTGATGCAGCAGAGAAAAGATACGGGTAGAATCTATATTATGAATGTAGATCACGCAAATGATCATGGCGCTTTCGATGCTAAAAAGGCACCGATCCGCATGAGTAATTTATGTTGCGAAATTGATCTACCTACTGAACCTTTAACAGATAATCCAGATGAAGGTGAGATTTCTTTATGTACATTATCAGCGATCAATTGGGGTCTAATTAACGAAACGAAAGATTTCGAAAAATATTGTGATCTCTCTGTAAGAGCATTGGACGAACTACTTGACTATCAGTCATATCCAGTTGAAGCGGCAAGGCGTGGTACAATGAACCGAAGACCACTTGGTATTGGTATTATTAACCTAGCTTACTTTTTGGCCAAACGTGGTTTAAAATATAACGAAGAAGCTTTTGAATTAGTAGATGAGTATGCAGAAGCGTGGTCATACTACTTAATTAAGGCTTCACAGCGCTTGGCTGAAGAAAAAGGTGAAATAAATTTAAAAAATCATACAAAATATGCCGGTGGAGTTCTCCCAATTGATACATATAAACGAGAGCTAGATAATTTAATAGAGCATAAAGAAAGACTACCGTGGAACGAACTTAGAACAAAGCTCCAAGAAACGGGAACTCGCAATTCTACTCTGATGGCATTAATGCCTGCTGAAACAAGCGCTCAAATTTCTAATAGCACGAATGGTATTGAACCACCTCGAGCATTAGTTAGTTACAAACAAAGTAAGGATGGAGTTATGGCTCAGGTCGTTCCTGGTTATCACCATCTAAAAAACAAATATGATCTTCTGTGGGATCAAAAATCTCCAGACGGATATTTGAAAATTTGTGGTATCTTACAGAAATACATTGATCAAGGGATCAGTGTAAATACCTCTTATAATCCTGAACATTATGAGGATAATAAGATTCCAATGTCTGTAATGTTAACAGATCTAGTAACAGCTTACAAATACGGGTTAAAGCAATTATACTACTTCAACACTTTTGATGGTGCTGGAGAGATGACCGATGAAGCAACACATCACGCATATGACGGAGAGAGTTCACAATACGAGGACGAAGATGATTGTGAATCATGTAAGATATGAAAAAAGAAAGAATCCCTCTAAAAGGTGGGGCAGAATGGGATGCTTTAACATCTGCACGTAAATGGTATTGTTATCTAACAAAACCAGGTGTTGCAAAAAGCATCAAAAAGGGTTATAATAAACGATTTCGAAAAAAAGGAAAATTGAATGGCAGTATTGAAGAAGAATAAAAAATCGCACTTACTAAAGAATATGTTTCTGGATGAGGCGGTTGATATTCAAAGATATGATGAAGTAAAATATCCACAGATGGATAAGATCACAGACAAACAACTAGGCTTCTTTTGGAGACCTGAAGAAGTTGATGTATCAAAAGACAAAAAAGATTTCAACGCTCTTACAGAGAATGAGCAACACATTTTTACCAGCAATTTAAAAAGGCAAATTCTACTTGATAGTGTTCAAGGCCGAGCGCCCAACTTAGCGTTCTTACCTATCGTGTCATTACCTGAAGTAGAGAACTGGATTGAAACCTGGTCATTTTCTGAGACTATTCATAGTAGATCATACACACATATTATTCGTAATATCTATCCAGATCCATCATTTGTATTTGATGATTTATTATCACAAAAGAATATTATGGATTGCGGTAAGTCTATTGGTAAATACTATGATGATTTGATTGATGCGAATCACGGTCCAACAAATAAAATGGATCACAAGCGAGCAATTTGGATGGCTATGATGAGTGCTAATGCATTAGAAGGCGTAAGATTCTATGTGTCATTTGCATGTTCATGGGCATTTGCTGAACTTAAAAAGATGGAAGGTAATGCAAAGATTATTAAGTTAATTGCTCGAGATGAGAATGTACACCTAGCTTCAACTACTACTATGCTAAAACTTCTAAAGAAAGAAGATAAAGACTTTGAAAAGATTGCAAAAGAGCTTGAGCCTGAATCTATTAAGCTGTATGAAGAAGTAATTAATCAGGAAAAAGATTGGGCTAAATATCTATTTAAGAATGGATCAATGATCGGACTCAATGAAAAGATACTAAGTGATTATATTGAATGGATTGGTTGTAAAAGGATGAGAGCAATTGGATTACCTTGCCCTTATATAACTCCACAAGCAAATCCATTGCCATGGACTGAAAAATGGATTGGCGGAGGTAATGTACAAGTTGCTCCTCAAGAAACTGAAATTAGTTCATATGTAATTGGCGGAGTAAAGCAAGATATAGATAGTAATGCATTTGCGGGATTGAGTTTATAATGTCACAACAATTAGAATTGAGATTTGATATTCCAAGAGATGCAACCCCAGAAGAACAGAATGGTTGGATTAATGGCGAATTAAAGTATTGGTCTGATATTCAAGGCAAACTAATTATTGGTATATCTATTTTACAAGTAAGTCTATTAGGATTTATGTTGGGATGTATGTATATTATAGGAGAAATATTAAAGTGAATATAGAAATTTGGGGTAAAGAGCCATGCCCGTTTTGCACAATGGCCAAAAACTTATGTGAACAGAAAGGACTAAAGTTTAGCTATAAACATTATGGAATAGATTTTGATAGAAATGAAATGCTTGAAACATTTCCGACTGCAAGGACGTTTCCTCAGATTATAGTTAACGAAGAAAAGATTGGTGGGTACGATAACTTAAAACAATTACTAGGATAAAATATGAAACGAACAGTCGTCAATTGTGATTATTGTTATAACAAAAGTATAATAGGGCACGAAGACGACGAAATAGTTTTATTTTGTCCCATGTGTGGTGAGAAACAGGACGAAGATCTAGAAGAACTAGATTTTAACGAATAAGGGTATGACGTGGCACTATCAAGGCAAAGAATGGCAAATGCCAGAAGAGTTCAATCACAAAGACGCGTATGGCTTTGTGTACATGATAACGAATCGAGCAACCGGCCGAAAATATATCGGGAAGAAGTTTTTCTGGAGTCAGAAAACACTGCCGATAACAAAGACTCGGAAGCGTCGGAAGAAAACGCTGGTTGAGTCTGATTGGAAAACATACTACGGTTCAAATAAACATTTAAACGAAGATGTTGAAAAGATGGGCCCAGAGGTATTTTATAGAGAAATATTACATCTCTGTAAAACAAAAGGTGAATGCTCTTACATGGAAGCTAAAGAGCAATTCGATAGAGAAGTGTTGTTAACTGATGATTACTATAATGGTATTATTCAGATACGACTTGGCGGAAACGCTATTAAAAAAATTAAATAGGATATATTATGTTAGAAACAATATGTGAAGTGATGAAGCATTCATACGATAAAGGTATGATAAGTACAAGAGATGGTAATGTGTCTATACGACACGCTGATAGAGATCACTTCTATGTTACGCCTTCGGGCATTAGAAAACCTGTCATTCAATACGACATGTTTAAGAAATTAAAAGTCGATGATTGTGAAGAGATGTATTTCACTGATATCGCATCCGGCCTAAAAGCTACAGGTGAATTGCCTTTACACTGGGGCTTACAAAAAAACATTCCAACAGATACTCGAGTAGTGTTACACACGCATCCAACGTATATCGTAGCGGCTATGCATGCTGGAATTCAATTAAATAATCTGGTACTATTATTCCCGGAACTTGGTAGATACTCAAGAGTTGCTGAGAATGTTCCAGATGTTCCACCAATAAGCCAAGAATTGGCAGATGAAACATTTAAAAGATTAGGTTTACAAGAAGATGGAACCTGCTTTTTTGATGTTATAGGTATTAAAGGCCACGGCGTTGTGGCAATTGACGAAACCCCATGGAGAGCATTTGAGCACGTTGAAAGGTTAGATCATATATGTAAGATCGTATTAGCCTCAGGAAATTATTAAAAAAACTGTGTACATTTCTTAAAAAACGTGTTATAATATATACATATGAAAGACAATATAATTCAATTTCCTATTAAGGAAAGAATACAACAGATCGAAGACGAGCTTGAGTATGAAAGAGAAGAATACGAAGCGTTCACTGAAGAATGTAAAGATACATCTCAGGTTATACTGTTAATGATTGAAGAGCTATTATTAAACGATAGTAGCTCATTCGAACATATCGATTTTAGAGATTCATCTATGCCCGAATCAAGGGACATGTTTGTAATCATAAATATGATATCTTCGATGTTAATGAGATACGGCGGAGCAAATCATTTTTTACATGATAACTTCGAAGTAATATATGAACAAATAATGGAAGCAAAAGAATGATTTTACTTGACTATAGCCAAATAGCGCTATCTAATATTATAGTACAGAAACTTAATGATGAGAATATGATACGACATATGATCCTTAATAGTATTCGTATGTACAACAAAAAATATCGTAATGAATATGGCCAAATGGTAATTTGTGCCGATGGAATGAATACATGGAGAAAAGATTATTTTCCTTTGTATAAAGCCCATCGTAAAAAGAATAGGTCTGAATCAGATCAAGATTGGCCTGAAATATTTAGGATTTTAAATTTGGTTAGAGAAGAAATTAGAGAAAACCTTCCATATAAGGTTATTCACTTAGAAGGTTGTGAGGCCGATGATGTTATTGGAACACTCGCAATGCAAACTCAAGACTTTGGTCAACACGAACCAGTTATGATTATCTCTTCGGATAAGGACTTTATTCAACTCCACAAATATAACAACGTTAAACAGTTTTCACCAATTCAAAAGAAGATGGTATCTGATCCTAATCCTAGGACGTATTGCTTTGAGCATATATGTAAAGGTGATAAAGGTGATGGTATTCCTAACATCTTATCTCCTGATAATGCTATCATCGATGAGATTAGACAGTCACCAATGACTAAAAAGAAAATACAACATTGGGCTGAAAATTCAGATAACTTAAAAGAAGTTATGACAGAGGAAGAGTATAGAAACTATCAACGAAATAAAACATTGATAGATCTAAACGAAATACCGGAATCTATTCAGAGTGAGGTTATAAATACTTTTAACGGACAAAAAGTCCCAATGAAAATGAAAGTATTAAACTATTTAATTAAAAAAAGATGCAATCTATTGATTGAAAGTGTGGAGGAATTTTATAATGGATAAACCATTAATATCAGAAATATTAGCTACCGCTAATAAACTAGGATCCAAAGGTAAAAGGATCAGCTATTTACAAGAGCAAGACTGTACTGCTCTGAAAGACGTTTTACGTATTGCGCTAGACGATGCTATTGCATTGTCATTACCCCCTGGCGAACCGCCATTTAAGAAATTTAACACTGAAGGTAAAGATAAACCTGAAGAGTTGAGATTCATGTACCCAAAATTTAGGAACTTTGTTAAAGCAGCTTCTCCTAATTTAAACCAATTTAAACGCGAGACAGTCTTTATTGACTTACTCGAATCTATTCACCCGGATGATGCCAAGCTTTTTTGCGATGCCAAAGATAAAAACTTAAAATACAAGTATATTACAAAGACATTAGTTAAAGCCGCATTTCCAAATTTGATATCTAAATAGGAGAGCCTAACGATACAATCTATATCATGATAGTTTTTTCAATTCACTTAACCCGGAGATTGCTTATGAGTTATATTCAAATTGAACGCCTAAAGAAAGACAGAAATGAGGCACTATACTATCAGAAGAAGTTAATAAAAAAAGGAAAAGATGTGTTAGCATATAAGATGGAAAAAAAGATCGCGCATTTAAATCATTTCCTAGATGATATGGAGGCAATAAACAAGTTACAATAAGCAATGACCCCTTGGCGAAAATAGTTTCAAAAAGGGGTTTACTTTTCGTCAGATATGTGGTATAATAATACCCTAAAAGCGAACCAAGCGAGTTACATTATGAATATATTTGTATTAAATGAAGACCCAATAATTGCAGCACAAGAGCAATGCGACAAACATGTGGTCAAAATGATTGTAGAGTCGGCACAAATGTTATCGACAGTGCATCGTATGGTCGATGGAACTATGGAGCGTAGACCTTCAAAGTCTGGTTCTATGTTACAATATTATAAACTAGATGACGAAAGAGAAGATATCCTATATAAGGCATGTCACTATAATCATCCATCTACAGTATGGTCACGTGAAAGTTGTTGCAATTACACATGGCACTATAATCATTTTATCGCGCTATGTGACGAATACTCTTATAGATATGATAAGACACACGCGACAGATATTAAGCTAAGAAAGATACTTAAAAATTTACCAGATAATATCGTACGTACAAGCGGGAGAACTCCGTTTAAGTTAGCTATGAGTTCAAACCCGGAATGTATCGTGCATGGATTAGGTGGTACTGATGCAGTAAAATCTTATCAAAATTTCTATCAAACAAAACAAGAAAGGTTCAAAATGCTTTGGACCAAACGTAAACAACCGGAGTGGTTTAATGCCATTGTATGATTTTAAAAATTTAGAAACAGGTGAAGTAGAAACTAAGATGATGTCTATTGCTGACATGCAAGAGTATGTCAAAGATCCAAATATCCAACAAGTTGTTGGCGCACCAAAGATCATTGGTGAAATATCTGGATCAGTCGGCCGAAAGGCTGGCGATGGTTGGAAAGAAGTTCAACAAAGAATTAAGAGTGGGTTACCACCTTCACTAAAAGGAAATATTGATACAAAATGAATAAGAAGCCATCTCGTTTACGACTAGAGCATTTAGTTAAGCTCGAGCCACTGACTGCAAATCAAAAACTAGCGTTTGATTCTTTTGCCTCTGGTAGCCATTTATGTTTAGATGGTTCAGCCGGAACGGGTAAAACATTTATTTCGCTTTATCTCGCATTAGAAGCAGTACTTAACAAAGATTATGAAAAAGTAATCATTGTAAGATCTGCTGTTCCTACAAGAGACATGGGATTTTTACCAGGAACCCAAGAAGAAAAAGAAGACGCATACACTGCACCGTATAAAGCAATCATTAATGATTTATTTCAAGATCAAGATGGTTGGACTAAAATGATAAACAGCAAAAGTATTGAGTTTTTAACTACTTCTTTTATAAGAGGAATTACAATTAAAAATGCCATAGTAATAGTTGATGAGTCACAAAATTGTAACTATCACGAACTATGCTCAGTAATTACACGTCTTGGAGAAGACTGCAGATTTATTATGTCTGGTGATTATTATCAATCAGACTTTACCCGAAAGGGTGATCAGGATGGTATTAAAGAATTTATTAATATTATTCAACACATGAACTCTTTTGATCACATCGAATTTAAATGGGAAGACATTGTTCGAAGCGGATTTGTGAGAGACTTTATTATGACAAAGGAATTATATGAAAATGGGAAACTTTAAACATGAATCAATTGATCTCGGTTACGATGACATGGTGGCAAACACTACTGATACTGGCAGAAAATATGCCGCCCCTAATGGTGTTAAGTATCCTTCTATTACAACAGTACTTTCAATCTTAAGCGAAGAAGCTATACAAAGATGGAGAGCACGCGTCGGGGATGAAGAAGCCAATAGAGTTTCTCATCGAGCTTCAACACGTGGAACTGCGGTTCATGAAGTCTTAGAAAGATATGTCGATAATGAAGAAGACTATTTGCAAGATGCTAATCTTGTTGTCAAGTCAAACTTCATGGAAGTAAAAGATATACTAGATAAAAACCTTACCAAGGTTTATGCTCAAGAAGCAGCATTATATTCAGAACATTTAGGTGTTGCTGGACGAGTCGATTGTGTTGGTGTATGGAATGGTAAACCATCTATTATCGATTATAAAACCTCAGCAAAACCTAAAAAGAAAGAGTATTGTGAAGGTTACTTTACTCAAGAAACTGCATATGCAATTATGTGGGAAGAAAGAACTGGTATGCCTATTACACAATTGGTAACCTTAATCGCAGGTGATCAAGGAGCTCAAGTATTTATTGAGCACCGTGATAACTGGACAACAAAGCTATTAGATACAATAGCAGAATATAAACGTAGAAAATTATTTGGGAGATAATATGAAAAACTTTAGAGATCAGATGGTAAAGACATCTATGGACTATATGCAGGCACAAGCTGCAAAGCATCAAATGAACGCAGAGATTATTTTAAGCAATCAAGTGTCAGTTGGTGAACATTCAGATCAAATGGAAACTCTTGAGAAAGAGCTAGGTATGATGGCAGAGTATGTTGATAAGTTTGAAATGTTAGAAAAATATTTTAAATAATTTTAAAAAAAGTATGTACAAATCCTTTATTGTGTGTTATAATGGCACTATAAATTGATAAAGGAGTTATTATGGAAAATAAAATTGTGGGAAGGCCGGTACAAAATCCTGTATTAGCTGTAATTGAAATCCCATTAAACAGTAAAGAGCTAGTAAATCTAGCCATCTCAAAAGAGGATAATGCGTGGGATAAACTCTGCGAAAAGCTTATGGATCAAGGTTTTATGGATCCTAGGAATAATATGCACATCGATTACTTAGTAATTGATGGAGTAAGGAGGGTATTTCACTAATGAAAAGCGATATGAAAGATAACATAATTTTAGTAGATTGCGACGGAGTGTTGTGTGACTGGGAATATTCATTCACTCAATATATGAACCATAAAGGTTTTCCAACACATGAAGCTTCACAGTACAATGTTGCTAAAAGGTTCAATCTAGTTCCTGAAGCTGGTAAAAAGTTTGTTGCTGAGTTTAATGATTCAGCTGCTATTGCATTCTTACCACCATTGAGAGATGCAGTTTATTATATGAAAAGACTAAACATGCTTCATGGATATAAGTTCCATTGTATTACATCTTTGTCTACGAATAGGTATGCACAAAAATTAAGAATTCAGAATTTAGAATTGTTGTTTGGTAAGGAAATATGGGATGACTTTATATTCCTACCTTGCGGTGCTGATAAAGACGAAGAGCTTAAAAAGTACGAAGGAACTGGTTGTTATTGGATTGAAGATAAACCAGTTAATGCAGAAACAGGCAAAGACTTTGGACTAGATCCAATTATTGTTGCTCATGACCACAATGCATTTTACGAAGGACATATTCCAAGATTTTGGAAATGGAAGCATATATATAACCATATAACTGGAGAAATATAATGCCCGTAAAATTCAAAGAGAGTCAAAAAGACCGAAAAGGAAATGTACAAAACTTTTACATGAAATCTACTCCGTTAGAAGAACTAAAAGCATCATTGGAGAATAACAATACTCCAAAGAAAAAGAAACAAAAAATTCGTAACGAATTAGTTAGACGTGGCCATGCATAAATGGTGGAGAATATGGGCTAAAAGCCTTGGAGAAAAAGTCGGAGAGACTGATAAACAAGCAAACACTATTGCTGCTATAAGAACATTTTGGTGGTTTACACATATGACGACGTGTTTGTTTATTATTTTAAATGCAATAGCTAATCATGGCTGGGCATTAATTGGACTATGAAAGTAAATATTAACGTTGAAATAGACACAGAAAATAAAACTGACATTTCAACTATTGAAGAATTGATCGAGCTTATCAAAAAGATAAAGCAACAATCTGAAGAAGAAGAATAAAACACTTTAGTTTTTTGAAAATTAAAGTGTCACTCTAGCATTCTTACTTGTATAAATAACAGTACAGGAGAATTATATGAGTAATTTATTAGATTTCGATTTTGGTTTTACAGCCGTTGATGAAAATGAGCTTGAGGCCGTACAATCAGTAAAGACTGAGGCATCAACAGCTTCAGCAACCGCACAAGAATTAGAGGATAAACTGAATAGGCTTTATAACTCTATACTTCCCCTTTTAACAAATTTAAAAAAGAATCCTGAAAAGGAATATATTCTATGGCCTAACAGAGTCGAGAAGATAGAACAATTCGAGGATTTAATTACGGAGATAATTAAGTAATGGCACTACCAAGTTCACCGAATCAGATATCGTTAAAAGATATTCTTGATGAAAAACAAGGATCTACTACTGCAAGAACCAATGTAAGTCTTAAAGGATTATCAGTAAATGGTACAAACGATTATCAAGGAGTAGATATTACCGGAACTCCGAATGGAACAGCACCGTATTCAGTATCAGAGTTTCATGGTTGGAGTAACGTAACCTTTACATTTAATATGAGGGGTAGTAATTCTGCAGAGCCATCCTACGCTATTTCAGCCAAAGGTACTGGTGAAATTTTTGACAATTCGTCCGCTCAGCAACAAGGAACAGCATCTGCTTTATTTTATCCGTATTACAGATCAAATGGAAATATTGCAATAACAGCGATTCCAACAATTGTTTATAACTCAGCTTTTGATAGCTATAGAAAGTGGGCTAATAATTCAGGAACTCTTACTACTTTGGCCGATAACGGTAATACTGGAGTTCCAGAGCCTGGGATAGAATTTGGTCCCGTTGCAAGTGGATATACAGTAAGAGTGGAAGTAGATAAAAACGAAGGACCAGGTTCTCTCGGTTCTAATACCTTTACGGTTGTGGGCGTCGGCCTAGGATCTTTTACCCAAAGTGGGGATACTTATACACATAGCGGCACTGCTGCACTTCCAACTCAAACATCGACTCAAAACACAAACGGTCAATATCCAACAAATATTAGGGCTCAGGCGACCACTAGTGCTGTTACAGTACCCGCCAACAACATATATTCTTCTAAAGGTGATTATAACCCAGCGTTTAGATTTATATTTGAAAAAAGCGGACAGCCCACATATACTATATATTTAAAGGCCGATATAATAGCCGTTGCTAATAATATATTCTAATAAATAACACAGGAGAAATAATGTTTTGGAAAAAAGAGGAAGAAACAGTGATTGATGTAAATCAGTTAAGAGAACAATTAATTATAGACGAGGGACAGGTAAATGAAATTTATCATGATCATCTCGGTTATGCTACATTTGGGATTGGACACTTGGTACTGGAAGGAGACCCAGAACATGGGTTGGAGGTCGGTACTCCAGTGGCAGAGGATAGAGTCTTTGAATGTTTTGCCAAGGATGTAGAAACGGTAATCGAGGATTGTAAAAAGTTACATGACGGGTGGGATGGATATCCACAAGAAGTAAAGCAAATTGTTGCGAACATGATGTTCAATATGGGACTTACGCGCTTAAGTAAATTTAGAAAACACAACGCAGCGCTGCAATGTGGTGATTGGAAGGAGGCTGCTGTAGAAGGCAGAGATTCAAGATGGTACAAGCAAGTAACGAACAGAGCAGAAAGACTTATGGTCAGACTAGAGGCCCTTTAAAGGTCGAATCTAGTATTCCACAAGAGGAACAAGAAAGTAAAGGTTGGTATTGGTGTCACAAAAAGCAAGGTCTTTTTAGATACTCAGACTGGCATAAAAGTTTAGAAGAACTAAATTTAATTAGTTCATAGAGGAGAAATAAATGAAAATTAAGTTGTTAGGAAGCCAAGGGGATTTAACATCAGCTACTGACATGGGTAAAGCGACATTAGTACGAGTATACAATAGTACTGCTGCGGATGTTGTTATGACACAAAAAACAGGATCTACTGTTATTGGAACTATGACAATTCCAAGTAAAGGAATTGAATTAGTTTCTAAGATGCCTGCTGATACCTTAGAAGGTGGAGCAGGACTTAAAGCTGTTAATATTGCAAAAAGTAGCTAATGGGTGAAATATTTAGTATTATAGACGAGGTAGGATTACCAATTGCGGGAGCGTTGGTATCAGGCTTCTTTATATTTACTATTATTAAACAAATGCTATCAGGAGTGTTAGATCAAATAGATACTCTTATGATATTTACTAAAGGTTTAGAAACTCGTGCGAGAACTATGAATAACGAAATTATAAAAATTGATATGTTAGTTTCTAGTGCGCTCGAGTTAACTCCTCCTATTGATAGGATAGCTAGGTCAGAAAATTTTGTAGAAGACGGTAAGATCGACGTCAGACGGGATTAAATGTGGATGAGTTTAATCCGGTAAACTTAATCCAACAATATGGATTTACCACAGTGGCTATTGTCGCTATGGGTTATTTTGTATTTTTTATATGGAAATATGTTAACGATCAATTAAATCCAAAGCTAGAAGAAATGCATATGGGTTTAATTAGATTAATTGATCAGATTAGAATGCTTGATCAGGATATGATTAGGCTTCAAGAAAAAGTAAAAGTTGTACTAGAATACAGGGAAAGACAAAAACAACTTAGTGAGAAAGAAAATGAAAAAAATAAAAATTGAAGATTTTGCATTAATTAGTATATTGCTATTAGCAATAAGTTCAGTATCTGCTGACGAAATAAAATTTGGATTTAAAAATCCATCATTTAGTGGACAAGGAACTGGTGCACATTATTTAACTATTGATAATATTGAGCATACGCGTAAAAAGGCTATTCAAGATGCTTTAGAGGCTGCTAGAAAGGCGGCTGAAAGAGAAGCAAATAATACTACAATGGCCAAATTTATTCGTAACTTAGAAAGTAGAATTTATGCTCAGATGTCAAAGCAATTAGTTGAATCAATGTTTAGTAATGATGGTTCAGTGCGATTTGGTTCATTTACATTAGAAGGTAACGTAGTAACATATGAAGTTATTACAAATACTGATGGTTCTGAATATATTAAAATGACAATTGTAGACTCTGACGGAACAGAAACAATAATTGAAATACCGGTTGGAACTGGTAACTTCGGTCAAGATTCAGATGGTTAGGTATCTTGCTATATTGCTGCTTTTAAGCGGTTGCGCGTCAGTGCCTCAGTGGAGCCCAAATCCACAGGATTGTAATGATCTTGATGGTAAGTATAGTGAAGGTTTTAATAGACACCTTCAAATGGGTATACAAAAGACAATGGCAAGAAAATATATCTGTGTTGACGAACCAACAGCAGAAAAATTACCAGCTTATGTAGAATTATTAAATATACCTCCAGCTAAAGATAAACCAGTAGTTGCAGTATATGGATTTAACGATTTAACAGGGCAGAGAAAGTCAGTAGATAATATAGCATCTTTCTCTACCGCAGTTACGCAAGGCGGAACTGAAATGTTAATAGACGCTCTTAAAACTGCCGGAGGCGGCACATGGTTTAGAGTAGTAGAAAGGCAAGGCATCGACAATCTTGTTCGAGAAAGACAAATTGTAAGATCGACAAGGCAAGATGTAGCTAAAGCTAATGGGAAGGATCCTATTGGGGTTGGCCCGCTTTTATTTGCAGGGATGATAATAGAAGGCGGTATTATAGGTTACGATACGAACACTGAAACTGGAGGCCGAGGAGCAAGGACTCTTGGCATTGGTTTTAGTAGAATGTATCGTAAAGATGTAGTTACTGTATCTGTGCGAGCAGTTTCAGTATTAACGGGTGAAGTATTATTGAACGTCCAAGCTAAGAAATCGGTATTATCTTACGGCTCAAGCGGCGATATATTCAGGTTCTATGAACAGGGTACACAGCTAATTGAATATGAGGACGGAGTGGGTAATAATGAGAGTGTGACATATGCGGTACGCGCAGCTATTGAAGCTGCAGTACTTGAACTAATATACCAGGGACACGACCGTAAATTCTGGGATTTAACCGCGGGTCATAGACATCCACACCAACACGATGGTGTGAACGAAAGACACGCACAAAAAGAGGAAAACAAAAATGAATAAATTATTTAGTATAGCGGGATTGCTATTATTATTTACTACCAGTTCAGTTTTGGCACAAGCAACGGATGATAACGAAATTATGATACAACAAAGTGGTGACACTTTAACGCTATATATTGATCAAGTCGGTTATGGTAATAAGATAGGATTGGATGATTTTTCTTCATCTGGTTCTGATATGACAATTGTAGGTTCGGGTTTAACGTTTGATATTGATATGTTAGGCAATCAAAACTTAATTTTTGGACCTATCGAAATGGATGATTCAGACTTAACGTTTAATTTAACCGGAGACTCAAATGAAGTCGATTGGAATATAGGTTATAACGGTAGTTCGGATGATTCTAACTATAACTTTGCAATTACTGGAGACTCTAATACTTTTGATATTGATCAAGGATATGTGTATAGTGCTGAAAGATTAGATGCAGATTTAATTTTAGTTGGTAGTTCTAACGTGTTTGATTTAGATTTTGAATCTGATGATATAACGTGGGATTTTGATATTACTGGAGACAGCAATAACTTCAACACACTACAAAACGATGGTTCTCAATCATTAACTGTAGAGTGGAATGGAGATAGTGGTGACATTGATATTAATCAAATTTCAGGCACTTGTGTAGGAGGTTCACCTTGTGCAACTCCTAATGCTGTGATTAATTTAGATGTAACTTCAGACAATGCTACAATTCAAATCAATCAAAAAGACGCAGCTAACGATAGCTAGCTTACTATTCATCACTGGAATCACTTATGCTGATTCCATTGGTGACATAGTAGAGTCGACTGGCGTTAGTCAGATTGTCCGTAATAATGAAGAAATAGCTTTATCTGGAACTATTATTCCAGTAGAACTAAACGATGAAGCAAAAACTGGGAATGGGCGTATGCTTATTGAGTTTTTAGACGAAGCTCAGTTAGCGCTTAAAGAACATTCTGAAGTATTGATAGACGAAATATATTATGACCCAGATCCTTCACTCTCTAAAATGAGCATGAAGTTTACAATGGGAACAGCAAGATTCGCATCCGGAAGATTAGGATTAGTGAATAAGGCTAATATTGATATCAAGACTCCTACGGCTTCAATTGCCGTACGGGGAACTGATTTTACAACAACTGTTGATGAGCTAGGTAGATCACTTATTATTCTTCTACCGGATGACCAAGGTAATCCATCAGGAGAAATAGTAGTATCTAATGAGGGTGGAGAAGTAACTCTCAAAGAAGCCTATGCTGCTACAATGGTATCATCTTTAGATTCATCTCCAACACAATCAGTAAAAGTAAACGGCATTACTCCATCGTTAATAGATAACATGTTCATTGTGTCACCCCCACAAGAGGTAGAAGATCAAATAAAAGAAGAAATGGCCGATGATGCTAATCAAGATCAAGGCCTATTAGATATAGATTTTCTAGATTTTGACGAGTTAGAAAAAGATGAGTTAGAAGAAACTGAAAGTGACTTAGAATTTAGTGAATTAGATATCGACGAATTAGATGTAGAATATTTAGTAGATGTTTTAGATATTATAGATAGTTCTAATCTATTTGACACTTTAGGCGAATTTAATATTAAAGGTGCAAGAAGAGGATTAAACGAAGAATCACAATATAATGTATTTCTTCAAGATGGCAATTTAGTTTTCTATAGAAACGTTAACGGTAAAATTAATATTATTATCGGAGCAGGTGGTAACTTTACTATAGAAACGAATACACCTACTTGGGAAGGTATTATATCTGGAAATGATGGAGAGGATATTTTTATCTACATTAATCAGGCGAATTAAAATGAAATGGAAGACACTAAAGCAACAATTTTTTAAGTATTGGATATTACCATGGGGAGCATGCTTATTTTTAGTAATGCCAATACATGCAGATGATAACGTTATATCCTTAGAACAATCTGGCGATAATTTACAGTTAGGCATCGAACAGATTGGATACGATAACGAAGTTAAGATGTTGGATAGTAGTTCATATATCACAGCATCAAATCTTGGTATGTACTTAGTGCAATCGAATACAAACACTGGGTCTAATCCTAACTCAATTGTGTTTGATGAAGTAAGTGGCACAGGTAATAAAATGAAACTCGGACAAGGTATTGCTTGGACTACACTTGATTCTGATACTGATTTAACATGGTACTATGACAATTACGAAGGCGGTGGCCATGAGATTAATATAACTATGTATGGCGACTATAATGAATTAGCAGTTCAACAAACGAACCAAACCGGCGCAATTGATGGTCATGATTTTGACTTACATTTGGCTGGTGATAGTAATGAGGTCAAAATAAAGCAACAAAGTAGTGGCGCAAAGGCTATAGACCTTACAATATATAACGACTATAATGATGTATTCATTCGACAGAAAGGCGCCAATGCGACACACAATGCAAATGTAACACTCGATGGGTTATATGGAACAGATTTAATTTTAAAACAATTAGGAACAACAACCCAATCATACAGCATAAGTATAGATTGCATGACTGTTGGTGGTTGTTCAGCAACAGTACAACAGGGCAATTAATGCGACGAAGATTTATATGGCGTAAGTACGGATTTCCAAATAGATATCTTGGAACGCATATAGATATATACGTATGAAATATATAACATCGATTTGGACTACAGTATTGCTTTTTATTGCACTTTTATCAGTGCGATTAATAGATCCTTCCTTTATAGAACAGCTCAGATTAAACACTTTTGATAGCTATATTAAAACAATTCCAGCAAAAGAATCTAGTGTAGTATTATTAAACATCGGTGAGGATGCTCTGAGCGCGTACGGTCAATATCCATTTCCACGTCAGCAATATGCTCAACTAATATCAGATTTAAGAAATGCAAATGCAGGCATGATTGGATTTACTATTATGTTCCCAGAAGATGATAGGTTTGGTGGAGATGATGTTTTTGCATCATGGATATCCGAGAATGGTATAATATTAGCGCAAGACGCAGATCCTAACGGAAAAAGTAAATCAGCTCCTTATGTAGGCACTGCAACATTTGGTGTAGGTGATCCATTAAATTGGTTAATACGATACGATGGTCTTGTTACTAACATTCAACAATTAGAAAAAGAAGCCTGGGGCCATGGATTAATAAACGCTATGCCTGAAGTCGATGGACTTGTAAGAAGAATCCCATTAGTATCACAGATAAACGAACAACTATATCCGTCATTTGCATTAGAAACAATACGAGTAATGCAAGATAAAATATCTTATACTATTAAAGTAAATGAAGTTGGAGTTGAAGAAATAATATTAAGACCTTTTAGAATCCCATCAGATCCTAACGGTTCTTTCTGGATTAATACTAATTATCAGTTTAAGGAAATAGAATACGGGTCCAATGAGTTACCTGATCTTCAGGGCCAAACTGTGATTGTTGGTTTAACGGCAAAGGGTCTAGCTTCTCAGATACCAACTCCTTCTGGTTTAAAATCTGCTCATCACATACAGGCTTCTTCCATCCAGTCGATAATGGACGATCTCTCGATATCAAGGCCTTTGTGGGCTGAATTTCTTGAAGTTGGTTTAATGATTCTTCTTGGATTGGTGATAGTGGGAACTGCTTATCATGCGTCGATTGCTGTTGGTGCTGCTGCCTTCGTCGGCTCAGCCGTTGGATACGCATCTGCCGTTTTCTATTTTTGGACACAGTCTCAGATACTCCTCGATCTTAGCTACCCACTAATATTATATATACTTTTGTTTACTTCAACAAGCTTTAACAATTTCTATAAGCAATTTGTATTACGACAACAGATTAAAAAGCAATTCGAAACCTACTTAGATCCAAGACAGGTCATGCTGCTTCAAAAAGATCCGTCATTATTAAAGCTTGGTGGTGAAAGAAAAGAGATGTCTTTTTTGTTTATGGATATTGTAGGGTTTACTCCTATATCTGAGCACTATAAAAACAATAATGATCCGGAAGGATTGGTGGAAGTTATAAATAGTTATTTAGATACAATGACTAAAGTAATATTAAAGAATGATGGTACCGTCGACAAATATATGGGCGATTGTATTATGGCATTCTGGAATGCTCCACTTCCATGTGAAAACCATGCGGACATGGCAGTAAAAACCGCAACCGAGATAATAGATGCAGCAGATATACTCATTAAAGAGTTGGAAGAAAAAGGTTTACCACGTATTGATGTGGGGATTGGTATTAATTCCGGGGACTGTATTGTCGGAAACATGGGATCGGAATCTCGATTTGACTATTCCGTCATTGGAGATGCCGTTAACTTGGCAGCTAGACTCGAAGGCCAAACACGCAATTATAATGGGGTACGGGTGTTGTTATCACAGTTCACTGCGGGAAAGTGTTCTGAGAGAAGCTTCACAAAAGTCGATAACATTAAAGTCAAAGGTAAAACTGAACGAGTTACAATTCTTACGATATAATGAACCTGCAGTAAAAACTTATTTCTATGTTATTAACGCTTTAGATGTGTATACAACATATCGAGGATTGAAGGATCCAAGGATATATGAACTAAATCCAATATTAGGAAAAAAACCGTCTTTAAGCGAACTTATTATACTAAAAATTGTTTGGGGAGGATTCGTATTAAAAGCCTTTACCACAGAAGAATTAATAATACCCAATACATTAACGACGTATGCTGTTGTTAATAATATTGATGTATTACATAGTGTAGGAGTTTGGTCCTTATAACGTTTTGTTATATACATATAACAAAATAGTCTAAAAATAGCTAAAATAGTTGTGTACATCTACTAGAAACTGGGGTATAATATACACATATTAACGCGGAGTCACTCATGCCACATATAGCAATCACAGGTCAGATCAAAGATAAGAAAAAAGTGCATGCGTATGTACATTCTCTTTGCAAAGAGCTTGGTATTAGCCGTATGTATTCAAAGACCATCTTTATTAACTTTAAAACTACACTAGATAACGATAGCCAAGGTCTATGTTGGGGCGATCTAAAAGAAGGTTATGTTGAGATGTCTATAGCACGCAAATCCGACGGTGTAAAGCTTTCATACGAATCTATGATGCAAACACTAGCTCATGAAATGGTTCATGCAAAACAATACTTACGTGGTGAATTGAACGGATATAACCATTCGTGGAAAGGTAAGAAGCCACGTAACTACAAATACGAAAATGCTCCATGGGAACGTGAAGCATATAAACGCGAAGAAGAGTTATATAAAAGGTGTTACATATAACAAATATGTATAAAAACTATATACTATTTTTAAAAAAAGTATGTACAAACCCTCAAAACTGCTGTATAATATACCCATAAACAAAATTGATAAGGAATCTAAATTATGAAAAAATCTATACTAAACGCAATCAACTCAATCAACTCTACTGATGAAATGAATGAGGTTATCGAACTAATTAAAATTAAGCAAAAACAACTAAGAGCGATTAAAGCTCAAGGTGTTAAGTCTAAACTTTCTATTGGTGCTAAAGTTAAGTTTGAAAATAACGATGGTATTACCACGCACGGCGAAGTGACTAAGATTAACAGAACAAAAGCGGTTGTTAGAGTCGACGGCCTACTTTGGAACTGTCCTCTTGGAATGTTAGAGGTAGCATAATATGTTGACTACTCAAGAAAAATGTCAAGCTATCGGTGGCGGTCTCTTTGCGGGACTGCTATTCGGAGCGTTTATCGCATCGCTAACAACTGCTTTAGATATGCCTGATGTTCATTTCAGTCATTCTACCGGCGAATGTGTAAAAGTTTTAAATTATGTGGAAGATGACGTATACACTTGCGACAATCTTCCTTCAAAATACAATAAAGTGTGGGTGAAATAATATGGCAATTTTATGTAAAAAAACAAGTCCTGTAACAGGGTTAACTAACATCATGAGTATCGATGCTACTCCTGAGCAATTTGCTCTATGGATAGACAGCGATACGCTCATTCAGGATGCGATGCCTGATGCATCCGTGGATCAGAGGGAGTTTCTCATCTCTGGTTGTACTCCATCTTGCTGGAACTCTATGTTCGGAGCTGGAGAGGAGGACGCAGCATGAGTATGGCTTATTGTGACTACATTGCGCATACCATTATTATGCCAGGTTTAACCGAAGATATTAAAAGCAATCATGGACTTGTTGCTGAGTCAAGTCAGGTAAAAATGGACTTGCATAAAGAAGGTTGGATGCAATCAACTCGAAAGACTATTATGTGTAAAGACATTAATGGTAAAGAGTATAAAATAACTATTGAAGAAATTTAAAATAACTGTGTACATTTGTTGTATACTGTGTTATAATATATCTATTAATTAGAAGGAGTACATTATGGATAGATTAGCAATAATCAAAGCGGCGGCTGAAAAACGTAAAGCTGAAAGTGAATTTAAAGCTACTGTAAAAAAGGTTTATTCAAGACCTAAATATAAAGCACCAAGGCTGACTGCTTCAATGAAGAAAGCAGCGCATCAAGCTCCAGGCAATCTGGATTGCTTTAAAGAAGAAAACATGTACTATTCAAATAAGGAGACTCAAGACTATATTGCAAACTCTTCTTATATGGATGTTTACAATGAGATGAAAAACGATTGGGATTAGTATGACGCAATACACTGATGTGGTAGAATATCAAAGGCGCAAAATGGCCGTTGAAGAATGGGGCAAACAGTTTCAATATCTGCTAGCAGAAAAAGGCTATGTCGAAATAGCTTACAACAGTGGATTAGTTACTCGTGAATATCGTAATGGTGGCAAATTTGTAATAATCTCAGAAGAAAAGTCAATTTCGCAATTGATGTTAGAAGCGCCTGGAGATTTGGAATGAATTATATAGGCTCTATTAGATACGATCAACATGGTCGTAAGCGTAAAACAAAAGCACTTGCGCCAAGGCGTAAGGTCAAACAAGAATTTAAACCGCTAAAGGTAGAAAAGACCTTTGCGCAACAAAGGATGGAAGAGTTTAACACTAAGTATCCATCCTATACAGGAAGTAGTCAGTATGAGACTCCTGAAGATAACTCTTGGAAAGCAGAAGAATCCAAGAACTTTACAGTCGCACCCGCTTACAACAAAGGTGCATATCAAGTTATTCCACGTAAAGATGTGGAGCATATAGGAAAATAATTATGGAATTTTTATCAACAATCTTATCATTAGTAGCATTAGTAGTATTTTGTTACTTATGCGTAGGAGCATATCTCTTAATGAGAGACTCTGAAATAAAATGGCAGATTCGTAAAGAGCTACGCGCGAAATATCCGGATTTAAATCGAGACGAAATCCGAGTATTATCGTATATTAAACTAAAAGAAATGTGGGAGAAAGGTAATGTCAAATAAATACATGTTAGTTAGTGAATACAACGGTTCTAGTAAATTTAGCAATCGCAAAGCCGAAGTATTAAGATCGTTTGGAGATCATCCTTATCACGGTATACGTATGTATATTGACGGAGAGTCGTTAGGCATCGAATGGTATAAAGCGCATAATGAAACGTACGCTGAAAACGCGGCAGAAAATTATGTCTTAGGCATTAAAAATTACGAGAAGTCTTAAGTTTATGGCGGGGCACACTTTTATCTACTCCTTATCAATTGAAAAAAGTGTGCCCTGCCTGTTTACAAACACAAAAAAGTGTGTTATAATATAGGTTATATTATTGAGGAGTAAATTATGGCAGAAAATAAAGTAAGAACAACAATGAGAAAAAACAGGGTTACCATTGACGACAAGTATATGGGACCTGAACCTATATTTCAACCAGGTGAAACTGCCGAAGGCGTAGAAGGTCGTCTTACTAAATGGCAGAAGGCAGCACATTGGTATAATTATTTTTATAAGACCAAAGACTATGTACCTACAATACTGCAGTTTGCAGAAGAGAAATTTGGATACACTAAAGATCAGATAAAAGCTTTTAAAAAGTTAAAAGACTATGAGTTTGGTTACTTAGGTAAGTTAACCAAGATTCATTATAGAGGTTATGAATATAATGAAGAAGAGTTAGCAGGTGCAGAAGAAAAATTCAAAGAGCTATACGAATTAGCGTTAGTTACTGTTGAAGAGATCGAAGATAAAGCTGCTGCAAAACCTGTTGTTACAATACAACAAAGACAAAAGGCAAAAATCCTTGAGACTATTATGGATGATTGGGATGCAGTTGTTGATGGATGGTTAGAAGGAAACTTTAAAGTAAACTTTGATGCCTATAAGCTATTTAAGCAATACGGTTTAAAAGGTTCAGCGCTTAATATGTTTAAGTCAATGGTTGAACAAGAGTATCAACCAGTTAAAGATGCATACGACAAAACGTGTGATCAAGCTGTAGAAGCATTCTCTCATATTAAAAGAACTAATCAAAACAAGATGATAACCACTATGGAGACCATCTTTGAAGATTTAGATAAATTAAAGGTTGCTAATAAAGCAGCAAGAATTCCAAGGATAAAGAAGCCTAAAGCTTCTGATGTACAGGTTAAGAATATTAAGTATAAGGTTGAAGATATCGATGCTAAATTAATGTCAATTAATCCTGTTATGATTCCTGGTAAAGAAGTTCTATTTGTTTATAATACTAAGACTAGAAAGCTAACTCAGTATAACTCAAATTCAACTAAAGGGTTTGAGGTAAGTGGTACTACCATAAAGAATGTGTGCGATAAAAGTAGGACAACTACTTTAAGAAAGCCAGACGATATACTGCCATTGATCTTAAGTAAAACAATAAAGCAAATCGACAAACAAGTGTGGGATACGCTAACGACGAAAATAAGTGTTCCTAATGGTAGAATTAATGCCGATTGTATATTACTCAGGACACTATGAATATTGATATAGATCAAAAGATTATGACACGTAAACGGTTTTCAACTGCCGTAGAACAATTAGTTGCAAAAGGAAATATGTCTTACATTGATGCAGCAACATATGTTATCGAGCAAAGAGGTATGGATTATAGCAATCTTAAAAAGCTATTAACTGATTCGCTTAAAGATAAAATGGAAGCAGAAGCTGTAAGGCTTAATTTAATTAGAGGAAAGAAAGGAAATAAATTGCCAATATGAGCAGTGATCCATTTGAGTCTTATCAACTGTATAACGCATTAAAGCTACACTTTGAGCAAGCGGGATACGATGCAGTCAAGTACAATTTTAAATCTAATGTAACTCCAAACTCTTTCTTTAAACGGAAAGACAAATATTTTTTCGCTAAGTTAGCAAAGAAGTATAACGGCGAACTAAAAGATTTTTATGTCTCACAATTCATCAACACTGAAAAGTATGTTGGTGATATGATGGACAATGATGCTGAAGAGAACTATGCAAAATACAAAAGAATTAAAGAAAGTATTCATCGAGTGTTTTCAGTTGATATAAATAGATTAACGGAAGAAAATGTTCCATTTGATATGCTGTTTAAAGCTGTCGATGGTCAACATCCTCTTGTCGTAAAGTTATGGATGCAAGAAGAAATTAGTTTAGAGACTGTTGTTATTCTTAATTCTATATTTGGGTTCATTTCTCGTGAGTCTTCTAAAATATCAGATACCATTATATGGCCTGATACGAAGAAACTCATAGAGAAATATGAACCCTTCGTAAACTTTAATGTTGACAAATGCAAAACAATGTTAACAAATATGTTTACAAACGCGTGAAAGCGTGTTATAATATAATGTATAACGTGGATAATTCAGTAAATACAATGCAATACAAAGGAGAAATATAATGTCATTTGCAAATCTAAAGAGCTCACGAGGCTCGTCAATCGACAAACTCGTAAAGGCAGCAGAAGCTGTATCTACTAAAGCCGAAACAAAGTCTTACGACGATGATAGGTTTTGGAAGCCAACCAGAGATAAAGCAGGAAACGGTTATGCCGTAATCAGATTCCTACCAGCTAAAGAAGGTGAAGATCTTCCTTGGGTAAGGTATTGGGATCATGGTTTTAAAGGTCCTACTGGTCTATGGTAT
>Ga0206682_10001247_pt1 | contig 25415 bp, 16 predicted proteins | sample M240m12015metaG_FD_155444 | JGI IMG/M metagenome (GOLD analysis project Ga0206682, IMG submission 155444) | Ammonia-oxidizing marine archaeal communities from Monterey Bay, California, United States - M2 40m 12015 | ecosystem: Environmental > Aquatic > Marine > Intertidal zone | place: USA...
AGGCGAAGGCGGACGAGGAGGAGGAGGAGGATGAGGATGAGGAGGAGGCGGAGGAGGAGGCGCTCGATTGACGGGACGCGCGCGATCGGTGGGCGCGCGAATCGGTGGGCGCGCGAATTATAATACAATCCCGTGATGGGTTCGGCGGTGGCGTCACGCGGCCGGGGTGGTGGTGGTGGTTGTGGGGTCTCGCGCGTCGTCCGCGGAGGCGTCGTCGGCGTCGGTTTTCGACGCCTCGGTCTTCTTGTCGGCGAAGACGCCGGCGAACTTGTCCGCGATCGCTTGTTCCATCTCCATGCGCTCGGGCGAGCCTTTGTTGATGATGGCGTTCACGAAATCCTCGGGATCGACCTTGAGCAGCTGGAACGCGAACAGGATCAGTAACGGCAAATCGCTTCCCGTGGCGAGCGTCGCGCCGAACGCGACGAAGCCGACGATGAGATTGACGCGCTTCTTCCTCTTCTCCTTGGCGATTTGTTCGGGCGTCTTGTTTTTATCCTCCTCGCTCGTCTCCGCGATCGGCGCGTCGTCGTCGAGCGTGTTCGTCCACGCGCGCGCTATGGCGCGCGGGAGCAAACACGCCGGCGCGACGTAAAACACGTACGCCATCGCCATCGCGAACGGGCCCAAGATGAATCCGACCGCGCCACCGCCGCGAAGCGCGCCGAGCGCCTTGGTCAACGTCGTCGACGTAGACAGCAGCAGCGTCGCCAATCCGACGACGCCGAACACGACCACGCACGCGCGCCGCGCCGTTTTGAAAATCTTCCCTCGGCGTCCGCCGAGCCATCGCAGCGCCATCAAAATCGGCGCCGTCATCACCCACCAACTGCTCCCTTCGCCGCCGTACGCCCCCGCGGGGACGAGCAACATGTAACCGACGTGAAAATCTAACCACGCGCTCCGACACGCGCGATTAAACGCGAACGGTCGATGCTCCCCTTCGTGCCTCGGCGCCGTCTTGTTCTCGTACCACCACCGCCGCAGCGCGTACAGCGCGCCGAACGTCGGCAGCACCACGAGCAACAGCCACTGCGCGCCGATGATCGGCGCCTCCCTCGATTCCCTGAGCATCGCTCCCGTGTAGAACAGCAGCACGGCGGTGAGCGGGTTCAGCCGACCGAAGAACGTCGGCACCGCGTCGAGCGCGCGCGGATACAGCGCGTCGCTCAGCGGCGCGATGGTGTCCTCGAGCTCCGGTCGCGCGTCCTCGCCGTCGCGCGCCGCCGGGTCCTCCGACGACGCCGTCGCGCGCCGCCGCGTCGACGGACGCTCGCGTCGCGCGCGGGACGCCGCGGGGCGCGCGCGCGGCGACGCATCGCATCCGACCGCGGCGCGCGCGTCGGCGAACGATCGCGCGCCGCGACGTCCCGCGGACGCCTCGACGCGCGATGACGCGCGTTTGAGACGCGCGCGATGCCCGCGATCGATCGCGCGCGGCGCGAGGGCGCGCGCGGCGAACGCACGCATCGCGGCGCGCGCGCGAGTGAGGACGGGACGCGGAAAATATCTTTCGGGACGCGCCGACGCGGGCTTCGCGAGACGCGCGAGGGCGAGTCGCCGCGCCGCCGCGCCGCCGCGACGGGATTTCGATGGAAATAAATAGTGATGGATTAAACGCGGGTCGAACGCGCGTGGGCGCGAGCGAGGGACTGGCGCGAGAGAGACGCGCGGTCGGTCGGTCGGCGACTACAAGCCGTCGAACGCGGGCGTCTCCGCGCCTTCGGGGAACAACATCGCGAGCTTGACCGCGCCGAGATCGTTGACGACCTTGCTCGCGCCTTCGCCCATGAAATCGGCGCCGATGTTGCTGCCGCACGGGGTGATGAGACAGGCCATGTCGGCGCCGACGGCGGCGCGCAAGCCGACGATGGAATCTTCCACGACGAGGCACTTGCTCGCGGGCAAGCCAACCTTGTCTCTGGCGAGGTTGTAGATCAAGGGATCGGGCTTCTTGCGCGTGACGTCGTCACCAGCCATGAGCACGTCGAGCTTGCTCAAACGCTCGACGCCGACGACGGAGTTGACAACCTTTTCGAAGCCCGCCTTGGTCGCCGCGCTGCAAATCCCCACCGCGATGGAGGGATCGGCGATCGCCTCGTCCATGAGCGCGAGCACCCCAGGTCGCGCCACAGCCACTTCTTCGACGATCTTTTTATAAATTTCCGTCTTCTTGTCCTGCAACGCGTCGATGAGCGCGTCTCGATCCGCGTCGCTCGACGGCGCCTCCGCGAACATCGTCGACGTCGGCCACGCCTTTTTATCCTCGTTAAAATGCCATCGCATCTTCGGCTTCCCCCCGCCCACGGTATTTTGCAGCACGTCGTAATATTTCACCACCCACTCCACGCGCTCGCCGTCGATTTTCAAATCAAACGCCTCGAACGCGCCGTTGTACGCCAACCGGTGCAGCTCCTCCGTCTCCACGATGACGCCGTCGCAATCAAACAAAAGCGCGAATCGCGCGTTCTTCGTGTTCGATCCCGCGTTCGCGCGCGTCGTCGTCGCGCGTCGCGTCGTCTTCGTCGTCTTCTTCGCCGTCGTCGTCCTCGCGCCGCGTTCAACGCGCGTCGACGTCGTCATCGCCGTCATCGCCATCGAATCCGTCCCTCTTACGGATGACGCGTATTTTTCGTCGTCGCGCCGGCGTCGCGCGTTCGCGCGTCCGAAACGCCGCCCGAGCGCGTTCGACGCGCGTCCGCTCGCGAATCCGAGAGCGCGTCGCCGTCGTCGCGTCCGCGTCGCGGTGTGCGCGTCCCGAATCGCGCCGTCCCAGGCCCCTCTTCGTCGCACTTCGCCGCGCGACGCGAATGCGCGCGTCGCGCGGCGACGACGCGCCGGCGCTCCCGGGACGCGCGGTCGCGGTGGACGAAGACAAAAAATCGATCGACAACGACGCGAACAAGCGCGCCGTCAAGCGCTACCGCGATCGTCAGCGCGACGCGAAGATGAAGTTGGAATCCGAAAACGCGGCGCTGCGAGTGGAGACGACGCGGTTGGCGACGGAGCTCGCGCACGCGCGATGGGTGCTCGACGCGGTGGCGTCGCGGTGCGGGATGAAGCGACGCGCGACGGGGCGCGACGCGGACGCGGCGCTGCGCCGAAGCGTCGCGCGCGTGATCCACGGCGCGGGGTGCCCGCTGGGACATCAGGGGCGGGACGGGCCGTTTCGATTGGACGCGACGGAGGCGAGGCGACGCGAGGACGAGGACGAGGACGAGTTGGCGGCGTTTTTGAAGGAGTTTTTGGTGCACGAGGACGGGAAGTGTGCGTGCCCGGGGCGCGCGCGCGATGGGGGCGAGTAGAGGATAGTTGTGTTGTATGAATAGTGATGTGGCGTGACGAACGGATGCGTGTGATCTGCTGCCCCTCAACCGGTCTCTTGAGTCCGTACTGTAGCGCGGAAATTTAGTAATTCAGAATGAATTAACTGTCTCAACGCCTGATGCGTTCAGCGTTCCACTGCTAAGCGTATCTCTACCTGATGGGGTCCGAGGCCTCGAAGTCCTAGGCCGAAGGAGATTGAAGGCAATTCGCGTGCGATTCTTGAAAGCAAATGTGCGTCTTATAAACAACCCCGTCGGTAAGGGACGGGTCTAACAAGTGACGCGCGCAAAGGAGCAGTTGCGCGTGTCGTCGCTTTATTTGCTGACATTTTTTATATAGCGTAATTGGAGGTATTCTAGTACCTCAGCGTTCATATAAGGACGGTGCGTATACTTATTTACCATAGAAATGGCAAAGGCCCTTTCGTCAGCGTGCGCGACGACGCGCGCCGCGGCGTTACTAGTGCGCGTGCTCGACGCCGAGTTGCGCGAGCGCGATGACGAGAACGCCGGCGGTGTAACACACGAACTTGTAAATGCGCACGCCGCGCGCGGGCGCTTCGTGCACGGTGTGCGTGTGCGGAGCGAGTTTATGGTCGTGACCGTGCTCGTCTTCGCACGATTGCGTTTGCGTCTCGAACTCGTCGCCGATGACTTCCACGGTACCGACGTAAATGAACGTACCGGCGGCGATGCCCTCGAGGACGGCGGAGACGGCTGGGTCTGCGCTTTCCGCCGCGCACCCGATCAAGATCCCGATCGGGGTTATGAACGAAAACACCGTCATGAAAATGAAGAGCGTCTGCGGATTCGTCATGCCGCAGCGCAAAAACGCGCACCCGATGCTGAACGCGGCCGCGGCTTTGTGCGACGCGATGGCGGTGAAAATCGCGTACACACTGTTTCGATCGCTTTGAAGCCCGAGGGAGACACCCGCGAGAGAGGCGTGCAACGCGACGCCCGCCATGAAGAGCAAAGCCGTTCTCGTCTGCGCGAAGATGGACACGCGACGACCCTTCTCGTCGTGCGCGCACGTGTCGCACGCGTCGGTCGACGCCTTGTCCACGACGACGACGACGGCCGCATCGACGTGATGTTTTTTACTTTGTCCGTCTCCGTGTCCGTGTCCGTGTCCGTGGCCGTGCTCTCCGTCGCCCTCGCTCTCCGTCACGTGCGAGTGCGTGTGAAACACGACGCGTTCGACGAAGAACGCGATGAGAAATCCCAGCATGACCATGACCATGGCGAAAGGATACTCCTTCGCCGTACCGATGCGTGCCTCCGTCGCGCTCTCGAGCGCGTGCGGGACGAGGTGCACGAACCCAGACGCGAGAAACAATCCCCCGCTGAACGCGTTCATAAACTCCAACGCGCTCTGCATCTTCGGCAGCGTTCTCACGAACAGCGACGGCAACATTCCTCCCGCCAAACCTTCAAAAAACACAGCCACCATGAGACCCATCTTGAGTTTGAAATGCTTCAACCCACCCGTCGCCGCCGCCGCGCTTTCCGCCTCGCTCGCGATGAACGTGCACGTCGACTCGCTCAGGCACCGCGCCGCCAAACTCAGCGCCGAGAGCAACTCGGTCTCGTTCAACTTTTGATCCGCGCCCGCGTACGTCGTGATCACGTCCGCCGACGACACGTTCGTCAGCGTCTCCTCCGCGCTCGCGTGCGCGTGTCCAGCGCTCGCGTGCGCGTGTCCAGCGTGCGAATCCGCGCCCGCGCCCGCGCCGCTCGTCCTCGCCGCGAACCGCTCGAACAATTCGCTCAGCTCGTGAGCGTCCATCGTCGCGTCGTCGTTGTCGTCGTTGTACGTCTCCAAGATGTGATCCACCGGCGTCTCGTCGCCTCTCGCGACGCGCGCCATCGCGCACGCGCACGCGCACACCGTCAGCGCCGTCGCGAATCGCGCGCGCGCCCGTCGACACCGCCGCCGGTCGTTCGCCGTCATCTTGTCTCGCGCCGTCGCGAATCGCGCGCGCGTCGCGCCGTCGTCGCGCGCGCCGCGCGTCGAGTCCCGGTCTCGACGCCCGCGCCCGGTTCGCCCCGGTTCGAGCGCGCGCGAACGAGCCGAAGAGGCGTCGCGAAGTGCGGCGATGCGCGCGCGTCGTGCACGTGTCGACGATTCGCGTCGTGCACGTGTCGAGGATCGTCGTACGCGACGCCCCGCGAAGCCCATCACGGATCGCGTCGCGACGCGCGTCGTAAACATGTCGACACGCATGTCGACATATTTACCCACGCGCGTGTACGCATTGAACCCCGTGATGCATCTATATACGAAAAACGTCTCGACGCACATGTCGACATATTTACCCCTATTTACCCCACGCGCGTGTACGCATTGAACCCCGTGATGCATCTATATACGAAAAACGTCTCGACGCACATGTCGACATATTTACCCCACGCGCGTGTACGCATTGAACCCCGTGATGCATCTATATAAGAAACAGATAAATGCACGAAATACACGGTGGTAAACAGACCCCGAATGCGATGCGCGCGGACGTTCGAGCGCGCAAAAAGCGCGATCGAGCGATCCGATCCGCGCGCGATCGCTCGCTCGATCGCGCGCGTCGCCACACGCCGACGACGCGCGCGCACTCGCGATGTTCAAGACGAAAGCCCCCGCGCCGAAGACGGCGGTGAAGAAATCCGCGCCGGCGAAGAAGGCGCCGGCGAAGAAGGCGCCGGCGAAGAAGGTCGCGGCGAAGAAGGCGCCCGTTCGCAAGGCGGGCGACGACGAGGTGCGACGCGAACGACGACGATCGCGACGACCGGGCGCGCGCGACGACGCGATGGCGCGCGCGACGACGCGATTGAATGGGAAGAATATTCGCGGCGCGCGTCGGGCGGGGACGGCGCGACGCGCGGCGGGAGGGGAGACGGGAAGGCGATGGATGCGCGGACGGGGACGATATCCTGGAGATATGGTTTGACGCGCGCGACGCGGGCGCGAGACGCGAGGGCGGCGCGCGGCGCGAGACGGTCGCGAACGATCGAGAGGGAGAGAAATCGTGGACGCGCGCGCGGTGCGGGACGGATCGGCGGGTCGACGCGCGCGGTGGGCGACGCGGGAGGGCGCGACGCGAAGACGACGAGACGACGCGAGACGGAGGACTGACGGCGAACGCTCGCGTTCTCGCGCGATAGCTCTGGCGTCCGGGTGCCGTGCGACCGGCGTGGTTGGATGGCTCTCTCCCGGGTGACCGTGGATTCGATCCGTTCAACTTGTCCAAGTGCGTGTGGCGACGTGACGCGATGCGACGCGAGCGCGCGAGACGCGTCGACGAATCGCAGACTGACGGCGTTTGTTTCGCAGGCCGATTGAATACGTTCAATTCGATCTTGACGCTCTCGATGGCTCCGCCGCGACGAACCCGGCGGGTCGGGTGATCGGTAAGCTCAAGAAGACCGACAACAAGCCGAAGGCGCGCGCGATCGTGCCGTACGACGAGTCCTTCGACATCATGCGCTTCCGCGAGTGCGAACTCTTGCACTCTCGCTGGGCCATGCTCGGCTTGGTCGGCGCCACCGCCGCGGAAGCCGCCACGGGTATCTCCTGGGCCGACGCCGGTAAGGTTGAACTTGAACAACCGCAATACCTCGGCTTCCCGCTCCCGGGCTTGTCCGTCGCCTCCTTGACGGCGATTGAAGTGCTCGCGATGGGTTACCTCGAAGTCGCCCGCTCGGCGGAGCTCGACCAAAACAAGCGCATGTACCCGGGCGGCGCGTTCGACCCGCTCGGCTACGTCGCCAACGCCGACGCCGAGGAGGAATTCCGCCTCAAGACGGCTGAACTCAAGCACGGTCGCTTGGCAATGGTGGGCATGTTGATCATCTCCATCGAAGCCGCGGCCGGCCACGGCGTGCTTCCGTAAGCGAGCGATGTGAGCTGTTGAACATCGAAGCGCGCGACGATTCAAATCCGCCGAAACTCGCGAGGGTCGACGCCGATCGCGACGCCGCGCGCGTCAATTAGCGAATCATCATCATTTACCTTAGCACCTTCGTCATGTATCGCAGGAAGACGCACGATTAATCGCTCGACGCTTTCGCTCGTCGCGCGCGCAAACCTCGTCGTCGCGCGAGCTAACCCTCGGCGCGCGCGCCCCGCACACCCGCGCGACGCACCATGCTCGCGCGCGCGTGCGGCTTCCCCCGAGCGAACGCGCGATTCTGTCACCGCGCGTCCGCGTCGTCCTCGCGCGCGTCGCGCGCGCGCGCGCGCGTCGGCGTCGCCGTTTCCGCGCGCGTCGTGGCGAACGACCGCGAACGACGCGCGTCTTTCGACGCCGATGACGCCTCGCGCGACGGCGCGCGCGCGACGCGACGGCGCTCGAACGAACGACCGCGACGACGCGCCGTCGCGCGCGCGGCGAGCGGGACGGACGACGAGCCACCGGCGCCGCTGTACGTCAAGATACCGCTGGGCTTCGCGTACGCGGCGCTCACGTACGCGGCGGCGTGCAACGCCTTCATGTGGACGCTCGATCTGAGCGCGCCGATCATCGAGGGACCGACGAGCTTGGTGGTTGGACGACTGTGCGTCGCCCTCGGGGCGACGCTGCTCGCGGGATTGAACTTTTGGCCGCAGGCGGAGAAACAGTTGGGACGGTGCGCGCGAACGTTCGCGTCGAAGGAATCGAGCGAACGATTAAAGGCGGACGCCGCGAAGTTCGCCGCCATGGTCGCGATGAAGATGGGGTTTGAGTTTTACGCGTATTGGAAGGCGCTGACGTCGTTCACGCCGTGCAGTCAATCGCTCGAGTTGCCGGCGTGGTACGGGTTGGCGTTCGTCGGGCACGCGACCTTCGTCGCCGCGAGCTCAAAGATTCTCGGCCCGGGCGGCGCGTCCACGGAGGACGTGCCGTTACAGATGCGCAAACTCATCGGCGGGTTCGATGTTTTGCTGGCGTTGGCGTGCGTGGGGACGAGTAAGCTCGCGATGGCTGGGTACGGCGTTCCGAGCGCGGCGCTCGGTTTCGTCTTCATGCTCGCCGCGACGTACTTTACGTTTGAAAACAAGCTCCCATCCAAAAAGACGCCGAGTTCCGGCGCCGCGGCGTGACGCCCTTCGCGAATCTATTCGCGCCTCGAACACGTAGCACACCATTGTTAGAACACCCGAGACGATCGTCTTCTCGCGCGTCTCGCCCGCGTCGCCGCACTCGCGCGCTCGCCCTCGCGTCGCCCCCATGCGCGTCCCCAGCGCCGCGAAAAACATTCGCAACGCCGCCGCCCGGCTTCTCAGCGCCGAACCACCGCCTTCGGTCGCGTCCTCGGTCGTCGATCCGTTCGCGCTCCCTCCCGTGGACGTCGCCTACGACGTCGAGAGCGCCGAGCGCGCGCTCGCCCTGCGCGGCTTCGCGCCCTCCGCGGCGCCCGGAGCGCCGCGTTTCATCGGTTTCGACGTCGAGACGAAGCCGAATTTCACGAAAAACGTCGCCAACGTCAACGCGCCGGCGCTGGTGCAGCTGGCGAACGAGCGCGGGTGCGTGCTGGTGCACCTGGCGAGCATGCGCGGGGAGACGCCGCCGACGCTGCGAGCGCTGTGCGAGGACGCGGGGTCGATATTCGTCGGGAACGGGGTGTGGTCGGACATGCGGGACGTCGACGGGGCGTTCGGGACGAAATCGCGAGGGTACGTCGACGTGGGGGTGATCGCGCAGACGTTTGGACACTCGAGACACGGGTTGAAGGCGATGAGCGCGAGATACGGATACGACGCCGAAAAGCCGAAATCCGTGCAGACGTCGAATTGGGAAAAAAGCCCCCTGGAGGCGAAGCAGATCGATTACGGGGCGAAGGACGCGGCGTTGGGGTTGTGGGTGCTGAAACAGTTGTACGCGGAGTACGCGGGAGGGGAGGTGTCGCTCGAGGATTGGGCGATGGCGTTTGGAAACGCGTCGCAGCCGAAGGAGGCGTTTCGGTCGGCGCGAGCGAACGCGAAGACGACGCCGGAGTGCGTGATGAAGGCGTTCGAGAGATTCGATCAGAAGAATCGAGAGTTGGTGAAAGAGGCGTGGTTGGTTCGTCAGATGAAAAAGGCCCAGCGCGTCGTGAAACAGATGGCGGAGGGCGCGTTGCATCCGGTGAGCGCGACGCACGCGTTGATGGATATTTTGCATGCGCCCAAGTCGAAGCGCAAAGTCGTCGAGTGGGTGGGAAGTGGTAGTAAAGGTGGCGGACTGTTCGAGATCGAGCTCAAACTGGGCTCGTCCGTGCGCGCGCGCGGTGAAGGGCGCACGGTGAAGGCGGCGAAATTCGAAGCCGCTCGAGGCGCGTTCGCCGCCTTAAAAGACGGGGACGCCGCCGACGCGACGATTTGGATCAAGCGCGAGTTAGAGCACGCTTGGTCGCAGTAGAAGTGTTGTAGTGGCATTTTGTACAAAACTATTGAAACTATTGGATGAACGCGTTACACCAGTGAGTTTCCATCCGGGCGACCGTACATCATCGGCGCGTTCGGCGTTTGGAACACGACGCCCGGATCCGACCGGGCGGTCGGCGGCGGACGCTGCGCTCGCTGCGCCGCCGCCACCGCGACGTCGGGCGCCCTCGTCTTTTCCGCGACCTCGTCGTAGATGGCGACAATTTCGGGCTTGGTGATCATGTTCTCGTCCTTGTCTCGGGCGTAGCAAATGAACACGGCGTCGATGCACGTCAAGAGGACGGAGAACAAAAATGACAAAATCACAATCGAAGAGACGCCCGCGCACGCGCCGACAATTGCACCGACGTTGTGAGCCAAATCATCGTCACCGGTTGATACTTGCACACCTACGTGCACGGAAATCCCCACGACGACGCCGTAGAAGATGGCGAAGAAGAGCGCGGTCATGTTCAAAATCATCTCCGGTAACCACCACACGCGCAGGGCGCTCAAAAAGTTATCCTTCAGCAATCGCGTGACTTCGCGACCGGATTCCAACAACGATTCACCCGTGATGGCGCACTGGATGGTCGCAAACTTGGTGATGGTTTCAATGATTTCGGCGATACAGTCCATGACGGCGGTGACGATGCACGCAAGAATAGCCATGAAGCCGCGCGATTCGCGTCGCAATCTTTCATTCAAGTTGCGCAAAATGGTCACACCTGTCAAAACTAACCCGCCGAACGCCAACGAGCCGAACGATGCGCCGAAGGCGTGGCCGATGAACTCGCGCGTCGTTCCCACGAACGCCGTCGTTCCCGCCGGGGCAAAGTACCAGCGCGAGATTGACCCGCCGATGACGAATGTGCGCATCTCCGCCGCGATCATGTGTGACCAGAGCCACACGAGCAAGGCGAAAACGACGTACGGGCCCACCCAGCCGTCGGTTTGCCATTCGCAACACGGAACGACTTCCTCGCCGTAGTAGCATTTCACGCCAGTGTAGTGCTCGTAATCGCTCGGCGCGATCGAGCCGTTCATGTACGCCCCCCACACGCACGTGAAAAACATGATCGAGGACACGATGACGGCCAAACCGGCGAAGACGCTCGTGGTGATGAGATGAGGATTATCCTTCAACGCCGTCGACGCGGCGCCGAGAAGCTTCGCGACGAGCTCCACCCGGTCGCGCGTCGCGTGCATCCAATACGCGAAAAACGCAGCGAACAACGCGAACAGAATACACGGAAACGCCATCCTTTCAATCGCGAACGCGATCGACAACGCGAAGCAACTTCCGATTTTCACGTAAATCATCGACCACGTGGCGAATCGAGGGTGTCGCTTAAACGCCGTCAAAGCCAACGCTCCCATCGCGCACGCCCCGAGCATCGCCATCACGACGTACGGTCTCGCCTTCGTCAACGCCGTCGCCGCGTCTTCGTCCGCGCCGTCCTCCAACAGCGTCCTTCGTCGCGCGCCGACGCCGTTCGCCGCGTGACAACTCTCGTACTTGTTCAGCGTCTCCGCCTCCGTCAACACGTGCGCGTCCGCGGAGACGCGCGAGAGCGCCAAAAGTCCGCACAGGATCGTCACCGCGAGCGACGTCGCGAACGCGCGCTTGAACGCGACGTCGCGGTGCGGTCGCGCGGCGAGATTTCCGTCGTTTTCATTCGCGATTTCGTGACGTTCCGACGACGTAAAGAGCGCGCTGTCGTCGTCCTCGCGCGCGTGGTCGGCCATCGCCGCGTTCGACGTTCGCGGTTCGTTCGCCTCGCGCGCGGTCGCGACGAGGCGCGACGCGCGCGGTCGCGACGAGGCGCGAAGTGACGCGAGGGCACCAGATCCAGAGTCGCCGGCGCCGCGGGTGCCGAGTTTACGCAAACGCCGCGACGGCGCGTGGATTACAACGTCGGCGCCGAGGACGAGCGCTTTTCTAAGAACGGCGCGGTTTCGCCGAGCGTCGCGCGACGCTCGGCGAGGTGCTCGCGGACGGTGATGTTGTCTAAAGCCTTGGCGTGATTGAAGGCGACGAAACCGGCGGTGGCGACGGCGTAGCCGACGATTTCGGTGACGCTCACCTCGTCGCCGTATAAGAACATGGCGGCGCCGATGACGGCAACGTTCTTCAATTGTGACATCGTCTTCACCATGAGCGATCCCGCGTGTTTGACGACGCCGAGGCAGACGTAATTGACGGCGAAGCCGAACGTCGCGCAAATAAAGAATAGGTACCAATACCGGGTAAACGTGGCGATATTTTCGGTGCGAAACAATTCCTCGCGCTCGAAAATCAAGCTCAACGCCATCAAAAACACTAACGTCGCCGGGGAGAAGTAATACATCCCGTTGAACAGCGAAAACTTTTTGTTGCTGATCAAGTATTGAATCCCGACGCTCCTAAACGCCTCGGCGATTTCCGCCGTCAGCATGCACGCCAAACCAAACATCGTCACGTGCGCCTCTCCCCACGCCGCGATGAAACATCCTATCATCACCACGCTCAACGTGGCGATGATTCTGCCGCTCCATCGGTCTAAACCGAACGCCACCAAAGTGAAATAGCACACCACCGGCGCGAACGCCTTGAGCATCTGAATAAACGACAGCGACAAATACGAATACGCCACGTTCGCCGCCGCGAGCGACAGCGCGGTGCAAAACCCGATCGGCAGTATGTTCGCCGTCCACTCCCTCGCGCTCAACCGGTGCGACATGCGCTTCGGGTCGAGTTTTATCGCCGCCGCCGCGACCCCCCAGCCGAACCAGCTCCCCAGCGAGCTCACGAACACCGGGCAGTTGAACGACGTCTCCGTGATCAGGTGCTTATTCGCCAGGATCAACACCGTGGCGACGAGCAGATACGCCACCGCGTACGCCATCGCGTGCACCGCGCCCTCCTCGCCGTACGTCGACAGTTCCATCGCTTCGTCGTGTCAACACCCTCAGCGCGTTCGCGCGTTCGCGCCGCGCGTCGATCGCCGACGATTCGCGCGATTCGCGCGATTCGCGATTCGCGATTCGCGTCGTCGCGTCGTCGCGTCGTCGCGTCGTCGCGTCGTCGCGACGCGCGCGCGAGTGTCGATTCGCGTCGCGTTTGACGCGCGCGTCGGTGCGCGCCGAACCGAATCGTCAGACATGCGCGCGACGCCCGCGATTCGCGCGCTCCCGTCGGCGTCGGCGCGCGCGTCGGCGAGCGCGTCGGCGCCTCGCGCGGTCGATCGCGCGCGACGCGCGGTTCGATCGACGGCGCGCGGCGCGAGAGACGGCGCGCGAGCGATGGCGGCGGCGACGCGCGTGTCGCGCGCGACGGCGCGAGAGGGCGCGAGAGGCGCGCGCGCGCTCGCGAGAGGGACGTGGGACGACGCGCGCGCGATTCGCGCGCTCGCGGGCGACGAACGGCGCGCGGGCGGCGCGGGGAGGGGGCGCGGGGTGGTGAGCGCGAGCGCGGCGAGCGGCGCGAGCGGCGCGAGCGAGCGAGAGGTGCGAGAAGGAGGGGGAGAGCGATCGCGCGCGAGATCTCGAACGCCGATGATGCTTAATACTGCGTTATCTTCCTTATTAGAGCGCCGCGACGGGTCTCTCGGGGCGCGGGCGCGGCGAAATCTGTGAGGCAACTCAACAACTACCTGAGGCGTTTGAGGTCGAGCGAGTTTTGATTTTAAGTTTTTTTTTGTGTTTTGGGCGGTCGAGAGGCGCGGACGAGGCGCGCGCGCGCTAGAGACTGACGATTCGCGTGCGTTTCTCGCGCAGATCGATTCGGCGCAGACGGTGCACGCGAAGGTGCGGTGGGCGCTGAAGAATTTGGGATTCGAGACGCTGACGGAGATTCAAGCCGCCGCGGTGCCGGCGGCGGCGGAGAACAGCGACGTCGTCATCGCGGCGGAGACTGGGAGCGGTAAAACCTTGAGTTATTTGATTCCGATTTGGAGTAATCTCCTCGAGCGCGGCGTCGGAGGACGAGACGACGACGACGGCTCGCGCGAGACGGGGGCGTTGATTTTATGCCCGAACGCGACGCTGTGCGAACAAGTCGCGCGCGTCGCGAATTCGCTCGTCGACGAGGGCACGGGCGAACCGCTGTTGCGAACGTACGCGCTGACGCCGGAAACGGGAACGCCGTTTCACGCCCCGGACGTGTACGTCACCACGCCGGCGCGCGCGGTGGACGACTTGTTACGATTTCGCGAGGGCGCGTGGCGACGCGGCTCGTTCAGTCCGACGGCGCGCACGCTTCGGCACGTCGTCTTCGACGAGGCCGACATGTTGTTTTCGGGAGGGTACTTGAAACCGCTCCGCATGTGCTTCGACGTGCTGTATCGCGAAGAAAAGCTCGCGAGCGAGGGGTTTTACCTCCCGGGCACTGGGAACGAGGACGCCGCCGCGGAGTGGGACGGCGACGTCGATCGCGACGCGTCGTCGTTCGAGCGGGATTGGCGCAAAGACCACGACGGCCCGCGGAAGCGTGGACCAGCGCTCGGAGGCAAGGGTAAAGTTGGTTTAGGTGACGGTAGAGACTTTAGACGACAGTACATCTTCGCCGCGGCGACGGTGATGAGCAACGGGAAGAAGACGCCGGGGGCGATGATCAAGTACGGCTTCCCTGACGCCAAGTGGATCGAGGGACGACGATTACACCGCTCCGTGGAGAGCGTGAATCAGACGTGGGTGGAAGCGACTTTGGAAACGCGCGCCATGGCGCTCGCGGACGCCGTCGGATTGACGTCCGCCGGCGCTTCGGCGGAGAAGACTATGATTTTCGTCAACACCGCGGCGGCGGCGGATGAAATCGCTCGCGAGTTCAACGCGCTCGGCTTGCGCGCCGCCGCGTTCCACGCCGACATGGCTTCGCACGAACGCGCCATGCGCCTGAAAGATTTCGCCGACGGCGTCATCACGGCGTTGGTGTGCACGGACAGCGCGGCTCGAGGCGTGGACATTCCGGGCGTGACGCACGTCGTCCAAGCCGAATTCGCGGGCAACGCCGTCGATTATCTCCATCGCATCGGCCGCACCGCGCGCGCGGGCGCTACCGGTCGCGTCACAAACATATGTTTACCCGGAAGCGCCGATCTCGTACGCGCCGTGCGCGACGCCGAGGCGAACGGCGAGCCCGTCGAGAGCGCGTTCAGCCGAAAGCGATCGTTTCGCAAAAAAACCAAAAAATACGGCCCGTCCAGAAAAGGCGTCGCCGATCTCTCCCTCAGGCGCGCCCGCGATCAACGTTCGTAATGATTGTACATTTTATTTTCCGACGCGCCGCCGACTGAAAACTCCTTGAACGCGCCGACCGCACACGCCCGCGCACCGCGCCGCGGAGATGCCCGCGCGCGCGCCGCGCCGCGCGATGGACGTCGACGCCCTCGACGTCGATCTGCGCGTGCCGGACGATCGCGAGGTGCGACGACGACGCGACGGGACGCGACGAAACGCGACGCGACAGCTCGAGACGAATTTGAATTCGAAATTGAAACGAACGACTGACGACGCGATGCGACGCCGACGACAGGGCCTGACGCGACGAGCGAAAGAATTGCGCGAGCTGCGAGCGACGCTGGCGCGGGAACTCGCGCGGCGACGGCGAGAGGCGTTCGGGGAGGATGACGAGACGGCGGCGCCGAGCGGCGCGAAGGAGGAGGAGGAGAACGACGACGACGACGACGACGTGAGAGGCGACGATGCGCGCGGTGAAGAATGCGTGTTCGAGGATGATGATGCGACGGTGCCGAACGCGCGATCGTTGTCGGATGGGGAGGAGTACGCGGCGGCGGTCGCGGCGGCGCTAGAACCGACGATTCCGCAGAGCGACGATTTCGCGGCGGGAGGCGACGATGGGGGCGACGATGGCGTCGACGCGCACGATGGGGGAGGGCGTTCGATACCCACGGTGCTCGATGGAGACGATGAGGCGTTGGCGACGCTGGAGGCGTTGGGCGTGGCGAGCGAGAGCGAGACGCGCGGGACGGATTCGAAGAGGAAACGCGGGAGGATCGAGGAGACGCCGATGGCGGTGGGCGCGGACGAGGGCGTCGATGCGCGCGATCGCGTCGCGGAAAGCCCGGGACGGGTGTTGCGATTCAGCGTCGGGGCGAGTTTGGGGTTGGATGATGACGATCTCATCGCCGCCGCGGAGGCGCGCGAACGCGCGGCGGCGACGCCCGCGAAGGACGCGTCGATGGCGTACGTGCGCGCCATGACGACTCGATTCGACGGTGGTGCGCCCGTTCGCGTCGTGTTTTCGGACACCATGCGCGGTGCGAACGCGGCTCAGCACTTGGTCGTCGTCGTGGAGACTTCGGGCGGCGCGTCGATGGACGCGTTGGTGTTTCGCGTCGACGTCGACGAGGCGACGTGCGTGGGCTCGTGTTCGCTGCACGAGACGCGCAGTTCGCCGAGTCAGCGTGCGACGCGCCGGCGTTCGTCCATCGGCGCCACCGCGAGCGCCGCATCGGCGCCGCCGAGCCCGGACGCCGTGCGCGTGAGTCCGAACGGGCGTTTCGTCTTCGCGGCGCACGCCGAAGACGGCGTGCGTTTGCTCGCCGTGCGCGACGGCGACGCACCCGCGTCGAAGAACACGTCGACGTCCAGTGACGTGGTGAAACATCTGGGGTGTGGGTTCAAAGTGACGCGCGTGGCGACGACGATGGGGGAGTCTGGATTTCTTCTCGCCGCCGCGGGCGAACCGGGACGATGCGTCGTGTGGTCCTGGTCGGTGAACGACGCTAACGACGACGAGTTCTTGCTCAAAGAACACGTGACTTGCGATGAGATGCCCGCGATGAACTATCGAGGCGTCGTGCCCAAGCCGGGCACTCCCACGAGTCTGCAGTGGCTCGACGTCGATCGCAATCCAAAAATCGTCGCCGTCGTCGACGAAGGTTTGACCTACGTGTGGAACGTCTTGGAGAAGGCGCGCGATCGCTCGTCGTACGCGATCGACCACGGCATTCGATCATTGATTCCGGTTCACTGCGAAGGCGTGCCATCGCGTGGCCCCGCCGAAGACGAGCCCTTGGCCGCAGTGGCGCTCGCGCGTCGCAAGCGCGCGCCGCTTTTGGATCTCGAGTCGAAAGACTCCTCCGACGACTCTCTGTCGAGCGAGCGCGGAGAATCGTGCGCGATCGGCGCCGCACTCATTCGTGTTCACGGTTTATCCATCGGCGAGTCGTTATTCGCCTCGGAGTCGTCCACGGCGGTATCGTTGGCGTGCGCGGGCGAAGACGCGTGCTTCGGCGCGCGAGACGGCGCGTTCGTCGCCTGGAACATAGCCACCGGCGAGTGCGCGCTCAAGGTGCTGCTCGCCGTACCGGCAAGTGGTGAACTCACCGACGACCAGGACCTCGCCGTGCGCTCGGTGGCGTGCGCTGAGAGGCACGTCGCCGCGTGTTGCGGCGACGGCGTCTTCGTCTTCGCCAAATCCGCGCCGCGCGCGAGCTAACGCTCGAGCCGACGCGCGCGAGTCGTTCGCGCGCGAATCGATCGATCGGCACCGCGTCGCCGTTTCCGCCGCCGCGATGGCGCAGCTCGTTGTATCTACAGATTTCGATAGAATTACACGCGGTTCCTCGTTTCTCCGCTCGCTCGCCAGCCTACCACACCGGCCGTCTCCCCGGCACGTCGTCCCCCGTCTGATTCGCGTCCGCGTACGCCAACTGCGACTTCTCCCTCAGCCAATACCGATCGCTCTTCGTCGGCTGATCCCAATTATCCTTCCTGCGCGCGAATCCCGAGCCGCGATCCCTCTCGTCAGTCGCCGTCCGCGCCGTCGTCGCCGCAAACCCTCGCGTCGTCGTCGCCGCGCCGCGATCCCGCCGCGTCGTCCGCCGCGCTCTCGCCGCCACGGCGAGTCCGCGCGCGCTCGCCGCGCGCGACCGCGTCGCGATCCGGAATCCCCGTCGACGCGCCGCCTCGGCGTCTCGCGCGCGCGCGCCGTCGTTCGCGCGCCGCGCGATCGTCATCGTCTTCATCGCGCGTCGGCGTCGTCTTCATCGCGCGCGTCGCGTCGCGCGCACGCACAGCGTCGCGCACTTCGCGCTCGTCTTCTCGAGGTGCTTCTCGAGCGCGCGCTGCCGCTCGACGCCGTCGTCGATGCCGCTCGCGATGAATCGCGTGAGAAATCCCATGGCGCGTCGGTCTGTGACGGCACAGCGTCGCGCGATGCTCGACGAGGCGCGCGACGCGCGCGCGAGCGTCGACGCGCGCGTTCGCGCGTGCGCGGCGACGCTCGAGCGGTGCGCGCGCGGCGACGACGAGAGCGACGCGCGATGGCGCGCGCGGTGTCGAGACATTTGTGAAAAAATGACGCGCGCGTGCGCGCCGACGACGCGCGACGACGGCGAGTGCCGCGCGAGGATGCTCGAGTGCGCGTTCGCGGCGTGCGCGGCGACGGGAGGGCGGTGCGAGCGCGGGCGCGCGGCGGTGGAGGCGTTGGCGGCGGCGGCGCGCGGGGACGGCGAACGCGCGAGCGACGCGCTGGACGCGCTGTCGAGGACGACGATCGGAGCGTGGGACGAGGCGAGCGATGCGATGGTGCGTCGAAGCGTCGCGGACGCGGCGTTCGGGGCGATGGAGACGGCGATCGGGGCGGGCGGGAGGACGTGGGCGCGGGCGACGAGCGCGCTGTGTCGAACGGCGGCGCGGTTGGACGCGCGCGATACGGAGGATGGGAAACGGTACCTCGACGAATCGTTGCGGCTGCTCGAGACGAGGGAGAGCGAGTGCGGGAGTGGGGACGCGGACGCGCGCGCGAGAGCGGCGATGTGCGCGCGATTGAGCGGCGCGCGGGTGTTGGGATCGATGGGCTCGGCGGCGAAGGAGAGCGCGAGAGGCGCGTTCGACGAGACGGGCGCGCTTCGAGGCGAGTTCTTCGCGCGCGCCGTTCCCGCGCTGTTGGAACATTCGTATAAAGAAAAAGCGGGAAGCGTGCGGCGGGCGTGCGCGGAGGCGCTCGGGCGCATGGGACTGTTGAAGACGACGGACGTTCGCCAGCTCGGACGCGCGTTGGGCGATAAGCGCGACGACGTGCGAACGGCGGCGACGCGGTCAGTCGGCGCGCAGGGTGGAGTGGCGAAGTTTTTAGTGCCCAAACTCGTCGAGAACGCGAGGCGCGATGATCCAGAGTTGCGTCAAACCACGTGCGAGGCGCTGGAGAGCGTGTGGAAAGGACGCCAAGGCGATCCCGCGCAAGACGGTTCGGAGGACGTTCTTTTGTTTCAAACCGCGGAGTGCATGGGGGAACTCACGAATGATGCAGACGCTGGCGTGCGCGCGGCGGCGACGAGGTGCTTAGGTCACCTTCGAGGCGCCGCGGCGGCGAAAGTGAGCTTGATTAACAAGCGCGTAGACGATAGCGATGAAGGCGTGCGAGACGCCGCGGCGGAGACTTTAATCAAGCTCGGATTCATCAATCCGAGCACGGGCACGCTCCGAAACAAGGGCAACTACCGCACGTCAAAGTTTTCGGCGAATAAAAACTTATTCGCCGTCCTGACTGGCAAGCAAGATTCCCTCGCGACGACGTCGCGCGTCAACGTTCCCGCGGGAGCCATTGTGCGCGTGTGGTGGCCTCTGGATGAGTGCTACTACGAAGCAAAGGTCAAGGGATACGACAAGTCAACGCGCAAGTACAGACTTCTATACCTAGACGACAACGTAGAAGAAGAGGTGAACTTTAGGAAGGAAAAGGTTGACTTGAAGCACAAGCCGACGAAGAACGCCAGGGCGACGTGGATCCCGTGCGGCGCGGTGCAGCGCAAGCCAAAGTCGAAGGAAAAGGATCAACCAAAACACAAAATAGCGCGAAAGCGATCGTCGGCGACGAGCGCGTGGGTGGATTACGACGCCGAAGAGCAAAAACGGATCGGTCGCGAAGCGCTCGTCGGTCGTCGAATGAAAGTTTGGTGGCCAGACGACAAGGCGTGGTACGCCGGCGAGATTCGTCGCTTCAGCGCCGACACGGGCAAGTATACGGTGTTTTACTTCGAGGACGGCGAAGAGGAAGATTTAGATTTCGACAAAGAAGAGCGCGCGCCAAAGATTTACGAACCTGTTCAAGACGAATCCGCGACGCCGACGATTCACGGTTTGGAACCGCGGCGACTGCCCGTTCGCTCTGGCGAAAAGGACGCGCTGTACGAACCGGGATGTTTCCGCGGGAGCGAGTGCTGCAGCTTCGTGAACGAAGAGGGCGAGAAAACAACAATGTTGTGCTCGGACTTTGACAAAATGTACGGCGGCGGAAGTCGCTGGCGACGTTCCATCGTCGTGACTTCCGAAACCGGCGCCGAGCCGATTGACACCTTCTTCCGCGTCAACGGCGAGCGCTGGGGGAACGCCGTCTTAGGTTATGAGTTCGATATGGACGTCGCCGTCGACATGCGAGACTTTCCCGTCGATCGACAGCCCGTCGAACCGTCTTGGCAACGCGTGAAAATCATCTCGTACAACCCGACGAGCGGCGAGCACCAATGCGTCGACATCAAGGACGACGGCGAGCCCGATCCCAGTCGCGCCGTGTGGCTTCCGCTCTGCATGCAACGCACGCGCGCGCGCGCCGCCGCCGCCGACGACGACGGTGAAGATTCGATTTCTGACATCATTAGTTCATAGAATTTTGTAACTCTGCGCCTCCCGCGAGCGCGTCGCCCGCACTCACCGACGCGACGTCTTGAAACCGCGACGCCGCGCGCGCAAAGCTCAACGAAAACGCATCCGCGCCATCGGCGTCGCGTTTTTGGTCGTTCTCGCCGCGCGCGCGCCGCATTCCCTCGCGCCGTCGCGTCATGCACAAAACCTGCGCCTTCCAACGAACGCTCGCGCGCGGCGTCCTCACGGCGCGCGCGCCGCGAACGAGCGCGGACGCACCGCGCTCGAGTCGTAGAATCACCGCGCACGCGCAGACGCGCCGCGAGTCCCATCGGAAAGTCGATGGGAACGGTGGCAAGGATTACGCGCAAGTCCGGCACCAACCAGATCCGAGCGCGCATCCGACGCACTTGATTCCGGATGATTTACGCGCGCCCGACGTCGACGACGCGCGGAAAAAGAAACCAGTGGCGATTGTTTTGGCGTACGTCGGGCAAGGGTACAAAGGGAACACGCACAACGCGCAGGCGCCGCGAGGGACGACGGTGGACGACGTCGTCGAGGACGCGCTCTTCGCGTGGGGCGGGATTTTAATGCCAAATTATCGCAGTCGCGGGTTGCAGCGGTTGAAGTGGAGTCGGAGCAGTCGCACGGATAAAGGAGTGAGTTCGTTGTGCACGGTGGTGAGTTTGCGGGCGGAGATCGATCCGGAGGTGTGGACGAAGGACGTCGAGGCGAGGGAGACGGCGAGAGAAATCACGAAACATTTGCCAGAAGACGTGGAGTGTTTCGCGGTGTACAACACGCCGAAATCGTTTCAAGCGCGAAGAGAGTGCATCATGCGCACGTACGAGTACTTGCTTCCGGCGCGGGTGTTAGATTTAGAGCGCGGTGTGCTCGATGCGAGCGATGCCGAGCGATTGGAACTGTTTTCAAAGGCGCTCGCGGCGTTCGTCGGCGCGCACCCGTTTCACAATTATACGAAACGGAAGCAGTACACGCGAGAGGCGATAGGAAAGTACAGCGCGAAACGGCGAGACGCGCGCGGTAAGTTGGCATGGAAAGGGCAAGAGGGTGCGGTCATGGACGATGGATCGGACGAAGACGTGGAAGGGGAGCACGGCGAGGAGGACGAGGAGGAGAACGTCGTCGCGTCGACGTCCGCCGCCGAACACGACGACGGGTTTCCAAAACACGTCGGTGAACGCAGGCGAGGCACGTATTGGTTGTACGAAAGCGACCCGAACGACAAAATCGGCCCGTCGCACTTTCGAAGGATTCACAACTTTACCGCGGGCGCGGATGTCGAGCGTATGGAAATCACGAACGACGACGGATCGAAGACGACGAGCGAACCGTTTATTCGCGTCTCCGTTCGAGGGGAGTCGTTCATGCTGTACCAGATTCGCAAAATGATCGCCAGCGCCGTGGCGGTGAGTCTCGGTCATTGTCCACTCGAGTTCCTTCCCGCGTCGCTCTCTCGACCGTGCCGCGCGGCGATGCCGCTCGCGCCCGCGTCCACGCTCTACCTCTACGACGTCGAATTCATGAAGTTTCGCGTCAATCACGACCCGTCGCAGCCGAACCGTTTAGAACGGCTCGAGCCGTCCGAGAGCGTGCGCGCGGACTTGGCGCGTTTCCAACGCGAAAAGCTCGAGCCCGCGCTCGCGCCCGCGCTGCTGAACGACGAATGGGACGAGTTTAAGGAAAACTTGAAGCAAGGCAACGTCACGCCCGAGCTCTCGCGCGACATCTTAGCCGCGTACGAGACGTACAAGGCGAACAGAGACGAGGCGCGCGCGTTACAGGACGCCGAAGAAGCCGCGGCGGCGGCGGCGGCGGCGGCGGCGGCGGCGGATTCGCCATGATAAAAGCGGCGCGCGCGGTACACATTAATATTTCAACATCGCTCTCTAGCCGTCGACGAAGCGACGAAGCGACCGACTCCTCGACATCGCTCTACTGCAACACCGAGTCCAGCGAGTGATTACCCGTGACGACGACCCACAGCGCCCCCAGCGCCGCGCTCACGATGATCGCGTCGAGCCACAGCGGCACCTCTTGCCGAAGCGCCGTCGTCACCAGACGATACGCCACCAGCGGCGAAGCCAAATCCACCGCCAAATCCGGCGTCTGATACGCGTAATCCTCCTCCGCGAACGACGGCGCGCCCGCGAATCCATCGCCGCCGCCCACCGCGAACGATGCCGCGCCCGCGACGTCCGCGTGCGCCAGCGCGAGCGTCGCGAGCGCGCACGCGCGCGTCACCGCGCGAATCTTCATCTTCACCGCCGCGTCCCGGTCGTCGTCGGGCGCCGCGCGCGCGCGCGTCGCGCGCCGACGACGCGCGCGCGTCGTCCGGCGCGCGCCGACCGACGCGCGCGCGTCCGCGCGGCGCGCGGCGAGCGCCATCGCGTCGCGAAGTCGCGCTCGATGGATGACGGCCGCGTCGCCATCGCGCGACGCGCGGCGCGCGTCATGTCGGCGACGCAGCTCGAGCACGCGCGACGAGCGCACGAAGAGATCGAGCGGCTGGAGCGTCGCGCGGCGCGCGCGCTGAGCGACGGCGCGCCGACGACGCACCGGGCGCGATTGACGCAGAATCGAATCGTCGACGCGATTTTAACGGCGAGCGTCGACAGGGCGAAGCGATTGGTGCGTCGATCGAGCGACGCGCGCGTCGGCGCGGTTTCGCGCGCGCGCGCGGCGTTCGGGCGCGCGAGACGCGCCGGGAGGGGTGAAAGACGACGGATGGGGCGTTAGGGCAATTTGGACGCGCGAGCGCGACTGACGAACGAACGCGAACGCGAACGAACGCGCGCAGCGACGAACGTACGCGGACGACGATGGATCGATGCGGGAAGAGGCGGAGAGCATGGGCGACGGTGAGGACGTCGAGAGGGCGCTGCGAGGGTTCTATGAGGCGGTGAAGGAGACGCGGCGGTCGCACGCGGCGCGCGCGGGGGCGGTGGCGGAGGCGGGCGGAGCGTTCGCGGAGGAAATCGTAGAAGAGGCGGAGCGCGCGGTCGGTGGGGTGTTTAGTGGAGAGGAGAATAGTGGGAGGTATTTGGATTTGCACGAATCGCACATGACGTACGCGAACGCGACGTTCGGGGAGAGGTGCGATTATTCAGAGTATTTGGAACGGTGCGGGAATTTCGCCGAGACGCCGAGGTCGAAGAAGTTTTGCGCGGCGTACACCGATTATTTGGACGCGTTGTTGGCGTACTTGCGATCGTTTCATGAGCGCGCGATTCCTCTGCAGTTCGTTCACAAGGCGTTAGCGCAAGACGCGGAGGAGTTTGAGCGCCGATGGAAAAAGGGCGAGTGTCCGGGGTGGGAAGACGGCGGCGTGCGCGCCGTGGACGAAAAGACCCTCGAGTCGAGCGCGGTGGATCTCTCGGCGTTCAAGTCTTTGAAAGACATGGAAAAGGCGCTCGACGTCGATGCGATCAAATCCGCCCTCGGGTCCTTGGGTCTGAAGGCGGGAGGCACGCCCGAGCAGCGCGCCGAGCGATTGTGGAGCGTCAAGGGCAAAAAGCTGAGCGACATCGACCGAAAGCTCTTCGCCAAGGGTGTAGTCCTCGGTTCGGCGTCGTCGACGTCAAAGAAGAAAAAGTCACAAAACGGTGAAGACGGCGACGCGAAAGTCAAGGCTGAAAACCGCGCGCGCGCCATCGCCTTCAAAGAGAGCCAGTGCGCGCTCGTGTTGAAGCTCCTCGGCAAGCAACTCGACGCGACGCGCACCAACGTGGAGAAGAAATCCACGCTTTCGCTCGCAGAGCTTCAAGCCGAGGCCGAGGAAGACGATGATTTCTCCGACGCGGAAACGGATGAGGACGAAGAAATTTACAACCCGTTGAAGTTACCGTTGGGGTGGGACGGGAAACCGATTCCGTACTGGCTTTACAAGCTTCACGGTTTGAACATGGAGTACACGTGCGAGATTTGCGGTAATTACTCTTATTGGGGACGACGCGCCTTCGAGCGCCATTTCACCGAGTGGCGACATCAGCACGGCATGCGGTGCTTGAAAATCCCGTACACGAAAGCCTTCAACGAAGTGACGTCCATCGCCGACGCCGCGGCGTTGCACAAAAATTTGTCCCAACGCGAGGTGGGAACCTTCAACGTCAAGCTCGATGCCGAAGTGGAAGACGCACAAGGAAACGTGTACAACAAGAAGACGTACGAAGATTTACAGCGTCAAGGCTTACTTTAGCGCGTCGCGGTTGTGATTGAACGAAACGTCGACAAAACGACGTCGTCGATGTGCGAGCGCGCTCGCATTATAAGCTAATCGCAGCTAATACTACTGTTCACCGTTTGCGTTTCTTGTGCTCGTCGTGCGAAAGCTTGAGCGCGGCGCAAATTGTGACGTACGCGCCCTCCGGGATATCGCGGGCGATTTCGTCCAGCGCCGACATCGCGTCGTCGAGCTTTGATTCTACCGCGTCTTTCAGCGTGCGCATGTACGTCAGGCACGCGGTATTGCCGTATGCAAGCGCGGCGTCGATGCACTCGTCTTTGTCCCAAGGACACCTGTGCTCGCGCGCGTACTTCAAACACTCCAAATGTCCTTTTTCAGCGGCATTCTTGCACGTCTCTTCGTTCCAAGGACACCCGTGCTCGTGCGCGTACTTCAAACACTCCAAATGTCCATGCATGGCGGCAAATGAGCACGTCTCCTCGTCCCAAGGACACCCGTGCTCGTGCGCGTACTTCAAACACTCCAAATGTCCATTCGAGGCGGCATTATAGCACGTATTCTCGTCCCAAGGACACCCGTGCTCGTGCGCGTACTTCAAACACTCCAAATGTCCATCATAGGCGGCATCACGGCAAGTCCACACGTTCCAAGGACACCCTTGCTCGTGTGCGTACTTCAAACACTCCAACTGTCCATTCTTGGCGGCATACCAGCACGTATTCTCGTCCCAAGGACACCCGTGCTCGTGCAAGTACTTCAAACACTCCAACTGTCCATTCTCGGCGGCATCACGGCACGTCCACACGTTCCAAGGACACCCGCGCTCGTGCAAGTACTTCAAACACTCCAAATGTCCATTCGAGGCGGCATCACGGCACGTCCACACGTCCCAAGGACACCCGCGCTCGCG
>Ga0206682_10001252_pt1 | contig 25339 bp, 18 predicted proteins | sample M240m12015metaG_FD_155444 | JGI IMG/M metagenome (GOLD analysis project Ga0206682, IMG submission 155444) | Ammonia-oxidizing marine archaeal communities from Monterey Bay, California, United States - M2 40m 12015 | ecosystem: Environmental > Aquatic > Marine > Intertidal zone | place: USA...
GCGCGCGGCGGCACCGCCGTCGCCGTCGCCCGCGCGACGGTCGACGGCATCGCCGCCGTCGCGCTCTCCCGCGCCGTCGTCGTCGTCGTCGTCGTCGTCGTCGATCGCGCGTCGAAAGATCCAATCGTCGATCGTCGCGTCGGTCGCTTTTTCGACCGACCGACCGCGCGCGCGCGTCGCGTGACTGTTTGCGCACACGGCGCGTCGACCGCGCGTCGCGCCGCGCGCGAAAATCTCGTCGCGCGGCGCCAGACCCTAGGTTTGGACGTCGTTTACCTCGACGTCGCGGCGCGTCTCGCGGTGCGTATTTCGGATGACGTTTGCGGTATCGATCGATCGCGGGCGATCGACGTCGCGTCCGCGCGCGATCGCGCGCGCGCGTCGCGAGACGGCGACGCGACGACGTCGCGCGCGATGGCGACGATGATGAACGCGACGGCGCGCGCGACGGCGCGCGCGTCGACGCGACGCGGCGCGCGCGAGGGACGCGCGAGGGACGGGGAGGGAAACCTCGCGCGCGAAGATTATCGGCGTCGTCGGTGGCGCGGACGTCGGCGTCGCGCGGGAACGATCGGCGGCGCGGCGTCGACGGAGGAGACGACGTCGACGCGCGGGCGCGCGGAGAGCGCGCGATACGACGACGCGGAGATACCGCGAGGCGTGGGGAGCGCGACGAAGGCGGAGCTCGCGCGGTGGCTGGAGGGGCGACGCCTGCCGGGGCAAAAGATGGCGCTGGAGGTGAACCTGGCGGAGGGACGAGGGTTGGTGGCGACGGAGGAGATCAAGCGGGGAGAGGCGTTGCTCGGGGTGCCCAGGACGACGCTGATCACGGTGGAGCGAGCGATCGCGGAGGCGAAGTTGGGGCCGAAGCACGCCGAGTTGCAGGAGTGGAGCGTGCTGGCGACGTTTTTGGCGCAACAGGCGCTGGCGTTGGAGAGCGGGACCGCGGGGACGTTCGGGGAGTACATCAGGGCGCTGCCTCGACGCACGGGGAGCGTGTTAGATTGGCCGGAAGATGAGGTGGATAAGCTTTTGAAGGGGTCGCCGTCGCGCTTGGCGGCGGCGGAGCGACAGGATAGCGTCAACGCGGCGATTGATGAGATTCGCTCGTACTTTCCCGAAATCACGGTCGGAGCGCTTCGATGGGCGTTCGATATTCTTTTCAGTCGTTTGATTCGTTTGGACGCCATGGGGGGCGAGCTCGCGCTCGTGCCGTGGGCGGATATGTTGAACCACAAGCCGGGGTGCGCGGCGTTCATCGACTTGAACGGCGACGCCGTCAACCTCACCACCGATCGATCGTACGTCAAGGGCGAGCAAGTGTGGGCGTCCTACGGTCAACGACCATCGAGTGAGCTTTTGATCTCGTACGGTTTCGCCCCAGAGGTTGGTGAAAACCCAGACGACGAATACGCCCTCACGCTCGGCGTCGACGTCAACGACCCGCTCGCCGACGCCAAGGCGCAAGTGCTCAGAGATATGGGCCTGAGTCCGGTGGAAACGTTCCCGCTTCGCTTGAACGGGTACCCGCGTCAGTTGTTGCAGTACGCGTCCTTCATTCTTTGTAACCCGGAGAAGCCGAGCGAGCTTAAGGGTTTGGCGCAGTCGGCGTTCACGGGGAGCGCGAACATCGGGCAGTCGATTTTCGATTCGGTGCGCGGCTTGACTAATGGCAAGGCGCGCGGGAAGCAAGGGGTGATTTTGGGTGGCGTCGCGGGTGAGATAGCGGTTCGAGAAATGCTCGCGGACTTGTGCGCCGAGGCGTTGAGCGCGTACCCGAACACGCTCGAAAAAGACAAGGGTCTGGCTCAAGGGCGCATGCCCGATTTCCCCGGCGCCGACGCGTGGACGGGCGTGGCGCCGGACGCGATCCGGGCGACGCAGCGTTCGGTCTCCGCGGCGCGTGTGCGCGTGTCTGAGCGACGCATCTTGGCCAAGACCGATAGTGAAGTGCGTTTGCAGTTGCGCAAATTGAAACAAAAGTCGTTGATGGACGACTTCAAGCAGTAGAAATCGCAGTCATCGCTCACCTTTTAATTAATTCCCAGCGGCTTTCACCTCGGTCGTGGATCGCGCTTCGTTCGCCGAGTCGCGCGCGCGCGCACGCGTAATGTTAAATTCGATTTTCTCTCAAATCTGTATTACACCCAAGCACCACTAATCGTCTAGAGCGATCTAATCGCTCGCGACGCGCGTTCCAATCCCTCGCCAATTCGCGAAACGACTTCACGCCTTAAGCTTCCGGGAACTGGAACGAGCATTCCTTCCCGGTGAGCTTCTTGTACACACCCGCGAACGTGTCAAGCTTGTACTCGGTCGTGCTGCGGTCCTTCGGGTCCAAGTACACCTTGAGGAGGCGAGAGCCGTCCAATCGGTAGCGCTGGCGCTTGCCGACAATCTCCGTCGGGTAAACCAAATCTTCCAACAACGCCGCGTGGACCGCGGTGAGAGTGCGAGATCTAGGGCGCGAGCGCGCCATGTTGTTCGACGGAACCGGCATAATGCGACGGTTCGCGACGATCACCACATCCTTACCGCTGAACTTCTTCTCGAGCTCGCGCACCAAGCGTTGTTGAATCTTGTGGTACGACTTCAACGCGCGGTACGGCACGTGAATCACGATCGCGGTACGACCGCCCGCAACCTCAACCTCAGCCGCGGAGTTGATGTAAAGATCCTTAAGATCCGCCTTGAGCTCGGCGTTCGACGCCTCGAGTTCGATCATGGCCTGCTCAAGAAAAGCGTTTCGCGCGCGTCAGTCGTCAAGCCCCGCGCGCGTCGTCCTCACCCATCGCACCATCGCGCCGTCTCGCGCCTATGCCCGCGCCCGTCCATCGCCGCGCACTCTCCCGAGCGACGCGCCGAAATACAATTCCCGCATTCATCGCCCTCGTCGCGCCGCCGCGCGCGCGCGCGCGCCCCGACGCGCGCGCGATCGTCCCGACAAACCCTAAAGCCGCGCAACGCGCATCGCATCGCGTCGTCTCTCATCGTACCTGCGCCACGGTCTCCTCAAACGGGGTCAACGCCGCGCCGTTCGCCTTGACAATCTATTCGTTCGTAATCGTCTCTCCGTCAGTCGCGGTTCGAGGCGCGTCGCGTCGGGCGCGGCGCGGCGTCGTCGCGACGTCGCGATCGTCGAAAGCCCCAGCGCGCGCGCCGCGGTCGGCGCGGGCGCGGACGCGCGGTGCGCGGGACGGCGCGCGGTGAGGCGCGCGCGATGGTCGGCGCGTCGTTCTTCTCGCGGCGCACCTTCGTGGACGACATGTTCGCGTGAGTCGCTGCGCGCGTCGGAAAGACGGATGCCGCGACGCGCGCGGCGGACTCGAGGCGGTTCTAAACCCTCGCCCTTGGAGCGCGAGACGACGAACGCGAGACCAGGGCGAACGAGAGTGAACAAAAATGGTGTGTGTGTGCATTCAATAGAAGCCGCGAAAAAGACAGTTGAGCTTTGCTTTAGACGGGCATCGGACGGAATTTCAGGGGCTTGGGCTCTTCGCCACCCATGCGCTCGAGGCGGTGGGCCTCGTACTCGTCGTACGAGCCTTCGAAAAAGACGACGTTGGAGTCGCCCTCGTAGGCCAAGATGTGGGTGGCGATCTTGTTCAGGAACCAGCGATCGTGAGAGATGCAGATTGTGGTGCCGTTCCAGCTTTGGATGGCGTCCTCGAGGCATCGAAGGGTGGCGACGTCCAAGTCGTTGGTGGGCTCGTCAAGGAGGAGGCAGTTGCCGCCGCTCGTGAGCGTGCGAGCGAGCTGTAAGCGGTTGCGCTCACCGCCGGACAAAGTGCCGACCTTCTTTTGTTGATCAGCACTTTTGAAGTTGTACCAGCTGCAATACGCACGCGCGTTCACTTGGCGAGTGCCGAGACTGATTTCTTCGGCGCCGCCGCTCAAGGTGTCGAACACCGTCTTCTCCGGGTCGAGGCTATCGCGACTTTGATCGACATACATGAGCTTCACGGTCTCGCCCACCGTGAGTTCACCGCCGTCGGGCTTCTCTTCGCCCGTGACCATTCTGAAAAGCGTCGTCTTACCGGCGCCGTTGCCGCCGACGATGCCGACCACGGACCCGGGCGGGATGATACAGTTCAAGTCATCGATCAGCAGACCGCGACCGTCGTAGCCCTTGCGCACGCCGTTAGCGGTAATGACGACGTCACCAAGTCGCGGCGCGGCGGGGATGGTGATGGAGTCCAGATCTTGACGCGCTTGGAACTGCGCGGCGGCTTGGCAGAGCTCTTCGTATTGTCGAAGTCTCGCCTTACCTTTTTTAACCTGACCCTTTGCGTTCGAACGCACCCACTCGAGCTCTTGCTCGATTTGACGATCGAGTGAGCTCTTCTTCTTGTTCTCAGCCTCTAGACGCTTGCTCTTACTCTCCAGCCACGTGGAATAGTTGCCTTCGAACGGGATACCCTCCCCGCGATCGAGCTCTAAAATCCAACCGGCGACGTTGTCCAAGAAATAGCGGTCGTGCGTGATGGCGACGACGGTGCCCTTGAACGTCGCCAAGAACTGTTCGAGCCACGCGACGGATTGCGCGTCCAAGTGGTTCGTGGGTTCGTCCAGAAGCAAGATGTCGGGTTGCGAAAGTAACAACCGGCAAATGGCCACGCGTCTGCGCTCCCCTCCGGAAAGGTTTTTCACCAAAGCATCGCCTGGTGGGCAGCGAAGGGCGTCCATGGCGCGCGACACCGTGCGCTCGAGCTCCCACGCGTTGGACGCGTCGAGCTTATTCTGTAACTGGTCCATGCGCTTCATGAGCGCGTCCACGTCGGCGTCCGGCGCCGTCATATCCACCGCGATTTGATTGTACTCATCCAAATCCGCCTGCACCGCCTTCACCCCGACGGCGATGTTCTCAGCCACCGTTTCGCCGTCGTCCAAATCCGGCTCCTGCGCCAAGTACCCAATCTTTATCCCGGGCTCGAGATACACGTCGCCGTCGAACGCCGTATCCGCCCCCGCCAAAATTTTCATGAGCGTTGATTTCCCCGCCCCGTTCGCCCCCAAGATCCCGATCTTCGCCCCGAGGTACATTCCAAGGTTTATATTTTTTATCAGCTCCTTTCCGTTCGGCGTCACCTTGCGCACTTTGGACATGCTCAGGATTATCTTTCGCGTCTCCGTCTGGTACGCGCTCCCCTCCTTCACCTCCCCCGGGCTCTTGTACTTCCCCCCCGCCGGCTTCGCGCCCGCGCCGCCGCCTCCCGGCGCCGGTTTCGCGCTCGCGCCGCCCTTTCGCGCGCTCTTCTTCCCCGCCCGCGTCACCGTCGACGCCGCGCGCGCGCTCGCGCGCGCGCGGTGTCGACAACCCTCGAGCGCGCCGCCGCCCGTCGCGAACGCCGCGCGTCGCGACGCGCACCGCGCGCCTCGCGCCGTCGCGCGCGGCATCGTCGTCGTCGTCGTCGTCGCCATCGCTCGCGCGCGCGTCGGTCGCGCGCGGTCGACGCGCGTCGCGACGATCAGTGTCGTCACTGCGACGCGACGCGTCGACGCGCGTCGTCGCGCGCGCGGCGCGATCGCGACGCGCGAGTCGCGCGCGCATGTCGATCGCGCGTCATCGCGCGAGCGACGACGACGACGACGCGGAGGACGCGCGCGCGACGCGCGAGGACGCCGCGGCGGATGACGATGGGCGCGAGACGGCGACGGCGATCGCGCGGCGCGACGACGCGCCGACGCGATGGTCCGCGGTGACGATCGCGTGCGCGTGCGCGGCGATCGGAACGGTGCTCGCGGTGGCGAGCGCGACGACGGGGGGGGTGGAGAGCGTGATGAGGGAGGGGTACGCGCGCGCGCGGGTGGCGAATTTGGCGAGCGAAGCGCCGAGACGGTACGGACGCGTCGATGGCGCGTTGGAGCGCGAGTCGGGAGCGATGGGAGCGCGAGCGATGGATGTTAAATCGGCGATGAAGTCGGTGTCGGCGTCGCCGCCGACGTGGTCGCCGCCGCCGCCGAAGCCGAAGCCGAAGCCGAAGCCGAAGCCGAAGCCGCCGTCGCCGTCGCCGCCGTCGCCGTCGCCGCCGCCACCGCCGAAGCCGACGACGGCGATCGAGCCGATCATCGATCCGAAGTGCGACGAATGGACGGCAAAGCTCGCGGCCGCGGCGTCGGCTCCAGAGTTTGAGTATGATTTTCCCGCGTACACGTGCTCGAACGAGCACGAGGCGCCGTGCATTCAGGATTTTCAATTCATGAAGCTGCAGCCGGACGCGTGCGATGTGTTGAAGAGGGACGAGGACTGGCCGGGGAGGTTCATGCAGCGAGCGCCGGGCGTCAAAAATGGAGGCGATCTCGTGCGCGCGCTGGGCGCTGATAATACGATCGTTGTCATCGGGGCTTCGATGACCAAACAAATAGAAATCGCTATGGACTGCAGCATTCGGCGCGCGGGCGTCGACAAGTCTCAATCTGCGAAAATCATGAAGCGATGGGGGTGGGCGAGATGGTCGTTCGATAGTCAAACGTGTGAACTGGATCACATGGTGGCGGCTCGGACGGGGGGTGACATTAACTATTGGTTCTCGGCGAAGGAGTACGTCGACGGATGTTGGAAGGATACGAAGGCGTTCGACATCAATGTGCTCGGTTGCGAAGGCGCCATTGACGACTGTGACGCGTCCTCACGCGTCGTCGTACTGATGTACAACATCGAGCATTACGGGGGACTCGGTAACGTGGAATTTTTCGAAAAAGAGACCGAGTTTCTCGTGAAGCGAGCCGTATCGTTGGGCGCCAAGGTGGTTCTCGCCACGAGCCCGCCTAAGCACTTCAGCGCCGATGGCGCGTATAGTAAAGAGGCATACATAACGAAAATCAAGAGTGAAACAGTGTGCACGTGTACACCAACGGTCGAGTCGATAGACAAAAACCCGGCGTGGCGCGGCTATTTCGAAGCCATCGAACGTCTGTCGCGAATACCGGGCGTTCTCGGCGTCATCGATATTTTACGGTCGTCCATGAAAGAATTCTACCGTAGTCACAAAGGCGGTCACTGCGGGTATTATGTGGACGAAGTTCCGGGCGAGAATTCGCAAAAGCCCAAGCGCGAGGTGAAGTATAAAGCGTGCTGCGATTGCACGCACTACTGCTTCGATCCAGCGCTCTGGGACCAATACTTCCTCGATCCTCTCGTCGACATTTTAGACCGCGGGACATCGCCCGCGAGTTAGATTCACGCAGCTATTTCCCTCGCGCGCGCGCGCGCGCGCGTTGTAACGCATCCAATCCGCGCCCGCTCGCCGCCGCCTCGCTCGCCCAACCGCTCGCCCAACCGCTCAACGCCGCACACGTCGGCGCGCCATGGCGCCCGCGCGTCGTCGCCCCGCGGTGCGCGCGCCGTCCAAGCGCGCGTCCTCTGCCTCGCGCGCGGGCGCGCGAGACGCCTCGCGCGCGTCGCCATCGCCGTCGACGACCGCGTGGACCGTCCTGTCGAGACTCTTCGCAACGACGTTTTCACGCCGCGCCGCGCGCCGCGAGGACGTCGAGCGACGACGAACTCGCGCGCGCGCGCTCGCCGTCGCGTGTGTCGCGTGCGCAGCGACGTACCTGCGAGAGGTGTACGTCCCGGCGGCGGTGCGGGACACGTTCGTGGACTCGCTGCCGGATTGGGTGAACGACACGGTGCTCGCGCGATTGCCGGCGTTGGAGTTGCAGCCCGAAACGAGGTCTCGCGAGCGTGGACCGGGCGTCGAACTCCGCGAACGAGGTCTGACGCCGAAACACCCGGTCGTCATCGTGCCGGGATTCGTGAGCACGGGATTGGAACTGTGGCGAGGAAAGGCGTGCGGCGCACATTTTTTTCGACGGCGAATGTGGGGAACGCCCGCGATGGCGCGCGCGTTCTTCAGTAATCAAAAGTGTTGGATGGAACACATGCGACTCGATGGACGCACAGGATCTGATCCGGAATCCGTTCGGCTGCGCGCCGTCCGAGGGCTCGAAGGCGTTGATTGGTTTCTGCCTGGTTATTTCGTATGGGGTAAGGTGATAGAAGAGCTCTCGGAGTTGGGATACGATTCAAACACACTTCACAGCGCGGCGTACGATTGGCGTCTGAGTCCCACGATGTTAGAGCGTCGGGATGGGTATTTCACTCGGCTCAAGAGCGTTATAGAGACGCTGTACTCGGTGCACGGAGAGCGCGTTGCCTTGCTCGCGCACTCGTACGGCGATACGATTTCTAGATACTTCTTTGAATGGGTCGAGACACCTGTGGCGAAAGGCGGTGGCGGTGGAGGGAAGCGGTGGGTGGACAAACACGTCCACGCGTACGTAGACATAGCGGGCCCCATGTTGGGTATTCCGAAGACGATTCCGAGCTTGTTGAGTGGAGAAATGCGAGACACGGCTATTCTCGGGGAGCTCGAGGGAATGCTCGGCGGACTTCTAGAGACTGCTGTCGGGCGCTTGATTGGCACACAAATTAAAGAGGTTTGTGACACCTTTCGCACGTGGGGTGCGCTGTGGGCCATGCTCCCTCGCGGCGGCGCGGCGGTGTGGGGGGACGATGACGCCGGCGCGCCCGAGAGCGGCGCGCTGAATTTCTTCCTGCAAATGCGCGCCGCAGGCACGTCGCGCGAAACCAGCTTCAATCACACCGTGGATAGCGCTCTTGGATTCCTCTTCGAGCAACTCGCCGATTCGGTGCCGCACAACGTGGCCGAGTTTAGCTCGACCATCGATCGAGCGTCGCGAGAGCGACTGAAGACGCGCGTGCCGGACTTGGAGGCGAAAACGGCGCCGAACTTCGGCGACCCTTTGCGAAGTGCTCTGCCGAGGGCGCCGAACATGAAGATTTTCTGCCTGTATGGTGCGGGAAAGCCGACGGAACGCGCGTACGTATACGAGCGATTCGACGCCGACGCGCTTCGCCCCTACCAGCTCGACGTCCAGTCGCGAGATGCCGCTCTCACGCACGGCGTCTGGCAGGTCGACGGCGACGGCTCCATCCCCCTTGCCTCCCTCGGCTACGTCTGCCGCGAATGGCGCGTCAATCGCGCCCTCAATCCCGCCAACGTCTCCGTCGTCACTCGCGAGTACGCCCACCGCCCGCTCCCGCTCTCCGTCGGCGGCTTCCAGGGCAAATCCGAGGGCGATCACGTCAACATCATGGGCAACGAGGACATGATTCGCGACCTCCTCACCATCGTCGCCGGTCGCGCGCACGCCGTCCCCCCCCGCGTCGTCAGCGACGTCGACGCGCTCGCCGCGACGATTCGCGCCCGCCTCGCCGCCGCCCCCCTCCCGTCTCCCCAATCCTTCTGACCGCGCCTTCGCTTCGTTTCCGACGCTTTAGCCACGCACAGAATATATTTTCGCCGCGCGCCCGCGCCTCGTTCGCGCTTTCGGTCGTCGTCGTCGCTTCGCGCGTTCGCCTTCGCGTCGCGCTCGCCTTCGCGTCGCCGCGCCTCTATGCGCAAACAGTCACGACCGAACGACTTTCGCGCGCGCGACCGCGATCCATCGCCCGATCGCGTTCGATCGCGGTCGCCACTCGCGCGCGCGAGATTCGTCGCGCACGAACGCCGCGAACGCTCGCCTCGCGAGGGCGCGCGGCGGTAAAAGTCGCGCGCGCCGATCGCGACGCGCGCGCTCGACGGCGACCGCGCGACGGAGTCGACGACGCGCGCGACGCATCGTTCGAACGGTCGAAGGATTCGAAGGAATCGCGGCGGCGCGCGAAACCGAAGCGCGAGGGCGCGAGGCGGCGAGGAGACGACGCGAGCGCGCTGGGAATGACCTCGCGGGGATTGCCGATGGACGTGAGCCTGCGATTCCTGTCGGACGAGGACGATGGACAGCGCGGGGGGGGCGGGAAGCCGTACGCGCGGCGAGGCGGGAAGAAGGCGAGCGGAAGCGCGAACGGGAAAGGGAGCGGTGGATCGAGGGGAACGACGTCGGAGGCGAATGTGAAGCGGAGCGAGAAGTACGGGGCACCGAAACCGCGGAAACCGCGCACGTTACGGCTGGATGTGGACGAAGATCGAGTGGAGGAGTATTGCGTCGCGTTGCGCGAGCACCAGGAGTTGACGCGCGTGTACGACTATCACGCGAAGATTGTGGATAAATGCGACGAGTCGCAACTTCTGGCGTTCATGGCGCGCGTGTTGAAGTCTGTCATCGATAACATTGTCGAGGAGAACACCGCGCACGGACAGTACTTGGCGAAGGCGACGTTGAGATGCGACGTCGGCGCGTTGCACATTCTCGACGCGTTTTGCGTGACGCTCTACAAAAAGGCGGAGGAGTATAACAAGTATTCCCCGGATTTGCTCTTGCTCGAATCCGTGATGAGTGATTCGCGTCAAGACCCAGACGCTGCCGTCGATATGAACCTTCTCGCCATAGAATTCGGCTTCAACGCCAGATTGTGCGATTGCTTGAACAAAGTCATCGAAGAGACGGCGGAGAAGAAGGGGCTGACGGAGGCGGACAAGAAGCGCTTGCAACGACGATGGCGACTTTGGTTGAAGAACAAAAGCTTTGACGACTGCCGACCCAATCCATTCAATCATGCGCAGTTATCCACGTACGTCGAGCCGCCGTACACGATCAACTACCAGCTGCATACCAACGAGAGCGCGGTGTTCGCGGTTCTGACGTCGGACCAGATCAACCCCTTCGCGATGCAGTGCAAAACGCTCGGCGAGGCGCCGAAGAACGCTCCCGAAGAGATCGAAATCTACGACAGTAAAACCAAGAAGGGAAAAACGTTTCAGGAAATTGTCGACATATTGCAGAAGATCGTCAAGAGCCCTCGAGCGACGCAAGGCGCCCAAAAGGCCAAGGACGAAAACATCTTTCGCTACCAACGCTAAACGTTGAACTATATTTTTTGAACTATAATTTCGAAGAGGCTTCTTCGAAATCGTCGTCCGACACTTCGCCTTTCGTTTCCGCGGTAGACTGTTGACACACTCATTAGTGACGTACCATCGTCCAGTATAATAATTACCGACCACTGTTGTGCCTTTCTTCGCTTCGCCGCGTCTTCGCGCCTCGCGTCTCCTCGTCGCCGACGCCATCCACCGCCGACTCGCCTCTCGCCTCAGTTCACCGCGCGCTCGCGAGCGCCGCGCCTCGAGCGAGTGCGGTCACCATGCTCACCGCGCGCTGCGTCATCGCGCTCCCCGCGCGCCGCGCGTCGCGCGCTGCGTCCCGTCGAGCGCGCGCGCCGTCGACGTCGACGTCAGCCATATCTCCCGGTCGCGCTCTATCCGCGTCCTACGACGCCGCGGACGCGATCGACCCGATGTCGAGCTACGATGGCGCGTCCTGCGTCGTCACCGACTCCATCGACGCCGACGAGATCGACCGCACGCGCGTGGGGGAGACGCTGAGGGAACAAATCGCAAACATGGGAGGGGAGCAGCTGATGGACCCGCGAGACTTCGTGTCCACGGACGCGCAGCGACGACAGTGCGCGGTGTTGTTCGCGTCGTGCGCGGCGTTAGTCGGGAAGGGGATGTATGAGTTCGGATGCGATGGATTCACGGCGATGGAGGCGATGATGGCTGTCGGAACGATCGGGTTGGCGTACTGGACGAGCGACCTGGGCACGGGGATATTTCACTGGAGCGTGGATAACTACGGGAGTAAGGCGACACCGTTGCTCGGTGGGGTGATTGATGCGTTTCAAGGGCACCACAAATACCCGTGGACGATCACGAAGCGGCAGTGGGCGAATAATGTGCACACCACGTGCGTGGCGCCGCTCGTGTTCACCACGCCGACGCTGTTGCTCAACGATCGGGCGACGGATTTGATATTCGTCGGCGTTTTCACGTCTTTGATCGTACTTAGTCAACAGTTCCACGCCTGGAGTCACATGAAAAAGAGCGAGTTGCCGCCGCTGGTGCTCAAGGCGCAAGATATGGGGCTTTTGGTCGGACGTCGCGACCATGGGCAGCACCACAAGTCGCCGTTTGAGGGTCACTATTGCATAGTCAGTGGGTACTGGAATCCGATTCTGGACGGCAGCGGGTTTTTTCGCGCGCTCGAACAAGCCGTGTTCAAGGCCACGGGCACGGCTCCGCGCTGCTGGTCGGATGACGTCGAGTTCATCGTGCAGGAAAGCGCCCCCGAAGGCTGGGGGCGAGGCGTGCTCAAGTGAGCTCGTGAGTTGTATGAATTAAATTGCATTTTTCTATCGCGTACAGCTGCCCCTATTGGGCTGTTTGCGGTTGTAGTCGTTGATACATTTTCGCTTGTAAAAAGCACTCTCTGATGATACATGTCGTCCTCGGCGTCGGCGAAATCACGCTCGTCGCAACGCCAACATCTCGTCGACGACGTCGACGCAATCAATGTGACGATTCACCAACGCGATGTCGCGCGGCGAGACAGGCGCATTATTCGCACCGAGCGAGTGATCCGTGTGCAAACGATCGGCCTCCCACTGCCCCACTTCGACGCTCGCGCCGAGTCGAAGCAGCGTTCGAGCCGCGGCGGCTTCCCCCCACTCGCACGCAGAAAACAATGCCGTCTTTCCGTTGTAATACCTCGCATCGATATCCGCCCCACCGCGCACGAGTAATTCCACCGAAGCGCAATCTCCGCGCTTCGCCACGGCGTGCAACGGCTTCCATCCTTGATGATGGTTTCGACAGTTGGCGTCCGCGCCCCCTCGCAACAACAAGCCCACGCACGACGCCCGCGCGTCGTCCTCGACGCCATCCGCGCACGACGCCGACAACAACACGTCGTCCACGTCCATATCGTGCGCCATGAGCACCCGCACGCACTCGCACTCCGCCCTCGCCGCCGCCGCGCGTCCCGCTCGCCCGAGCGTCTCCGCCCAGTCGCCCGCGCTCGCCCCTCCCTCGCGCTTCTCTAGCATTTTCTCCAGCTCGCGATGCCGTCCGCGGCTCGCGCACAACGCGAGCGCGGCGCCGACGTCGGCGTGCGGGAACGACACGAGGACTTCCAGGGCGTCCCAGTTCTCGTGCAGGGCTACCTGTTGCAAGTCGGCAAACCAACGCTTCAAACGAGGGTCGTTGCGCCGCGCGAACGAGGACGCGACGCTCAGCGCGGTGGCGGGAACTTGCTGCGCGTGCGCGGCGCGCGCGACGGGGTGAGCCATCGCGTCGCGCGCCGCTCGACGACGCCGCGCAGTGGGGGGGACGGCGGTTTCGGCGGAGACTTGCTTATTAAAAGCCGAGTAGAGTATTAGGACGACTTCGTCTTGGCTTCCGCGGCGTCGCGCTCGGCCTGGGCCTCTTCTAATCCTTCGCAGTAATTCCACGTCACGCCGACTTCTTTCGCCAGAGCGGCGCGAATGAAGGTGGCGCCGAGGACGCCCGGGACGATGTACAACAGCGCCGGTTGGGCGGCGTCAAAGACGTTCATGACGACGATGGTGGTGACGATCCCGACGAGATAGCCGAACGCGACGGCGGGGAAATACGTTGTCACAGTCTTTCCGTCGTCGCGGACCGTTCGAGAGGCGGTCGCAGCTTTTTTGGACGCCGATCTCGTGAGCGACTTTCTCGGCTCGAGCGCCGCCGCGCGTCTCGCGTTGTCCATCCTCAAAATCATCGCCACGTAAAGCCCTGGAACGACGATATCCCCCAGACCTAGCATGCTAAACGGTCTATCAGCGCCCTCGATCGCACTGGCGGCGACTCGCGGGAAAAGTAGCTTGATCGGCGCGTCGAACGACCGCGCCACGCTCACCATCACCGGCGTGCAAAACACCCAAAACACGTCGTACACGAACAACCCCGCGAGCAAGATTGACCCGATCTGCACGCTATCAATCGTCAAATACTCGATTCCTTGCAGCGCAAACGACATTCCCAGCGCATTATTCGCCAACCAATGACGCGAACGAACGTACGCCGCCGTTCCCGCCAACGCCGCGACGCCCGCCGCCGCCTCCGCCAGCGTGCACTCCGCCGTCCACCGCTCGCCGTTCACCCACTTCATCTCCGGCACCGAAAACAGTTCGTAGCTCACGAGCTCGCGTCCCCCGAACGCAAATTTGTGCACGACCGGGGTCAGGATCGCGCTCATCGCCACGACGCCGAGCATCCCAAAGTACGCCGTCGCGCACACGTCGAGCACGTTTTTGGGCAAAAACTTGAACGCCAGAAACGCCCCGAACAGCACGCACGACCCGAGCAGAGGGAACTTTTGCGCGTCTTCCTTGGTCATGACCTCTCCCGAGCCCTCGCTCGCCGGTCGCACGCTTCGGTACGCGCCGGCGACGACGCTCAGCGTGCTCACGGCGACGATCTGGGCGTTGGGATCGACGACCGCGACGGTCGGCGCGAGCGCGCAGAGCAGCAGGGCGACGTGCGCGAGCGGCGCGGCGATCGGGTCGGCGCCGACCATCGTCGGACGCGCGCTCGAGGGCATGGCGACGTCGCGCGGGTGAGTGACGAGACGACGAGCGCGCGCGAGGGGAAGACGAGACGACGCTCCGATACAAACTTACGACGATGACGTCGTCTACGAGCGCACCTCCCTCGCGGTGCGCGCGGTGACTACTCTATCAGCGCGTCCGCTCGCCGCGGGCGCGTCGGCTTGCTGCTGTAACTGCGCCTCGGTCGCCTTGGCGAGCGCGTCGTTCGCGTACCGTCGCGCGAACCGCCGCGCGGCGGCGAGCGCCGCGCCCCCGTGCGTCCCGACGCGCTCGAACGTCGTCGCCAGCGCGTGATCGACGCGCGACTCGTTCGCGACCAAGATCGGCGCTAAGAACCTATCGTACACGTACAGCGCGCCCTGAAACCTCGGATGCCAGAGATAGACGCTAAACGCCACCTGCGCCGCGCGCGTCAGTCCTTCGATGTTCGAATCCTCCGCGCGCGTCCGCGCGTCGCGCGCGTCCCGTCCCGTCCCGGCGGTCACCGGCGCACCTTACACTCCCAATACATCACCGCTCGTCCCCCGAACGCGCGATCCAGCGCCGGCTGCGCCGCCATCCACGCGCTCGCGACGACCCAGTACACGCACCACCCGCGCGCGTTGTCCGCGCGCTTGCGGTCGTGCTCGAGCGTCTTGTACGTCAGGTACCCCGGGTAGAGCAGGACGACGACGCGGAGCACCGCGTCGGCGATCGCCGCGCTCGGCATCGCGCGCGCGCGTCGGCGACTCGCGCGTCGGCGCGATCGGTCGTCGACCGCACCTCGGTCGGTCGCCGCGGTCGCGTCGTGATTTTCGGAGCGTTTTTTTAGTAACGGTCGCCGCGAAGAGGGCTGCGAGCGCGTCGAAGGCGCGACGGCGCGCGACGACGCGCGGGAGACGGCGACGCATGGCGAAGACGTGGACGCCGTTCGAGCGCGCGCGCGTCATGCGCGCGGGACGCGCGAAACACGTCGCGGGGAGCGAGGCGTACGGAAGGGGGGATTACGGCGAAGCGATTGCGTGCTTCACGCGCGCGCTGGAGATCGACGCGCGGAATCAGTTTGCGCTGTGTAATCGAGCGCTGGCGCGGTTGCGACGGGGTGAGGACGGCGACGCGGCGCGAGCGCTGGAAGACGCGAGGGCGTGCGTGAGGAACGCGCCGACGTGGCATAAGGCGTGGTTTCGGTTGGGGCAAGCGCGCGCGGCGAGCGGGGCGGAGGTGGAGGCGCTGAGCGCGTACGCCGAGGCGATTCGATGCGACGAGTGCGGACAAGATCGGGATGAGTGCGAAGCCGTGATGAAGAAATTGCGCGCGCGCGTGGAACTGGACGAGCGGAAGGCTGCGGAAGCGGCTGAGGCTGAGGCGCGGCGCGCGGTCGAGGTCGCGGAGGAAGACGACGAGATTGAACGCCGCCGCGCGAGACGCGAGGCGAAATTGGAAGCGAAACGCGCGAGACACAAAGTCGCGGAAGAAAGGCTGAGCAAACAACTGGGATATCCCGAAGGTATGAACGCGGTGGATGTGAACGCGTACGCGGATGAGTCTGATGATAGCGACGATAGCGCGCTGGAGACGTATGACGCGTGCGGGCGGGCGATGTTCATCGAGCGGAAAATTACAGACTTTGTCAGCATCGCGAGGCGCCTTCGAACGAGCGTGGGCGCGACGAAAACGATGGACATGATGTGCGAGTTGCGTCGGTACGGATGCTGCCAGATTTCGCTCGGGGCCGCGGTCGGGGCGACGGCGAAATTTAAAGTCGCCGCCGACGCGGCGGATCGATGCGCGCTGCCGTACGTCGTCATCCCGGCGTGGCGGGAAGCGTCGACGCCGTGGCCGATGTCGCTCGCGCAGTCGCACCAAGACGTTCAGGATGTGATGTGGCTCATGGAAACAGTCGCTCGCGTGACCACGGGAGCGATATATGAAGACGCAGGAAAATCTGAAGCCGAGCTCGACCGCGCGCTCGATTCGCCTCTCAGCGCGGGCGTTCTCGAAAGCGCGCCGTCCATCGACGAAGTTTCTCTTTCGGCGCTCGTCTTCGCGAATGACGAATCATTTCTTCGCGCTTACGCTGAGAAGAACTCGGCGCTCGTGCGCTTGGATTGGCTCGAGGCGTACGAAGAGGAAGACGCCGAGGCGGATGGAGATTCGACGCTCGTGGAGCTCTTCGTGGGCGCCGAGTTGACGCGCCGACTCGATGACGAATTTATCACCGTGGACGAGCTCGACCCACGCGATCGCGACGGGCACGGACCCGATGGCACGAGTTTCGCGTGTCCTAGGGCAAAGCGTCCCGCCGATCGCACGCGCGTTTCATTTTTTCTTTGCCCGAAGAATTCGAATAGCCATTTTTAGCGCCAGTCGCCTCATTCTTTGACTCTTCCCCACAACACCGCATGGATCGCGAACTCGCGCTCGTCGACGACAAAGCATCGAATGTACTCGATGTAATCACCCGACTTCGCTCGGACTTGCGCTCGATCGACGCGTGTCGCCGTGACGCGTCTCGCGCAGACGCCTGCGCGTCGTTTCGACGACGCGAGCTCAAGGCGCAAACCGCGGCGTGGATGCTCAAACGGCGCAAACTCATGAAAAAGACGCTCGGCGAACGTAAACGTGCGCAACTTCGTGAACTTTTCGATGCGCTCGACGCCGACGGTGGCGGTGAGGTTGAATTCTCAGAGTTCGTCACGACGTGGCAGATGATTGGCGGTCGAGACGCGGCGTCGATGCGAGTCGCCCGCGAGCTCTTCGCCGCGATAGACGTTGATGGCTCGCAATCCATGGACTTTGACGAATTCGCGCTGCTGATGAGCGATCTCGACAGTCGGCACGTTCTCGGCGGCGGCGCGAACGACGACCGAGGAGCGTTGTTTCGGCAGGCGGCGGCGGCGCTGCAGACGCGCCGAGCGATATCAGACTTCATCTCGTTTTGGGGCACCGCATCGGGCGGCGCGCACCGGTGCTGAACCGATGCGATCGAACTGTCTTTCGTCGCCGCGTTCGCGGCTCTGTCGATCGCTGCGTTTCATCGTCGCGTTCGCCGCGGAGCGTTCGCCGACGACGTCACTGCGCGACTCTCGAGTCGTCGCTCGGATGCCCACCGACGCCGCCCCGCGCTGCGTCGCGTACGACGACACTCGCACGGCGTGCGTTGTCGGCACCGCCGCGGGAGAGATCGTCTTCCGCGAGCGCGCATCGTCCGCGAGCGCGCTCGACGCCGCGGCGGTTGAAGATCATTCAAAACCGTCGGCGTCGCCCTGGACGCGTCAGGCCTCCGCGCGCGCCGCGGACGATACGTCCGCGATCGTTGACATCGCGCTGAGCGATGCCGCGCACGGGCGCGTGATCGCGGCGGCCACGGCGAGCGGAGAGGTGTCGTTTTGGCGCGCGAGCGCGAGCGGCGACTCGAACGGGACGCCGCGCGTCGAACGCGTCGGTCTCGTGCGCGTCGAGGGTGGCGCCAAAGCGCGGTGCGTCGCGTTCGCGCCCTCGCACGATGCGCTAACGCTCGCGGCGGCGTGCGATGATGGCGTGGTGCGGTTCTACGAACCTCGAGAAAAATTGACGGCGACGGCTTGGGAGTCGACGCTGGAATTCGAGGGGAAAAAGCCGGGCGGCGACGCCACGGCGTTGGCGTGGCGACGCTCGAGCGAGCGAACGAGTGCGGTGAACGTTCCCATTTTAGCTGTCGGTACGACGTGGACGAGCGAGGCGCGGCACGGTGTGAGTGTCTTGGCGTACGACGAGAAGTTCCGACGATGGAACGTCGTCACGGAGATGGAGGATGGATTGACGACGAGCGCGAGACATTTGGCGTGGAGCGCGACGACGACGGCGCGCGGGGCGTTGAACTTAGTCGTCGCGAGTGGTTCGAAGTGCCTGGTGTACGAGTTCACGGGCGTCGTCGTGAGAGGTGTGGAGGACGCGAAGCAAATAGGTCGATTGGATCATCCGTGCGAGGTGAACAGCGCGGAATGGAACGCGAGCGGAAGCGTCATCGCCACCGCCGCCGCGGACGGCGTCGTTCGTTTGTGGAGCGCGAACTTGAAAGATGGAACTTGGCGCGAACAGACGATGGGACAGACGATGCAATAACATAACTACACGAATTAGTCGACGCGTAACGAGACGCTCGCGCCCGTCTCGTCGAATCGCGCAAACGCGTTTTCGGTTTCGTCGTCGCCGATTCCGGCGTCTCGCACGCACTCGAACATCTTTTTGCCCGCCTCTCGCGCGGTTCGCACGTGTACCTTGAGATCGTCGACGTCTTGCGGGGGGTACGCTCCCGCTCCGATTTCTTCGACACAATTTTGAAACTCCAAGCACGCGTCGACGATTGGCTCGAGCGCTTCCAGCCGCGCCGTCTTCTCTTTCACCGTCGGTAAAATCAAAGCCTTCAACAGCGCGACGCACTCCTTGACGAACACGCGCAGAGCCTTCGCGTTCGCCATCTCCGTCTCGCTGAAATCGTCGTCGCAAAATCTCAAATCATCCTCGTCCGTTCGCGTCGAAGCCGCCGCGCCTTCCTCGTCCTCGCCGAGCGCGCGCATCTCGTCGTCCACGTCCTTGACGAACCTCGCGCACGTCATCAAACGCGCCGCCACCGCGCGCACCGCATCTTTCGGCGCCTTTGCGAACGCTTTCGACGCCTCCCAAACGGCGCCCACGCCTCGTCGCACGTTCGCCGCGCGCCCTTCCCTCGCCCTCGCGCACGCCGCTCGAATCGTCGCCTTCGTCGCCTCGCAGCTCGCCCGCGCGAGATTCGATATCTCCTCTCGAAAGCACCGCCCCGCGTTTCCGCGCGCCTCGAGCGTCTTCGCCGTCTCCAGCGTCAGCGCCGCGTGCGCGTCGCGCAGCGCCGCGAGCACCGACCGCGCCGCGTCGTCGTCCTCGTCGAACGCGTCGTCGTCGTCGTTAAAGTACACCCCGACTGCGTCGCCGTCGCGCGCGCGTCCGTCGTCAGTCCGAATCCGTCGTCGTCGCTCGCGCGACGCGTCGTCTCGCGCGCGTCGCACCTTTCGCCGCCTCGGCGTCGAGTCGCGCGCACGCCGCGACGCACGCGCGCGTCGTCGCCGCGCCTTCGTCGTCGCCGCGCTCGCGCGCGCGCGCGTCGCGCGCGCGCGTCGTCGCCGCGTCCGCCGCCGGGACGCCCTTCGTCGCGCCTTCGTCGTCGCCGCGCGCGCGCGCGCGCGCGGTGGACGCGCCCGCGTCGCACGCGCGCGCGAGCTCTTCGCCGTACGCCTCGAGATCGCGCGCGCGCGGCATGGCGACGCGCGCGCGCGTCGACGTCCGCGGCGTCGCGCGTCGAATCGTTCGCATCGCATCGCATCGCATCGTCTCGCGTCGCACCGCGCGTTCCGTCGCGTCTTCGCTCGCCGCTCCATCATTCCAAATCGTCTCCGTCTACGTCTCGCTTCGATTCGCGTCGCGCGCGGCGCGTCGTCGCGCGCTTCGATTCGTCCGCGTCGCCGTCGCGCGCGCGTCGTCGTCCTCGCGCGCGTCGACCGCCTCGCGCGTCTCCATCGCCGCGCGCTGGCTCGGCGTCATCCGCGTCGTTTTGGCTCTATTTTTTCTCGCGAGTTTTCCCTCGTTCGCCGCCGTCACGCGTCGTCGTCGCGCGTCGTCCTCGCGCGCGTCGGCTTCCTCGCGTCGGTCGAGCGCCTCGCGCGCGGCGATGTACGCCATCCCGCCCGTGATGACGACGAGCAGCGCCGCGGCGACGCCGAACGCGAGGCCGACGAGCGTCTCGCTCGACGTCGCGGCGTTCGCGGCGTCGAGCGCGGCGTCGTTCGCGCCGCGGCGCGCGACGTCGCGGATTCGCGCGGACGCGGATTCGCGCGACGCGACGCCGCGCGCTTCGACGGACGCGCGCGCGACGCGCGGCGTCGCGCGACGCGACGCGCGAATCCGCGTCCGCGGACGCCGCGCCGCGACGTCGCGGGACGTCGCGACGGCGACGCGCGCGATGGATGCGCGCGGCATGGCGTCGAGTGACGACGACGCGGTGTTCGCGCATCGCGACGCGCGCGCGCGCGCGACGCGTCGGCGCCGCGCGGCGACGGCGCGATGCCGCGCGCGCGCGCGGACGCGACGCGGGACGCGCGTCGGCGCGCGCGCGACGCGGGACGCGCGACGACGACGCCGACGGCGCGAAATCCGCGACGGCGCGCGCGACGGCGCGCGAGCGCGCCGAAGCGACGCGCGAGCGCCGAGCGCGTCGCGGAGACGGGCGCGAAGAACGCGTACTTCGCGCGCGTCGACGCGACGGCGCTGGCGGAGGAGGAGGCGCGCGACGACGACGACGCGAAGACGACGCGACGAAGACGCGACGAAGACGACGCGACGGGCGACGCGGCGACGCTCCCGCCGGTGTTCGCGGCGGTGACGCGCGCGACGGTGACGGCGATGACGACGGCGAAGGCGCGGCGACGGGCGAGCGATCCCGCGGGCGCGGTGCGGAGGATCTTTGACGAACGACGCGCGAGACGGGCGGCGGCGACGATTCGGACGACGACGACGACGAACGCGGGACGAAGGACGAGCGAGCCGACGCCGGCGCGCGCGCGATTCGCACGCGCGTTGGATGGCGCTTTGGACGACGCTTTGGACGACGCGGACGCGAGCGGAGGGGCGAGCGCGCGGGATGGGGACGACGACGCGAGCGACGGGGCGTACGGGTTGTTGCTTCGCGCGGCGCGAGACGAACGCGCGGCGAGAGACGCGTCGTTGCCCGAGGAGTACTCGTTGCAGGAGGTGCGAGACGGCGGCGCGGCGTGCGAAGATTTGGTCGCGCTGTCCGTCGCGTTCGAGCGCGAGGACGCGCGCGTCGGGTCGCTCGCCGGCGGTTTGGGGGGCGCGGTGGCGCACGTCTTGCGAACCGCCTCGGGCGAAGCCGTCGGGTACACGTTGACGTACGAAAACCGCGCCCCGGAGTGGGACCGCGCGCGCGCCGTCGTTCTTCCTCCGCGACTCGCGCACGTGTTCATTCGTCGAGATCACCGCATGCGAGGACTCGGAACGGGTTTGGTGAATTGGTGGCGACGTCGATTCGCGCTGCGATGCGCTTTTTTCGCCGTCGATTCGCCCAACGACTCGATGACGCGAACGTTGCTTCGCGTCGAATGCGCGCCGGCCACGACGCGTTCGGGTCACGGCGCGTCTAGTGTACATTACATAGCTCCAGTCGCGGCGTCTTCGTGAGCCGAGAGGTTTCACGAGCGCGCGGCGCGCGTTGTAAATTTCTATTCCAGCCGGGCGGGACCTCGGTCCGCCGTCGCGGCGATGTACTTACCAGTCTTTCTGCAGCGGTCGACGTCGTACCCACCGACGAGTTTCGCGCGAATACGATCGGGTAGCTTGAGCGACGCCTCGACGTCAGCCTTCGTCGCCCCGCGGCCGAGCAAGCGTTCCATGTGCTCGCGGCGCACGCCGTTTTCGAGCACGTCGCGCGTCTCCACGCCGCTCTCGTGACTGTCCCATCGAACGCGCTCTTGAAGTTCTTCGTGCATCGCGCGCAAGACGGCCTGCGCCAACGCGAGCTGACCTTGCGTCTCGGTTATCTTGGATTTGAGGTCTTCGGCGTCGCAATCTTCCAAGTCGTCAAAGTACACGCCGCATTCGCGTACGTTGTACGATTCCCCGGTGACTTGGCTCGTGAGCGTCAAACCTTCGTGCAAGCGATCGATGAGATCGGCATCGACGACGCGACGCGTGAAACAGTCTTCGGGAATGACGCCGCACGATCCAACCTCGAGACCGCGACGTATTTCTTCTAGATGCGCGATTCGCAAGTGTAGCGCGGCGACGCGACGATCGCGTTCGGCGATCTTTCGCACCAAAGGTTCCGCCTCGCTTTGGAGCCCTCTGTATCGGCCGAACTCTTCCGCGAACTTCCCCTCCCCGCTCCACGCGAATTCGTACTTGGTCTTTCCCTTCTCGTACCCCTCGTCGCCCTCTTCTAATTTCCGCGGCGTCCACACCTCGGGATTCTTCCCGACGCTCGCCGCGCGCGTCCCGAGCGACCGCGCGCCTTCGGCCACGACTTCACACATCGCACTCGCGCACGCTTCCATCGCTGGATGTAACGGGTCGATCGTCAACGCTCCGTCCAACACTTCGCACGTCCCTCGACCGTCGTCATCTCTCGCGTTACCGAATCGAAGCTGCACCGCCGCGCCGCGTTCCGCCAACGTCCCGAGCTGTCGCTGCGCCACCTCTCGCGCGTCTACGATCTTCGTCAGCCTCGGTTCGATCGATCGCGTGAACCTCACGCCGTGAATTTCGATCAAGCACGTATCGCACGCGCGCGACACGCGCCCGTCGCCGTCCTCAACGCGCGTCAAGCGCGTCATGTGCCCGGTCGTCCCAGTCGTCGTCGCGCGCACGAGTTTCGAGCGTTTCGTGCGGTCGAAGCGGAACGCGATCGTCTTCGCTCGAACGGTGGCGTCGGCGGACGAGGTAAACATGACGCGCACGTCGTGCGCGACGTCGACGTCGGTCATCGCGCGATGGCGTGCGCGAGTGCGGACGGCGTCAGCGTTTCGGTTCGCGGTTCTTCGAGCGTTTCTCTTCGAGCGTTTTTATTCATTTGCTAATCTACGTATGTCTATCGTCGCGGCGCGCGAAAATCTCTATCACGACGTCGGCGGCGGTGGCGGGCGTGAGTCCACACGCCACGACGGGAACGACGATGATAGGCACGTCGTACAAGCGCCGAATCGCCGACGCGAGAGTCTCACTGAGCGCCGAATCGACGCTTAAATTATGATACAGTCGGCATGTGGACACATGCGACGCGGTCAGCTCGGCTTCGCCTAAATACAGTGCGATTCGTGCCAAGATGTGCCCGTTGGTGAGCTCATCACTTTTCAAGACGGCTCGTTTGACGCTGATTGAACACTGGAGGAATCGCCCTGGGCGGCGAACGCTCGTCGATTCCATCACGTCGCAAGCCGAGTCGCCTCGCACAGACTCGCGCACGAGCGTTTCCTCGCCATCGAACGATTCTTCGTCGCCGAGAGGTCCTGTGCCGACGAGCAACGTGGGAGCGATCTCACCGATGGCGTTCTTTGGAAGATCGGTGACGGTGAGGTACGTCGTCGTCGGGCGCCATAGAAATCTTCGTCCACTCTGCGCGACGACGCGTTCGAAGGACGCCGACATCACGTTCGCTGGATGCACGCCCTCTGCTTCGTAGTCTGCGTTGTACTTCGCACTAGTGTAGAACGTCACCGCCAGCGCTCGTTCACCAAGTGGCGCACCCGTGATGTCTGCGACAGCGACGGCGCTCGCCATCGCGCGGTCGAGTTGGGCAACTATTCCGGGCACCAAGTCTAACGTTGTCGGCTCCATACCGATTTGCCCGGCCACGTACGCCAGGCCGTTCACACGAATCGACTGACCGTACGGCCCGATGCACGCGGGAGCCCACGACGACAGTGACTGCACGTGTAGTGATTTTCGTTCGTTACCGCCGTCGAGGATGAACAAGCAATCAATCTGAACCTTGGCGTCGCCGGGCAAGCACGTGGCGACGCACGCGCGGGCGCTGGGCGCGACGGGCGGCATGTATCTAGAATACACGCCATTAACCGTTGCGAACTGGCTCATATCATCTAGATAAACGTGCGTCATGGCGACATTACGCCACGCCTCAGTCGCCCCGTCCTCGCCGAGTTTTTCGGCGACGAGAGCGCGCATCGTCTGAAAAATAGCCTCCGCACACGTTTCGTGCGTCTCGCTCGCTGGATCTGCGGCGCGCAAAGACACCGAAAGTATCGAACCCACTAAGCCTATCGTGTGATGCACACGGCAGGTCGTACCTGTGACTGCAACGCAACCTTCGGTTTCGGCCGTGAACTCCAACGTCGCGGACGCCGTCGCCGACGCTCTCACGCGAGGCGCGTCGTCTTCGACCCAAATCACCCTCCCGGGCGCGATTTCACCCCCCTTCTCTTTGAGCACGACGTCAAACGCGTCGATGACCAAGTGACCGCTCGGCGCGAATCGATCTTCGCTCGTCTTCACCGTCCTCGTCTCCGTAATCGCCAAACTCGCGCGAGCGAACATCGGACAATCCACCACGAGCGTCTCAAACTCCCCGCCTTCGCCCGCGCAGTGCGACCCGTACTCATCTTCAACCCTAATCAGCGTCTCCCTCGCGTCCGCGATGGACATCCCCAAGTGTTTCCCCGGATCCAATCCCATCGCCGCCACCTTGACCAGACGCGCGTCGACGCCCTCCGCCTCCACCCGCCGTAAAACCTCTCGCTGTTCCACGCGCCACAGCGGCGCCAACGACGTCAGCCCCAGGCTCGCGCACACCGCCTCCACCCGCAACCGCTGATAATCGCTCAGTATCGCCCCCGAGCACACGCTATTCACATCCGGTCGCTCGCGTTTCGCCGCCGCCAACGCCGCGCGCAAATCCTCCACCTCGTCCCCCTCCTCTCCGTCCCCGTACTCCAGCCCCAGCGCCTTCGACCGCCCCTCGATCCGTCGGCGGTACACGTCCAACCCCGCGCACGCCGCGAACGCCCCCACGCACTCGTGCGCGACCGTCTGAAAGCAGTGCGAGTCCAATTCGCGCGTCGCCGCGTCCCTCGGGCACAGGTTGACGAGGCACGCCACCGTCGCGTCCGCGCGCCTCGACGTCTCGATCGCCGCCAAAACGCCGTCCTTGCCCCCGGACACGAGCGCCGCGCACGCGTACCGCCGCTCGGGCATCGCGGCGCGCGACTTCGCGCGTCGACGCCGAGTGGCGTCGACGCCGCGCGACGTCGACGCCGCCTTATCCGCGCCGCACACGTCGACGCCGCGCGCGAGCGACGCGAACGCTGAACGCGCGTGCGACGCGCGCGCTTCCGATGGCGATGACGACCGCGCGAGGGGCGACGGCGACGCGCGCGCGCGAGGGCGACGACGATCGGCGAAAAGAAGAGGGATGGCGAGACGACGCGCGCGCGAGGACGCGCGCGG
>Ga0206682_10001255_pt1 | contig 25284 bp, 22 predicted proteins | sample M240m12015metaG_FD_155444 | JGI IMG/M metagenome (GOLD analysis project Ga0206682, IMG submission 155444) | Ammonia-oxidizing marine archaeal communities from Monterey Bay, California, United States - M2 40m 12015 | ecosystem: Environmental > Aquatic > Marine > Intertidal zone | place: USA...
TCAGCCTTAACTTCTTCTGCAGCTGATTGAACAGGTTTAGGTGCCTCTTTTTTAACAATAGGTTTACCTGCAAGCCAATCATTAACAAGATCCTGAGGCAATATTCTTTCTTCAAAAGAATAGCTACTAGAGCCATCTTTTTTTACCATTCTTATTGCTTTTGCAAGTTTTTTTGAGCCAGTTTGTAAACTAGCAACTGCTTTTTTTGCCATCTTATTTAATTTCTTTGTGAACAGTCATTTTCTTCAAAATAGGGTTGAATTTCTTAATTTCAAGTCTATCTGGAGAATTTTTTTTGTTTTTAGTAGTTATATATCTAGAAGTACCTGGCATACCTGAGTCTTTGTGCTCAGTACATTCTAAAATTACTTGAACTCTATTACCTTTCTTTGCCATTTTTACTTAATTAAACCTTGTTTTCTTGCTTCTTTCAAAACTTCCGAGATACCCTTTTTATTAATTGTTTTCAAAGCTGATGCAGAAACTTTTAGGGTAACCCATTTGTCTTCTTCTGGAATGAAGAATCTTTTTTTCATAAGATTAACATCGAATCTTCTTCTTGTTCTATTTAATGATTTAGAAACATTGTTCCCAAACATAACCTTCTTTCCAGTAATTTCGCAAGTCTTAGACATAACGTACTAATTTTTTGTAACGTGCAAAACTAATGTATTTAAGTTTAATAAAAAAATAAATTTATTGGTTAATAATTTTATCTACGAAGAGTTTGAATGAATTTTCTGTTACAGTTTTAATGAAGTCTTCTCTAGAGCTAATTACTTCATATTTTTCACAGAATAATTGATCTTCAGACGATATAGCTATATAACAATCTCCCACTTTAGATTTAGATCCATCTGAAGTTGGACCAGCATTGCCAGTTACAGAAATGGAATAATCTGAATTAAACTTTTCTCTAGCTTTTTCTGCCATTTTTATTGCAATCTCTTGACTTACAGGTGAGAATAAGTCAATTTCATTTTTTTCAATTCCAATAATTTTTTCTTTCGAATATTTACTATAAGAAACAATAGAACCCTTAAAAACATTTGAAGCATCAGGAATTTTTGTTATTGAAAGAGATAAATTTCCACCTGAACAACTTTCTGCAAACGAAATTGTTTTATTTTGAACATTGAGATAATCAAAGATTTTTTTTATCATATCTATTCTATTTTATCTTAAGTGAAAACATTTTAGTTGAATCAATATAGCCTTCTAATATATCTTCACTTATAACTTTTGAAACACCTGCAGGTGTACCAGTAAAAATTAAATCTCCTATTTTAAGTGTAAAATATTGTGAAACATATGAAATTAATTCATCTATTTTCCATAACATATTAGAAGAGTTACCAGATTGAACCAATTGCTTATTTTTCTTTAAACTAAAATCTATTTTTGATAAGTCTTTAAATTTATCTACACTAATAAAATCTCCAACTAAACATGAATTATCAAAAGCCTTAGATTTTTCCCATGGATGTCCTTTTTGTTTTAAAGTATTTTGAATATCTCGAGCAGTAAAATCAATTCCAAGACCAATCTCATTATAATATTTATTAGAAAATGATTCATCTATATGCTTTCCCACTTTATTAATCTTGACAACTAATTCAACTTCATGATGAATTTCATCCGAAAAAGCAGGAATAATAAAGTTTTGATTTTTTGGAATAATAGATGAATCAGGCTTTAAAAAAACAACAGGATGAGAAGGTCTAGTATTAGCTAATTCTTCTATATGATCAGAATAATTTCTTCCAATGCAGATTATTTTCATCTTATTTAGAGTTTGTTATACTTAATTTCAAATTTGTAAATATTTTTTTTGTGTACTCTGGAAAATCCCCTTTCATAATCCATGAGTAATAACCCAAATCAATTTTAAACACATCCACAACTTTTTGACCAGTATATTTACCAAATGCAAAAGTTGCATCATTGTCAGCATCTAATCTTATTTTACCTGCAAAGTCTAGATTATTATTCCTTTTTGAATATTCATTTAAGAAATCCATATCAGGTTCTAAATCATCATACTTTTCTAATTGAGCTTTAAAAACTTCATAAGCAGCAATAGTGTCATCCAAAGCAGAATGAGCATTTTCAAGATCTTTATCACAATAGTACCTAAGAGCAGCTGAAAGATTTCTAGGTTCTTTTTTATGATATATTACTTGACTATCAATCATTCTTACATCTGTAAAATCAAATTGAATATTAGCTCTTATTAATTCTTCAACAAGAATAGGAATATCAAATTTAATTGCATTAAACCCTGATAAATCGCAATCTTTAATAAATTGATAAATTTCATCAGAATAATAAGCAAAATTTGGTTCACTTTTAATCATCTCATTTGTTATTCCGTGAACTTGAGTTGCTTGAGTTGAAATTTCCATTTCAGGATTAATTCTCCAAACTTTTTGAGACTCTGTTTTATCAATATCAACTCTTAAAATAGCTATTTCAACAATCCTATCCTTACCAACCTTCGCTCCAGTAGTTTCAAGGTCAAAAAAACAGATAGGTCTATTAAGATTGATTTTCATATTAAATGATTTGATTCATATCCCATTCTTCAAGATATTCAGCAACTCTTTTAACAAAGCTTCCTCCTATTGAACCATTTATAATTCTATGGTCATATGTGTGTGATAAAATAAGTTTTTTTCTAATACCAATAAAGTCTCCTTTATCAGTTTCAATAACAGACGGTGTTTTACGAATAACCCCAATAGCAATTATTCCAACTTGTGGCTGATTAATTATTGGAGTACCCATAATAGAGCCAAAATTTCCAACATTAGTTACAGTATATGTTCCATCTGATATTTCATGAGGTTTTAAAGAATTTGATCTAGCCCTGTTTGACAAGTCATTTACAGCTAGAGTAAGTCCTTTTAGATTAAGATGATCTGCATTTTTAATGACAGGTACTATCAAATTACCATTTTCAATAGCTGTAGCCATTCCAATATTAATTGATCTTTTCATTACAATCTTTTCATCAATTATTGAGCTATTTAAAATAGGATAATCTTTAAGTGACTTAATAACTGCATCTATAAAAAGAGGAGTAAAGGTAAGTTTAACTCCTTCTTTATCTTGAAAAGATTTTTTGTATCGATCCCTCCATTCCCATAGATTAGTAACGTCGACTTCAACAAATGATTGAACATGAGCTGAAATTTTTTTACTATTTGACATATGATCAAATATTATCTTACCCATTCTATCAAGCTCTATTATTTGGTCATCCAAAGAAGGTTTAGACTCAACAATAGGTTTGATATCTGATTTAGCAGGTTGAGATCCAATATAGTTTAAGATATCTTGCTTAGTGACCCTTCCATCCTTTCCTGAACCAGGAATTTTATTAAGCTCCTCCTTACTTATATTTTCCTTCTTAGCAATATTTTTAACTAATGGTGAGAAAAATTTATCATTTTTATCAATTTCAAAATTATCTTCTGAATCTAATTCATCATTTTTTAATAAATCAATTGAAGGAATACTTGCAATTTCTGGGTCTTTAATAGTTTCCTCAACATCATCTATGGTTAATTCTTTATCCTTTTCTTTAGAAACTATTTTTATCTCATTATTATCTTCTAAAGATGTTTCTATCTCAGCTATAACTTCACCTACTTTGACAACATCATTTACTTCAAAGTTTTTTTTGACTAGCTTACCTTTAAATTCAGATGGAACATCAGAATCAACCTTGTCAGTAGCAATTTCAACTATTGATTCATCTATATCTACACTATCTCCAACCTCTTTTAACCAATTAGTTATAGTAGCTTCAGCAATGCTTTCTCCCATTTTTGGAAGTTTCAAAAGATATTTTCCCATTTTTATAGTAATTGCAAATTTACAATATTAAAATCATTACTTATTAGATAGGTCAGTTTCATAAGGACGTCTATTTTGAATACTTCTTGCCAATGTAACTTCATCTGTATATTCTAATTGATCACCAACAGGTATTCCTCTTGCTAATACTGAAACTTTTACATTAAGTTTTTTTAAGATTTTAAATAAATAAAAGCTAGTTGTGTCAGCCTCTATTGTTGCACTTAATGCAAAGATTATCTCATCTACTTTTTTTTCAATAATTTTTTTCTCAAGACTTAAAACATTTAAATCCTCAGGGCCAATTCCTTCAATTGGAGAAATCACTCCTCCTAAAACATGGTAAAGTCCGTTATAAAGATTTGTATTTTCAATTGCGATTACATCTCTTATATCCTCAACAATACAAACAATAGATTGATCTCTTGATGAATTCGAGCATATATCACAAATATCTTTATCTGAAATATTATGACATTGGGTACAATGTTTAATTTGAGTTTTAAAGTCAAAAATACTTTCAGATAGATCCCTAGAGAATTCTTTAGGTTTTCTTAATATTTCTAGGGCAATTCTTAAAGCAGACCTTTTACCAATTCCTGATAATTGGGAAATATTATAAACTAAATTTTCAAGAAGTTTGGATGGAAATTCCATTATGCAAATTTAGAATATTCGTTGTAAGTTCTTTTGTATATTTATAAAAATGTTATCTCCACAAATTATTTTAATTGCTATTGCTTCATATTTTATAGTTTTAACTGCTATATCATATTTGACAGGTAAAGAAGACAACAATGAAGTTTTTTTTAATGCCAAAAGGAGTTCTAACTGGGCAGTTGTCGCGTTTGGAATGGTTGGAGCATCTTTATCAGGAGTTACATTTATTTCAGTCCCAGGATGGGTTGGTGAATCTCAATTTACATATTTTCAAGTAGTCATTGGATATTTAATAGGATATCTAATTGTTGCTAATTTATTACTTCCTCTATACTATAGGATGGGATTAACATCCATTTATGAATATTTGTTTACGCGATTTGGAAAAAACTCTCATTATGTAGGGTCTATATCTTTTTTAATTTCTAGGATTCTTGGAGCATCTTTTAGATTATTTCTTGTAGCTATCGTTCTTCAACAATTTATTTTTGATGACTTAGGAATTCCATTTGAAATAACAGTTATTATTTCCATTTTACTAATCTGGCTATATACAAGAAGAGGTGGAATTAAAACAATAGTTTGGACAGATACAATTCAAACTACGTTAATGATTTTAGCTGTTATATTATCGATTTATTATATAAACCAAGATTTAGGCTGGACATTTTCAGAATTCATTTCTTCAAGTGATTTTAAAGAATTTGATAAAATATTTGTAACTGAAAGCATTACAGAAAGAAGCTACTTTTTAAAATCAATTATTGGCGGTGCTTTTATTACAATTTGTATGACTGGTCTAGATCAGGATATGATGCAAAAAAACTTAACATGTAAAAATATTCATGAAGCTAAAAAAAATATGATTGTTTTTAGTTTTATACTGACTATTGTTACATTCCTTTTTATAGTGTTGGGTGCACTTCTTTTTATATATGCAAGTAAAAATAATATAACTGTTCCATTGGTTGATAATACACCTCGAACAGATCTTTTATTTCCAGAGATTGCATTAAGATCAGGGCTAGGAGAGTTTTTAGGAATCACTTTTATATTAGGTCTAATTGCCGCAGCATACAGTAGTGCAGATAGTGCATTAACATCTCTTACAACTTCATTTTGTGTTGATATTCTAAAGATTGATATTACTAATTCAAAATCAATCAAAACTCGAAAAAATATTCATGTTTTAATGAGTATTACATTAATAATTGTGGTGATAATTTTTAGATATGTTCAAGACAAAAATGTAATAGACAGCCTTTTAACTGTTGCACAATATACATATGGCCCATTGTTAGGGCTCTTTGCTTTTGGAATATTTACAAAATATAAAATTAAGGACTCTAAAGTCTTTTTAGTTGTGGTTATTAATATTATCATAGTAATTATAATAGGAACTTTACCATCAGATTATATTGGGGGTTATGAAATAGGATATGAACTTCTGCCATTTAATGGATTAATAAATTTTATAGGGTTATATATTATCAGAAAATAATGTCAATTTGTCATATTTATTAATTGGTATTTTTTTTGCTATTATTAATTAAAAAGAAATTATGCCTAAAGGAAAAATTAATGTTTCAGTTGAAAATATATTTCCACTTATAAAAAAATTCTTATACAGTGATCAAGAAATATTTTTAAGAGAACTTATATCAAATGCTACAGATGCTCTTACTAAGATTCAACATTTATCTAGTATTGGTGAAGTTAAAGGGGAAATTGGTGAATTAGGGGTTGACATTAAAGTTGACAAGAAAAAGAAAACTCTTCACATTACTGATAATGGAGTTGGAATGACCTTAGATGAAGTTAAAAAATATATTATTGATGTTGCATTTTCTGGTGCTGAAGAGTTTCTTGAAAAATATAAAGAAAGCTCAAAAGATACTGGAATTATTGGTCATTTCGGTCTTGGTTTCTACTCATCATTTATGGTTGCTGATAAAGTCGAAATAATTACTAAATCTTTTAAAGATGAACCTGCTGCTCATTGGATTTGTGATGGTTCTCCAGAATACAGTTTAAAAAAAGCTGATAAAAAAGAAAGAGGAACAGAAATTATTCTTCATATCTCTAAGGACTCTAAGGATTATCTAGAAGAAAATAAAATCACAGAGCTTTTAAACAAGTATAACAAGTTCATGCCCCATCCAATTAAATTTGGCACAAGGGAAGAAAGTGTCCCTGCAAAAGAAGGTGAGAAGGAAGAAAAAGTAACTGTAGATAACATTATAAACAATCCTAATCCGGCCTGGACAAGACAACCAGCAGATCTAAAAGATGAAGACTATAATCAGTTTTACAGAGAGCTTTATCCATACCAATTTGAAGAACCACTATTTCACATTCACCTAAATGTTGACTATCCATTTAGTTTAACAGGTATTCTTTATTTTCCTAAAATATCAAATGATCTTAACCTACAAAAGGATAGAATTCAATTATATCAGAATCAAGTTTTTGTTACTGATAATGTTGAAGGAATTGTCCCTGAGTTCTTAGGTCTTCTTAAAGGTGTTATAGATTCTCCTGATATACCTCTAAATGTTTCTAGAAGTTACCTTCAATCAGATACATCTGTCAAGAAAATCACTAACTATATAACAAGAAAAGTAGCTGATAAACTTGGATCAATTTTTAAAAACGAAAGAGAAAATCTTGAAAGTAAATGGAATGATATAAAAGTAGTTATTGAATATGGAATGCTAACCGAAGATAAGTTCTATGATAAGGCTGAATCATTTAACCTTTACCCTTCAGTTGACAACAAGTATTATACTTATCAAGAATTAGAAGAAAAAATTAAAGATATCCACACTGATAAAGATGGAAATTTAATTATTCTCTATGCTCAAAACAAGGATGAGCAATATACTTACATTGAATCTGCAAAAGAGAAAGGATATGAAGTACTCCTGTTAGATTCACCTATTATTCCTCATTTAATTCAAAAACTTGAATCTAAAAAAGAGAAAGTTAAATTTTCAAGAGTTGACTCTGACACTTTAGAGAACCTAATTAAAAAAGATGATCAAGTTGTATCAAAATTATCTGATGAAGAAAAAGAGAAACTTAAGCCTATGATTGAGAATGCAGTTTCTGATGATAAATATACAGTTCAACTAGAATCATTAGATAGTAAATCATTACCATTTATGTTAGCTCAACCTGAATTTATGAGAAGAATGAAAGAAATGCAACAGTCAGGTGGAGGTGGAATGGGTAATATGCCCGAAATGTATTCTTTAATTGTAAATACAAATCATGAATTAGTGTCTAAAATATTAACCACCAGAACAGAAAAAAAGAGAAATAGTCTTATAAAACAATCCGTAGATTTAGCTAAACTTTCTCAAAACGTTCTTACAGGTAAAGAACTTACAGAGTTTATAAATAGAAGTATAGATCTAATCAAATAAGTAATTTAAGATTTTAGCTAATCTTATACCTCCTATTAATAATAGCTCTTTCACGGTGCCAAAGTTTTTATATTGATATTCATAACCTAATTTATCATCAACTGATACACCTGCATATATTTGATTTGTATAGGAATGTATTTCATTCACCCAATCTAGTACATCACCTCTTTTAAAACCTTCAGCCTCTTTTGTAAATACTAAAAAATCTGGATTTGGCAGATTGATAGCTAATTCAGAGTAGCTCATATTATAACTATTTATCATATCAGAATCCCAAACTCTGTGAAGATTTGAATTTCTTCCAAACCATTTTACATATACTCTGTTTGCACCTCTATCTTCATATCTTCCAATATGAAGAGGTTGGTGAAGATCTCCAACAAAATGAACAAGCAGCTTAAGATAAAATGATTTATCAGAATCTGATGCTGAATCACTCTCTAAAATATCAATACATTTATTTATAGCAATAAAGACATCTCCTTTCTCTGATGGGTCAATATCCTCATAGTTATCATCTAATTCCATATTTAAAAAATGCCAATCATAAAAGCTATCATATCTACTATCGGATTTAATATCATCTGCATAAGTTGATGCATTAACTAATGTTTCCCCATTAAGAATTTTATTTATCTTCTCATTTGAATTATCTGTTAAATATTTATTTGCAACTTCAGCAATCACCCTGTGACCAGTTGCACCCCAATCTTCATTAGGATGAAAGTTTAATAATAATAGTGTTAAAATTAAAGCCATAAACTTATTTGTAAAATTAAGGTCCAATATAATTATATATAATAAATCCTTATAATTTTATTACTTTTAAAATTGAAAAAATATTTTGAAAAAACTACCTATTATTTTAGTGTTAGCACTAGTCTACTCTAATTTAATTTTTTCTCAAGAATTAACAGTAAAGTATACTGAAGAAAAAATTGTAATTGATGGATCTCCTTTTGACTCAGCCTGGAATGATGCTGAATCGTCAACTGATTTTTGGCAGTGGAGACCTACTGATTCTCTAAGAGCTGTGAAACAAACAGAGTTTAAAGCCCTGTTTGACAATGAAAACATATATTTTCTAGTCAAAGCATATACTAAAGAAAAAAAGTTTACCGTCTATAACCTCGAAAGAGATTTTGAAACTAAAAGTGCAGATTATGTACAATTAATTTTTGATACTTTCAATGATGCTTCAAATGCTTTTAAATTTCAAACCAATCATCTTGGATTAAAAGGAGATATGCTATTATCTTCTGTTAATTCATTTGGTGGAAGAGGAATGAATTCATCATGGGATGCAATTTGGGAGGTAGAATCAAAATTATATGATGATTCTTATATAGCTGAAGTTAAAATTCCCTTAAATCAACTTTATTTTATTAATGGTGCTAAAAGTTGGAGATTTAACATTTACAGAAGTGATACTCAGTCACTAGAACATTCTAGTTGGGCAAAAACCCCTCAGGAGCAAAGAATTGGAGATCTAGCCTTTATGGGTAAAATTAACTTTGAAAAACCTTTAGGAGAATCTAAGAAACCTATTTCATTTATTCCATATATTAATAGTTCTATTGGAAAGGATTTTATCAAAAATAAAAAGATAAATAGTTTTGATTATGGACTTGACATGAAAATACCTATTGGTAATTCTATAAATATAGACTTTGCTTTAAATCCTGATTTTTCACAAGTAGAAGTTGATGACCAATTAGTAAACTTGACTCAATTTGAGTTGAGACTTCCAGAAAAGAGACAATTCTTTACTCAAAATTCAGATTTATTCACTGACTTTGGTCAAGAAAGAGATGCAGAACCTTTCTTTTCAAGAAGAATTGGTATTTCTAGAGACCTTGAAGGAAACACTGTTGAAAATAGAATAATTAGTGGTGTAAGGTTAAGTGGTAAGGTAAATGACAAACTTAGAATAGGTTTACTAAATGTTTTAACAGAAGAAGATAGTACAAAGGGTGTTCCTCAAAATAACAATACAGTATTTACACTAAGAAATAAAGTTTTTGCAAGATCAAATTATTCGTTCTTTTTCATAAATAGAGAAAATACGAAAACTTATGATTTTGTTGAAAATCAAAACACGTATAATAGAGTTTTTGGGTTTGAATATAATCTAGCTTCTAAAGATGGTGAGTGGAAAGGGAGAACATTTTTTCATAAATCTTATACTCCTGAAAAAAATGATAAAAATGCATCTTTTGGTTTAAGATTATCAAAGAATACTCGTAAACACTATTTTAGCATAAGTGGTTCTTATGTAGGGGATGATTTTAGATCAGACCTAGGATATTATAGAAGATATGGTTTTGTAAAATTTACACCATTCTATCAGTATAGGATATATCCAAAAAATAATGACAAAATTCTAAACTATGAATTTCAACATTATGCAGCATATGTTTTTAGACCTAACAAAGATGAGAAATTTGAAACCAGGGCGAATATTTCTTCTTTTGAAATAAAGTATTTAAATCAGAGCACCTTTGAAATTAAACAAAGTATACGGGGAGAGCATCTATATTATGCTTTTGATCCAACTAGAACAAAAGACGCAACTCCTCTTCCTGCAAATAATTTTTATTCTTATACAGACTATGAAATAGGATTTTCATCTCCGGATAAAAATTTATTTAAATTTTCAACTGGAATTCAGTATGGGGATTTTTTTAATGGAACTAAATTTTCATTCAAGACTGGTTTTAAATATAGAATTCAGCCTTATTTTAATATGAGTTTAAGATTTAATTATGACTCAATTAAATTACCTGATCCATATCCTTCTAGAAATATTTGGTTAATAAGTCCTAGATTTCAATATACTTTTAATAAACAAGTTTCATGGTCTACATACATTCAATACACCAATCAATCTGAAAATCTAGGGATAAATTCAAGATTTAGATGGAGATTTGCTCCACTTTCAGACTTATATATTGTTTACAATGATAATTATATTAATATAAATTCATTGGAACCACAGTATAGATCAATAAATCTTAAATTTACTTATTGGATAAATTTATAATATGAAAAATACGCTTTTTACTTTTATTACATTATTTATTGTTTCTTGTAACTCGGATAAAAATCAAATGATTGTTTCTGGTGATGTTGATGGACTTAGGAAAGGAACAATTTATCTTCAAAAAGATCAAGATTCAACAATAGTTTCTTTGGATTCTATAAAGATAACTGGAGACAGTAATTTTAAGTTAAGTACTAAAATTGATGAGCCTGACATCTATTATTTATACTTAGACAAAGATGATGGAGATTCTTTAAATGATATAATTACTTTTTTTGGAAATAAAGGAGAAATAGTTATAAATACTAGATTATTGACATTTGATTCTGGTTTTGAAATTTCTGGTTCAAAAAATAGTGAGCTATTACTTGAATATTTTTCTATCATAAGAAAGTATAATCTTCAAAACCTTGATTTGCTTGAAATTTTCTATAAATCTCAAATTGAAAATAATCAAAATAGAATTGACTCAGTTAATGGTCAATTAGAAAATTTAATTAAACGAAAGTATTTATATAGTTTAAACTTTGCAATAACAAACTCGTCAAATGAGATTTCTCCATACATTGCAGTTAGTCAAATACCAGATGCAAATAGAGATTTATTGAAAAAGCTTTATGATACTTTACCTGAAAAAATAAAAAGTTCTAAGTATGGTAAAGTTCTAAATAATCTGACTGAAGATTAACCGCTGTACTCTACAAAATTTCGAGGAGTTTCAAATAAAGTAATTTTAAGTTTATAATTTTTCTCAAAATACTTAATTAGTCTATTATAAATTAAAATAGCAATATTTTCAGCTGATGGATTTAAAGTTGAGAATTCCTCAATGTCAAGATTTAAATTTTTATGATCTAGATAATCTTCAATTTCTGACTTAATTATATTTTTTAGCTTACCCATATCGTAAACATATCCAGTTTCAGGATCAACTTGACCAGTAAGACTAACAATTAATTCATAGTTATGACCATGAAAATTTTGATTTGAACACTTACCAAAGATTTCTTTATTCTTTTCATCAGTCCAATCAGGTCTGTATAACTTATGGGCAGCATTAAAATGTGCTTTTCTACTTATTGTTATCATTGTTTAAATATTTATAAAAATAATCAAATGCAATTTTAAACCAAACTGTATAATTTTGACCGTTTATAGCAATATCATTATTTAGCGTTTCCATATCAATCCACTTGAAGTCATCTGCCTCTTCAGTATTTATAATAGGATCTTCATTATAAATACCATAAAAAACATGATCAAATTCATTCTCAGTTAGTTCATTATCAAGCTCCGCTTTATAGATAAAATCAAAAACCTTTCTTAGATTAGTTTTTATTCCCATTTCTTCGATTAATCTTCGATTAGCTGCATTAATTGTTTCTTCACCTTCTCTAGGGTGACTACAACAAGTATTAGTCCAAAGACCTCCAGAATGATATTTTGAGATAGCTCTCTTTTGGAGAAGTAATTGATGGTTACTATTAAAAATAAAAATAGAAAAGGCTCTATGTAAAAGACCCTTTTGATGAGCCTCAAGTTTAGGCATTAAACCAACTTGAGTATCATTTTCATCAACAAGGATCACTTTCTCTTTTGACATTTAGTCAAATTAATAATTTAGCTCTTCTTCTTCTTTATTAATTAATAAGCTGTTATACTCATCTTTTGGTCCAACTATTATTTCATCATATTTTCTCATACCAGTACCAGCTGGGATTCTATGACCTACAATAACATTTTCTTTAAGACCTTCAAGCATATCATTTTTACCATTTACCGCGGCTTCATTTAAAACTTTAGTAGTTTCTTGGAAAGATGCAGCTGATATAAATGATTTAGTTTGAAGAGATGCTCTAGTAATACCTTGTAACTGGGTAGAGGCTGTAGCAGATTTTGCGTCTCTTGCATCAACTAACTTAAGATCTCCTCTTTTAAGAATAGAGTTTTCATCTCTAAGATTTCTGGCTGACACAACTTGACCAACTTTAAGGTTTTCACTATCACCAGCATCTTCTATTACTTTCATACCGTATAACTTGTCATTTTGAGAAATAAATTCATCTTTATAAGTCAATTGGTCTTCAAGGAATAATGTATCTCCTGGATCAATTATTTTAACCTTTCTCATCATCTGTCTAACAACAACTTCGAAGTGTTTATCATTAATTTTTACACCCTGAAGTCTATATACTTCTTGAACTTCATTGACAAGATATTGTTGAACAGCAGATGGACCCTTAATGTTTAAAATATCGTTAGGAGTAATTGAACCATCAGAAAGTGGCATACCTGCTTTAATAAAGTCATTTTCTTGAACAAGAATTTGATTTGAAAGTTTTACCAGATACTTTTTAATGTCGCCGAACTTAGACTCAACAATAATTTCTCTATTACCTCTCTTAATTTTACCAAAAGAAACAACTCCATCAATCTCAGAAACTACTGCTGGATTTGATGGGTTTCTAGCTTCAAACAATTCAGTAACACGAGGTAAACCTCCTGTAATATCACCAGATTTTGCTGACTTTCTAGGAATTTTAACAAGGATTTTTCCTTTTTCTATAGATTCATTTTCATCAACCATTATATGAGCACCAACAGGTAAATTGTATGATCTTAATGTAATACCTTTTTTATCTTGAATAAGAAGTGTTGGTATAAGTTTCTTATCTCTAGAATCAGTAATAACTTTTTCTTTAAATCCAGTTTGCTCATCTATTTCAACTTGAAATGTTTTACCAACTTCAATGTTTTCATAAACAATTTTTCCGGAAAATTCAGAAACAATTACACCATTAAAAGGATCCCATTGACAAATTATATCGCCTTTAGATAATTTCTGACCATTCTTGATATTCAAATATGATCCATAAGGAATATTTTTTGTACTTAAAACATTTTTGGTTTTAGAATCTAAAATCTTAATTTCAGATGTTCTTGAAATTACAATATTTGAAGATTTTCCTTCGTTATCTTTTGCTTTAACAACCTTAAGATCTTCAATTTCTGCAAGACCATCAAATCTACTTATTAATGAGTTTTCTTCTGAAATATTACCAGCTACACCTCCAACATGGAAAGTTCTAAGTGTCAACTGAGTTCCAGGCTCACCAATTGATTGAGCAGCTACAACACCTACAGCTTCACCAATTTGAACTGGTTTTCCTGTGGCAAGATTTCTACCATAACAACTAGCACAAATTCCTCTTTTTGTTTCACATGTTAATGCAGATCTTACATCAACTGAAGAAATAAGGGTATTTTCAATTTTAGTTGTTGCTTTTTCATCAATAAGCTTTCCACCTTCGATAAGAATTTCATTTGTCGAAGGATCAATTATATCATTAAGTGCTACCCTTCCAAGAATCCTTTCACCAAGAGTTTCAACAACTTCTTCATTCTTTTTAAGTGGTTTAACTTCGATACCTCTAAGAGTACCACAGTCAAATTCATTAACAATTACATCTTGAGAAACGTCTACTAGTCTTCTTGTTAAATATCCAGCATCTGCTGTTTTAAGAGCAGTATCTGCTAAACCTTTTCTTGCACCGTGAGTTGAAATAAAATACTCTAAAATTGATAGTCCTTCTTTAAAGTTAGATAAGATAGGGTTTTCAATAATTTCACCTCCACCAACGTTTGATTTTTTTGGTTTAGCCATAAGTCCTCTCATTCCAGTTAACTGTCTAATCTGCTCTTTTGAACCTCTAGCTCCAGAATCAAGCATCATATATACAGAATTAAAACCTTGCTGATCCTCACTAATTTGCTTCATTGCTAACTCAGTTAAAGTAGCATTTGCAGAGGTCCAAACATCAATTACCTGATTATATCTTTCATTATTAGTTATTAGACCCATGTTATAATTACCAATAATACCATCTACCTGATTGTTAGCATCATTAATAAGATGTTGCTTTTGTTCAGGAATAATTATATCTCCTAAACTAAAAGAAAGACCACCTCTAAAGGCAAAAGAATAACCAAGATCTTTAATTTCATCAAGGAATTCGGCAGTTTCAGGAACACTAGTTACGTGAAGTATTTGCCCAATAATTTCTCTTAAATTCTTTTTAGTAAGAACTTCATTAAAGAAACCTGCCTTTTCTGGAACTACTTCATTAAAAAAGACTCTTCCAGGGGTTGTTTCAACTATCTCGTATGAATCATCTGATTCAGTTGTTTTAATTCTACACTTTATAATGGCATTTAAGTCAACTATCTTCTCATTATAAGCCATATTTACCTCTTCGGGAGAATAGAAAGTTAATCCTTCTCCTTTTAATTTAATAGATTCAGAAGATTTTCTAGACTTAGTCATATAATATAAACCTAGAACCATATCTTGAGATGGAACTGTAATCGGCGATCCATTTGCAGGATTCAAAATATTATGAGATCCTAACATTAATAGTTGAGCTTCAAGAATAGCCTCTGGTCCTAAAGGAAGGTGAACTGCCATTTGGTCACCATCAAAGTCAGCATTAAATGCAGTACAAGTTAATGGGTGAAGCTGAATAGCTTTTCCTTCAATAAGTTTTGGCTGGAATGCTTGAATTCCAAGTCTGTGTAGAGTTGGAGCTCTGTTTAACATAACAGGATGTCCTTTTAAAACATTTTCTAGAATATCCCATACAACAGGTTCTCTTCTATCAATAATCTTTTTAGCAGATTTAACAGTTTTCACAATACCTCTTTCAATAAGCTTTCTAATAATAAAAGGCTTATATAGCTCAGCTGCCATATCTTTTGGCAGTCCACATTCGTATAGTTTTAATTCTGGACCTACTACGATAACAGATCTTGCAGAGTAATCTACTCTTTTTCCAAGAAGATTCTGTCTAAAACGACCTTGCTTTCCTTTAAGAGAATCTGATAATGATTTAAGAGGTCTATTAGATTCTGTTTTAACAGCTGATGATTTTCTTGTATTATCAAATAATGAATCAACAGATTCCTGAAGCATCCTTTTTTCATTTCTTAAAATAACTTCTGGTGCTTTTATTTCAACTAATCTTTTTAGTCTATTGTTTCTTATTATAACCCTTCTATATAAATCATTAAGATCTGAAGTTGCAAATCTACCTCCATCTAATGGCACAAGTGGTCTTAACTCTGGGGGGATAACAGGAATAACTTTTACTACCATCCACTCAGGAAGATTTTCTTTTCTTTCATTACCTTCCTTAAATGATTCAACTACCTGAAGTCTTTTAAGAGCCTCTGTTTTTCTTTGTTTTGAAGTTTCAGTATTTGCTTTATGTCTTAATTCATAAGAAAGTTCTTCAAGATCAATTCTAGATAAAAGCTCTATCAAACATTCAGCACCCATCTTAGCAATAAATTTTCTATCATCAGAATCATCTAAAAATTGATTATCTGCTGGAAGTGTTTCCATAATTGAAAGATATTCTTCCTCAGTAAGAAAGTCCATTTTATTAACAGGTTCACCCTCAGCATTTTTTGCTTCACCTGGCTGAATGACAACATATCTTTCATAATATATTATCATGTCAAGCTTTTTAGATGGTAAACCTAGAAGATATCCAATCTTATTTGGCAATGATTTAAAATACCAAATATGAGCAACAGGGACGACCAAATTAATATGACCTACTCTATCTCTTCTAACTTTTTTTTCAGTTACTTCAACTCCACATCTATCACATACAATACCCTTATATCTAATTCTCTTGTATTTACCACAAGCACATTCATAATCTTTTACAGGTCCAAATATCCTTTCACAAAAGAGACCATCCCTTTCAGGTTTATGGGTTCTATAATTAATAGTTTCTGGCTTGAGAACCTCTCCTCTTGAGTTACCAAGTATTACTTCAGGAGATGAAAGACCAATTGAAATAGTATTAAACCTCTTTTGCGTCAATAATTCGTTATTTTTTGCCATTTTTATATGTAATTTATTTTTCTTCTAATCGAATGTCTAAACCAAGACCCTTTAATTCATGCATTAATACATTGAATGATTCCGGAAGGCCTGCTTCAGGGAGATTTTCACCTTTTACAATTGACTCATAAGCTTTAGCTCTACCTATTACGTCATCTGATTTTATAGTTAAGATTTCTTGTAATGCACTTGAAGCTCCATAAGCTTCTAAAGCCCAAACTTCCATTTCACCAAATCTTTGTCCACCAAATTGTGCTTTACCACCCAGTGGTTGTTGAGTTATTAAACTATAAGGTCCAATTGATCTAGAGTGCATCTTATCATCAACCATATGACCTAGTTTTAACATGTAAATTACACCAACTGTTGCAGCTTGATCAAATTTTTCTCCTGTTCCTCCATCATAAAGGTATGTATGTCCAAATCTTGGAACACCTGCCTCATCAGTAAGCTCATTTATTTCATCTAAAGTTGCTCCATCAAAAATTGGAGTAGAGAATTTTCTACCAAGTTGTTTACCTGCCCAGCCAAGAACAGTTTCGTAAATCTGACCAATGTTCATCCTAGAAGGAACACCTAAAGGATTTAGAACAATATCAACTGGAGTTCCATCTTCTAAGAAAGGCATATCTTCTTGCCTAACAATTCTAGCAACAATTCCTTTGTTACCATGTCTACCAGCCATTTTGTCTCCAACTTTTAGCTTTCTTTTCTTTGCAATGTAAACCTTAGCAAGTTTTTTTATACCAGGAGGAAGTTCATCACCAACACTTATTGTAAATTTTTCCCTTCTAAGTGATCCTTGAATATCATTTTCATGAATTCTATAGTTATGAAGAAGTGTCGAAACTAATGAATTTAAATCATCAGATGTTGTCCAGACTCCCTTTGTAAGGTGAGTATAGTCTTCAACATTAGAAAGCATTTTATTTGAAAATTTCTTCCCTTTTACTAATATTTCATCACCTAGATCATTGAAAACTCCTTGACAAGTCTTTCCAACAACCACAGATGATAACTTTTCAACTAACTTTAGTCTATGATCTTCAAGAATTTTCTCATATCTAGTTTCAAGCAATTCTAGATCAACTTTATCTTGAGATCTTCTTCTTTTATCTTTGAGGGATCTAACGAATAATTTTTTATCAATTACAATTCCATTAAGAGATGGCGGAGCTTTTAGAGAAGCATCTTTAACATCTCCGGCTTTATCTCCAAAGATCGCTCTAAGTAGTTTTTCTTCAGGAGTTGGATCTGATTCTCCTTTTGGAGTTATTTTACCAATAAGAATATCACCGGCAGTAACGTCAGCACCTACTCTAATCATACCATTTTCATCTAACTCGCTAGTTGCTTCTTCACTAACATTTGGTATATCATCAGTGAGCTCTTCTGTTCCAAGTTTAGTGTCTCTCACATCCAATGAATACTCATCAATATGAATAGAAGTGAATATATCTTCTCTAACTACTTTTTCTGAAATAACTATTGCATCTTCAAAATTGTAACCTTTCCATGGCATAAATGCTACTTTAAGATTTCTACCAAGTGCTAATTCACCTTTTTGTGTTGCATAACCTTCACAAAGAACTTGTCCTTTCGAGACTTGGTCTCCTTTGTTTACAATTGGTTTTAAATTTATACATGACCCTTGATTAGTTTTTTGAAACTTAATAAGATCATAAACTTTTGTATCATCATCAAAGCTTAATAATTTCTCTTCACTAGATAATTTATATTTTATAACAATCTTATTTGCATCTACATAATCAACTACTCCATCTCTTTCAGCGTTAATTAACACTCTAGAATCTGAAGCAACAGATTTCTCTAGACCAGTACCAACTATTGGTGATTCTGGTTTTAAAAGAGGAACAGCTTGACGCATCATATTAGAACCCATCAACGCACGGTTAGCATCATCGTGTTCAAGAAATGGAATCAAAGATGCAGATATAGAGGCTATTTGATTAGGAGCTACATCTGTATAATTTATATTATCTGGAGTAACTACAGGGAAATCTGCTTGATCTCTAGCAATTACTTTTTCAGCTTTAATTTTACCAGTACTATCATAATCAATGTTTGCCTGAGCAATTAGATTATTTTCTTCTTCCTCTGCAGATAAATATGTTATATTTTTTAAATCAATTTTACCATTTTTAACTTGTCTGTAAGGTGTCTCAATAAAACCAAGATTATTTACTCTTGCATATACAGAAAGTGAAGAAATAAGACCAATATTTGGACCTTCAGGTGTTTCAATTGGACATAATCTTCCGTAATGTGTATAGTGAACATCTCTTACCTCAAATCCTGCTCTTTCTCTTGACAAACCACCTGGTCCTAGAGCTGATAAACGTCTTTTATGAGTAATTTCTGCTAATGGATTTGTTTGATCCATAAACTGTGATAGCTGATTTGTTCCAAAAAAAGTATTAATAACAGATGAAAGGGTTTTAGCATTAATCAAATCAATTGGAGTAAACACTTCATTATCACGAACGTTCATTCTTTCTCTAATAGTTCTTGCCATTCTAGCAAGACCTACTCCAAATTGAGAAGACAATTGTTCACCCACAGTTCTTACTCTTCTGTTAGATAAGTGATCGATATCATCAATCTCTGCTTTTGAATTAATTAATTCAATAAGATATTTGATAATAGTAGTTATATCGAGTCTAGTTAAAGTCCTTTCCTCCATATCAACCTCAAGGTTTAACTTTTTATTCATTCTATATCTACCAACTTCTCCAAGATTATATCTTTGATCTGAGAAGAATAATTTATCTATAATACCTCTTGCAGTTTCCTCATCTGGTGGTTCAGCATTTCTTAATTGTCTATAGATGTACTCTACAGCTTCTTTTTCAGTATTAGTCTGATCTTTCTGAAGTGTATTATATATGATTGCATAGTCAGAGTTCTGAGCGTCTTCTTTGTGAATTAAAATTGTTTTAACGTCAGCATCAAGAATTTGTTCAATATGATCTTTTTCAATAACTGTATCTCTATCAATTATAATTTCATTTCTTTCAATTGAGATAACCTCACCAGTGTCTTCGTCTACAAAGTCTTCATGCCATGTTCTTAGAACTCTTGCAGCTAACTTTCTGTTTAGAGCTTTCTTAAGTCCAGCTTTTGTAACCTTAATTTCTTCAGCTAAATCAAAAATTTCAAGAATTTCTTTATCACCTTGATATCCAATTGCTCTAAATAGAGTTGTAACTGGCAATTTTTTCTTTCTGTCAATATATGCATACATTACATTGTTTATATCAGTAGCAAATTCAATCCATGAGCCCTTAAAAGGAATTACTCTTGCTGAGTAAAGCTTTGTTCCATTAGCATGAAATGATTGACCAAAAAATACTCCAGGAGATCTATGAAGTTGAGAAACAACTACTCTTTCTGCCCCATTGATTATAAAAGTACCACTTGGAGTCATATAGGGAATAGACCCTAAAAAAACATCCTGAACAATTGTTTCGAAGTCTTCATGTTCTGCATCAGTACAGTAAAGTTTTAGTCTTGCTTTAAGAGGTACAGAAAAACTAAGACCACGTTGGATACACTCGTGCATTGAGTACCTTGGTGGATCAACGAAATAGTCTATAAATTCTAAAACAAACTGATTCCTAGCATCAGTTATAGGAAAGTTTTCTTTAAAGGTGTTAAACAAACCTTCTTCAACTCTCTCATCTGACTTAGTTTCGAGTTGGAAGAAATCTTGAAATGATTTGATTTGAATATCTAAAAAATCAGTTTCAACGTTTGCAGTTTTAGTATTAGAAAAATTTGTTCTCAATTTGTTATTAGTCATATTTTAGAGTTTAATTCAAACAAGCATAGGCCTTTAGATATAATTCTAAAAGCCTAAAAAACGAAGTTATTTAAACTTACTTAAGTTCAACCTCAGCTCCAGCTTCTTCAAGTGATTTCTTTAGTCCTTCAGCATCGTCTTTTGATACTGCTTCTTTAATTGAACTTGGAGCGTTATCAACTAGATCTTTAGCTTCTTTAAGCCCTAATCCAGTTAACTCCTTGACCAATTTAACCACTGCAAGTTTTGAGCCACCAGCTGATTTTAAAACAACATCAAATTCTGATTTTGCTTCAGCTGCGTCTCCTCCACCAGCACCAGGACCTGCTGCTACCGCTACTGCTGCTGCTGCTGCAGGTTCGATACCATATTCATCTTTAAGAATATCAGCAAGTTCGTTAACTTCTTTAACTGTTAAACCAACTAACTGTTCTGCGACTTTTTTTAGATCTGCCATTATTAGAGTTTTTAATTATTAATTATTATTATTTACTTAACTTTTTATTTAGATTCATCTTTAGATTCATCCTCAGAGGTTTGCTCCTCTGGTTTATCATTTTCTTCAGCTTTTGCTTCTTCTGCAACTGGCTCCTCAGCTTTTGCTTCTTCTGCAACTGGCTCCTCAGCTTTTGCTTCTTCTGCAACTGGCTCCTCAGCTTTTGCTTCTTCTGCAGGTTTTTCACTTAATGTTTTAACTAGACCAGCGATTGTTGCTGAACTTGACTTAAGTGCAGAAATAACATTTTTAGTTGGTGATTGAAGAAGAGAAATAATTTCACCAATAACTTCTTCTTTGGATTTTAAGTTGAATAATGCTTCAATATGCTCATCGCCTATGTAGATAGCCTCGTCAACAAATGCACCTTTTAAAATCGGTTTATCACCATCTTTTCTGAACTTTTTAATAACCTTAGCTGGACTATTACCAATAGATGATAACATTATAGTAGTGTTACCTTTTAATAAATCTTTTAGTTCACCAAAATCACTATCTGATTCAGACATTGCTCTTTCAAGAAATGTATTCTTTACAACTGAAAGTTTAACGTTAGAGTTAAAACATTCTCTTCTAAGTTTACTTGTTTCAACAGCATTAAGACCTGCAATATCAGTCAAGTATATTGACTTATAATCGGCAAGTTGACCTTTCAGCTCTTCTACAGCTTGAACTTTTTCTTCTTTATTCATCTTGAGTATTATTCAAATTTTGATTCAATTGCAATGCCAGGGCTCATTGTGCTTGACATTGAAATACTTTTTATATATATACCTTTTGCTCCTGATGGCTTAAGTTTTACAATTGTATTAATAAGCTCATTAGCATTATCCTTAATCTTATCAGCAGTAAAAGATACTTTACCAACTGAAGCATGAATTATTCCTGTTTTATCAACTTTAAAGTCAATTTTTCCACCTTTAATTTCAGTAACAGCTTTTGCTATATCCATAGTAACAGTTCCTGTTTTTGGATTTGGCATTAAACCTCTTGGACCTAAAACCTTACCTAAAGGACCTAATTTACCCATAACACTAGGCATAGTTACTATTACATCTACATCAACCCAACCTTTTTTAATTTTCTCAATATACTCATCTAGACCAACTAAATCTGCACCTGCTTTTTTTGCTTCTTCTTCTTTATCAGGAGTAACCAAAGCAAGTAGTTTTAATGTCTTACCTGTACCATGAGGTAGAGATACAACTCCTCTAACCATTTCATTAGCTTTTTTAGGATCTACACCTAATCTTATGGCCAAATCCACAGATGAGTCAAACTTTGTTGTTGTAATTTCTTTTACAAGAGATGAAGCCTCTTCTATGCTGTAAGACTTATCTGAGTCTACCTTTTCAATTGAAATTTTTCTATTCTTAGTTAGTTTTCCCATAATTATTTAGCTGGTGGTGTACCTCCATTTACTTTAATTCCCATAGATCTTGCAGTACCTGCTACCATTTTCATTGCAGAATCCACAGTGAAAGCATTAAGATCTACCATTTTATCTTCTGCAATTTTTTTAACCTGATCCCAAGAAACAGTTGCTACTTTCTCTCTATTTGGCTCTCCAGACCCCTTTTTCTTTTTTGTTGCTTCAAGAAGTTGAATGGCTGCAGGAGGAGTTTTTATTATAAAATCAAAACTTTTATCTTTGAAAACACTTACAACAACAGGAAGAATTTTTCCTGGTTTATCTTGACTTCTAGAGTTAAATTGCTTACAAAATTCCATTATATTAACACCTGCAGCACCAAGAGCTGGTCCTACTGGAGGAGAGGGATTTGCAGCACCTCCTCTAATTTGTAATTTTAATACTTTGTCTATTGCCTTTGCCATAATTATATTTTTTCAACCTGCATGTAACTTAATTCTAGTGGAGTTTTTCTTCCAAAAATCTTAACCATTACTTCAAGTTTTCTTTTTTCTTCGTTTACATTGTCAATAGTTCCAGTGAAACCATTGAAAGGACCATCAATAACTTTTACATTTTCACCAATAGAAAATGGAATATTTATTTGCTCTCCAGAAATAGCTAGCTCGTCTACTTTACCTAACATTCTATTTACCTCTGCCTGTCTTAATGGTATTGGTTCACCACCTTTAGTTTCCCCTAAGAAACCAAGAACATTAGAAACAGATTTAATAACATGTAAAATTTCTCCAGATATATCAGCCTTCATCATTATATAACCTGGAAAATAAGTTTTCTCTTTAGAAATCTTTTTTCCTTTTCTTATTTGAATCACTTTTTCAGTAGGTACCAGCATCTCTTCAATTTGTTTATCGAGAGAGACTCTTGAGAGTTCGTAATCAATGTAGTCTTTAATTTTGACCTCTTGACCAGTCACTACTCTTATTACATACCATTTTTTTTCTGCGACTTCCACAATCTATCCTATTAAATTGAAATAAAATTTAACTACTCTAGAGAGAATTGAATCAGCACCCCATATAACTAATGAGAAGATCACCGAAAAAACTATCACCAAAGCAGATAGGTTTAACAATTCTGAACGGGGTGTCCATTTGACATTATCCCTCAGTTCTGTTACAGATTCCTTAATAAAGTTAATAATCGACATCATATTTTTTTTGTGCACGGGTTGAGAGACTCGAACTCCCGACACCTGGTTTTGGAGACCAGTGCTCTACCAACTGAGCTAAACCCGTTTATATTTTACACAAAAGGTATCAAGCTTAACGCAAGACACCCTTAGAGTTAATTAAACTTTGTTTTACTAGTCTAAAAGTTCAGTTACCTGACCTGCACCGACGGTTCTACCACCTTCACGAATTGCAAATCTTAAACCAACATTTAGAGCAATAGGTGATATTAACTCAACTTCAATTGTTAAGTTATCACCAGGCATCACCATTTCTACACCACTTGGAAGCACAATATTACCTGTAACATCTGTAGTTCTAACATAGAACTGAGGGCGATAATTGTTGTGGAATGGAGTATGACGACCACCTTCTTCTTTTTTCAAGATATAAACCTCTGCCTTAAATTTAGCATGAGGAGTTACAGAGCCTGGCTTACAAATAACCATACCTCTTGTTATATCAGTTTTTTCAATACCTCTTAAAAGGATACCAGCGTTATCACCTGCTTCACCTTTATCAAGAATTTTTCTAAACATTTCAATACCTGTTATTGTAGATTTAAGCTTTTCAGCTCCCATCCCAATAATATCAACTTCATCACCTGAGTTTGCAATACCAGTTTCAATTCTACCAGTTGCAACAGTACCTCTACCAGTTATTGAGAATACATCCTCAACAGGCATAAGAAAGTCTTTATCAACTTCTCTTTTTGGAAGTTCAATATAACTATCAACACCTTCCATTAACTTTAATACACTATCTACCCATTTTTGCTCTCCATTTAAAGCTCCTAAAGCAGAACCAAGAACAACTGGAGTATTATCTCCATCATAATCATAGAAAGAAAGAAGATCTCTAACTTCCATTTCAACAAGTTCAAGAAGCTCAGCATCGTCTACCATATCAGCTTTGTTTAAAAAAGCAACAATTCTTGGTATACCAACTTGTCTTCCTAATAGTATGTGCTCTCTAGTTTGAGGCATAGGACCATCAGTTGCAGCAACAACCAATATAGCACCATCCATCTGAGCAGCACCAGTAACCATGTTTTTTACGTAATCAGCGTGACCAGGACAATCTACGTGAGCGTAGTGACGGTTTGCTGTTTGATATTCAACATGAGATGTGTTAATTGTAATACCACGTTCTTTTTCTTCAGGTGCATTATCAATTGAATCAAAACTTCTAGCTTCTGAAAAACCAGCGTCTGATAATACTTTTGTAATTGCAGCAGTAAGAGTTGTTTTTCCGTGGTCAACGTGACCGATAGTACCTATGTTTAGGTGGGGTTTCGATCTATCAAAATTTTCTTTAGCCATAGCAGTATTTTTTTCTTGTTTTTTTACGAGCTGCAAATTTATAATTTTTTTCTTATATATAAACTGATTTAACGTTTTTTTTTATTACTGTAATAATTTCTTTATATCTTTAGTTTCAATTGATAAAAAATGT
>Ga0206682_10001256_pt1 | contig 25274 bp, 18 predicted proteins | sample M240m12015metaG_FD_155444 | JGI IMG/M metagenome (GOLD analysis project Ga0206682, IMG submission 155444) | Ammonia-oxidizing marine archaeal communities from Monterey Bay, California, United States - M2 40m 12015 | ecosystem: Environmental > Aquatic > Marine > Intertidal zone | place: USA...
AAATATTCAAAGATTCCCCAATAAATATGGCTACATGTATGGTAGAACCTACTTTTTAATGGTGAGTTATTTATTTTAAAAGATGAAAAGAATGAAAAATATAATTTTAATACTAACTGTAATATCGTTACAATTTTCTTGCAATAAAAAATATGATAATCCACCTGCTAATGAAGTACCTGTTGGTGAAATTATATCTATAGGTGACTTAAAAGATATGTTTACAGGATCTGTAACTGTAATTGACAGTAATTACAATATTGTTGGAAACATTACAACAGAAGAAACCAATGGAGCTTTTTATAAAGAAATTTATATGGAAGATTTAAGTGGCGCAATAAAAATTCAACTAAAAGCTTCTGGGGGACTATACATAGGGGATAGTATTCGAATAAATGTTAAAGATGTTACTATGAGTGAATATGGCGATCTTATTCAATTAGATAATATAGATGTTGATCTACAAGTAGTTAAAATTTCGACAGAAAAGTTTGTTGAGCCTTTCGAGGCTTCCATAAATCAGCTTAGTATAAATGAGGATCAAAGTAAATTAGTTAAATTAAATGATGTTGAATTTACTGAAATGGGAATGACTTATGCTGATGCAATTAATCTAACTACAGGTTCTAGAATTCTTTCTGACTGTAATGGAAATACTATTTCTGTAAGAACAAGTGGATATGCAAATTTTGCTGATGATACTCTACCGTCTGGGAAAGGTTCAGTAATTGGAATATTCACTATATATAATTCTGAAAAACAATTTGTTGTAAGAGATATTAATGAAGTGAAATTAGATTCAACTAGATGTAATGGATCCTCCGGTGGCAGTGGTTCTGGAAGTGGTGTCTTGTTAAAAGATTTTAATGATGGTTCTATAACATCTGGAAATTGGAAAAGTTTTTGGACAGGAACAACAACAACTGAAAATTGGGGGGAATGGGAAATATTTGGAGGAAATGTTGCATCTGCTGGAAATTTTGATGTAAGTATTTTTCAAAATTATGCGTGTGAAAGTTGGATGGTTTCTCCTACTGTTGATTTAACTTCAACTAGCTCACCTTTCTTATCATTTGATAATGTAGTTCAGTACGACCCTGGACCAAGGTTAGAATTATTTATTTCTAGTGATTATGATGGGGTAAGTAATCCATCACAACAGGGTACATGGATTGATCTTACCAATTATGTTCCAAATTGGGATGTTGATTCGGGAGATTGGGATTTTGTATCTAGCGGAAATATTGATTTAACACAATTTATTTCCCCTACAACAACAATCGCATTTAAATATACTGGAACAGATTCTAATGGAGCAACCTGGGAAATTGATAATATTCTAATTGACGAGTAAAAAAAATTAATAATTCATCAGAATTTTCTGAGGATCCTTACCCCCAAAAACTAATTCTTCAGGGTTTTCTAGTACTTCTTTAACCTTTACTAGAAAGCCAACACTATCTTTTCCGTCAATTATTCTATGATCATAAGAAAGCGCTAAATACATAATTGGTCTTATTTCTACTTTTCCATCAATGGCTACTGGTCTTTGAACAATATTATGCATACCCAAAATTGCAGATTGAGGAGGGTTAATTATTGGGGTGCTAAGCATAGAGCCAAATACACCACCATTAGTAATGGTAAACGTTCCGCCTGTAATTTCTTCAATTGAAATTTTACCATCTCTAGCTTTAATTGCGAGTTCTTTAATTTTAGATTCTATTTCCAATAAATTCATTTCATCTGCATTTCTAAGTACAGGAACCATCAATCCCTTTTCTGTACTTACAGCAATTCCAACATCGTTAAAATTATACGATATCATATGGTCGCCATCTATCATAGAATTAACGGTTGGAAATTCTTTTAAAGCAATAGTACAAGCATGGGTAAAAAAGGACATAAACCCTAAACCTACACCGTATTTTTCTTTAAAAGCATCTTTGTATTTTGCTCTCAAATCCATAATTGGTTTCATATCTACTTCATTAAAAGTAGTAAGCATGGCCGTTTCATTCTTTACAGTTACTAATCTAGAAGCAATTTTTCTTCTAAGCATACTCAACTTACGTATCTCACTTTTCCTGTTGCCTTCTTCAGGTAAAGAAGCTAATAATTGAAGAATGTCTTGCTTTGTTATTCTGCCTCCTTTTCCTGTTCCGTCAATATGCTCTACTTGAATATTATTTTCTACAATAATTTTTTTGGCTGCTACACTTGGATGTCCCGATGCGTAAGTTTTTTCTTGATTAGAAGGTGAACTTACTGGACCAGGTGATGGAGCAGTATTTTTTGGTTCGGATTTAGCATCGCTAGAAGATTTACCGCCTTCTGGTTTAGAAGCAGCTGTGTCAATTAGACATACTACTTGCCCCACAGCAACTACATCTCCCATTTCTGCTTTTAAAGTAATTGTTCCAGCCTCTTCTGCGGGAAGTTCAAGAGTAGCTTTGTCAGAATCAACCTCAGCTATAGTTTGATCTTTTTCTACATAATCTCCATCTTCAACCATCCATTCTGCAATTTCTACTTCTGTTATAGATTCTCCAGGACTTGGAACTTTCATTTCTAATATTGACATAATTTTATTTTTATGAATATGACATTACTTTGTTAATAATTTCTTGGTGTCTTCTCTCAAATACTTTTGGTGAACCAGAGGCAGGACTTCCAGATTCTTCTCGAGAGAAACAGGTGATATTTGAATGTTTCCACTTTCTTAATATGTACGACCATGGTCCCATATTCTCAGGTTCTTCTTGAGCCCATAAATACTTACATTCATTTCCGTATTTATCTACAATAGCTTTTAATTGTAAATCTGGAAAAGGATAAAGCTGTTCTAATCTAACAAATGCAATGTTTTCTAATTTTAAAGTTTCATAATGCTCAATTAAATCGTAATAAAATTTACCTGAGCAAATTACTACCTTTTTTATTTTAGATACTACTACTGTAGAATCGTCAATTACTTCCTTAAAAGATCCATTTGACATTTCTTTAATGGAAGAAACTGCTCTATGGTATCTCAATAGTTTTTTAGGAGTGAAAACTACTAAAGGTTTTCTAAAAGGTCTGGCCATTTGCCTTCTTAAAAGATGAAAATAATTAGCAGGATTTGTACAATTAGCAACTTGAAAATTTTCTTCGGCACATAGCTGTAAAAATCGTTCTATTCTAGCTGATGAGTGTTCTGAGCCCATTCCTTCATAACCGTGTGGAAGTAGCATAACTAAGCCGTTAGGTGTTCCCCACTTGTCTTCTGCTGCACTTAGAAACTGATCTATTATTATTTGAGCACCGTTGAAAAAATCACCAAACTGAGCTTCCCAAATAGTTAAACCATTGGGTGTATTAAAAGCATATCCATAATCAAAACCTAAAACTGCGTACTCTGAAAGAAGAGAATTGTAAATTTCAAATTTCCCTTGATGATCACTTAATAAATTCAAAGGAACAACTTCCTCTTCATCATCTTCTGTTTTAACAACTGCATGTCTATGAGAAAATGTTCCTCTTTCTACATCTTGTCCAGAAATCCTAATGGAATTACCTTCATCAAGTAAAGTTGCATAGGCTAATAGTTCTCCCATGGCCCAATCTAACTTATCAGACTCTAACATTTTTAATCGATCATCAAATAACTTGACAATCTTTCTAAAATATTTTTTACCCTCTGGAAGAGAATTCATTTTTTTAGCTAGTTCAAGTAACTTACTTTCTTTTACACTTGTTAATGGTGAATTTTCAAAATCTTTAGGTGACGATTTTCTAAAACCGATCCAGACGTCCTCTAGAAAGTTGGTGATCTTTGCCTTTTCAATTTGTTTAGCATCATTTAAACGCTCCTGAAGCATGTCATCAAATTCTTTTTCCATTTGATTTCCCTCTTCAATATTCACTACATTTTCATCAATTAGTTTCTTAAGATAAATCTCTCTTGGATTTGGATGATTTGCAATTATTTTATATAGCTTAGGCTGTGTGAATTTAGGCTCGTCTCCTTCATTGTGGCCATACTTTCTATAACATAATAAATCGACAAAAACATCCCTAGAAAACTCCTGTCTGTATCTAAGTGCGATGTCTAGCGTTTGAACGACAGCTTCTATGTCGTCGCCATTTACATGAAATACTGGACACAATGTAGATTTTGCAATATCTGTACAGTACGTACTTGATCTTGCATCTAAATAATTTGTAGTAAAACCAACTTGATTATTTATAACTATGTGAAGAGTTCCACCCGTTCTGTATCCTTTTAACTGTGCCATCTGGATAACTTCATAAACAATTCCCTGACCTGCAATAGCAGCATCTCCATGAATTAAAATAGGTAGTATTTTCTTTTCATCTCCATTCAACTCACGATCAATTTTTGATCTTGTAATTCCTTCTACAACGGGGTCAACAGCTTCTAAGTGGGATGGATTAGGAGATAGCGTAATTTTAACATTGTTCCCATTATCTGTCTCAATTTCTGAAGTTATACCTAAATGATATTTAACATCTCCATCAAAGAGAACTTCATCATCATATTCTTTACCATCAAATTCACTAAAAATTTTATCGTAGGTTTTGTTGAAAATATTAGCTAAAACATTTAGCCTTCCCCTATGGGCCATTCCGACAACAAATTCTTTTAAACCTAAGTTAGAACCGTTTTCAATTAAAACATCTAGAGCGGGAATTAACGACTCTGCTCCTTCAATGGAAAATCTTTTTTGTCCAACAAACTTTTTTTGTAAAAACTGCTCAAAAACTGTTGCTTGATTAAGCTTGTGTAGAATGTGCTTTTTTTGATCTTTAGAAAACTGAGGTCTATTATTTAACTCGATGTTTTTTCTTATCCACTCCACTCTTTCTGGATGACGAATGTATTGATACTCAATTCCTATTGACTGGCAATAAGTCTGTTCTAAATGAATAATTATATCATTTAACGTACTGGGATTTAAACCTACTTGTTCACTAGCTTGAAAAACTGTCAACAAATCCTCATTGTCTAATCCAAAATTCTTTATTTCTAGCGTAGGATTATATTTTCTTCTATCTCGAACTGGATTTGTCTTAGTAAATAAATGGCCCCTAGAGCGATAAGCATTTATTAAATTAATTACTCTAAATTCTTTAAGAACATTAATAGGTATTTGGTCAACCTGCTCATAATTAAACTTAGAAAATTCATATCCGTCAAAAAAACTTTGCCAACTTGGTTCAACTAGTCTTTTATCAACTAAATATCTTTGATGAAGCTCATCGATATAGTCAATGTCAATGCTGTTTAAAAAAGAAAACTGATCTATTGCCATTATACTAGCAAATATGCAAAATAAATAGGTTTAATAATAACTGAAAAGAAGTTTCTTTTAAGAACTTTGGAGAAAATTAACAGGATAATAAATTATATAGTTTTGTATTATTCTTTTGTAATATTATAACTAAACAATATCAAACAAGTAAAATCTTAAATGTAATTTTAAAAAAATGAAAGTTTTAATTACTGGTGGATCTGGGTTGTTGGGGACTGCACTTACAAAAAAGTTATTAAGTAACAATATTGAAGTTGTTCATTTAACAAGAAATAAAAGTTCAAAAAATGACGTAAAAAATTATTTATGGGACTGGGAAAAAGATGAAATTGATGAAAATTGTTTTAAAGATGTAACTCATATTGTGCATCTTGCTGGCGCCGGAATTGCTGAAAAAGCATGGACAAAAAAAAGGAAAAAAATTATAGTTAAAAGTAGAGTTTTTACATCTAGACTCCTGCATTCAAAAATTTCTAGTTTAAATCTAAATATATCAGCATTTATATCTGCATCTGCAGTTGGCATATATGGTGCCCAAGTAAGTGGCAAAATTTTCACAGAAGAAGATCAATCCTTTGAAGATTTCATGGGGAACTGTTGTAAACAATGGGAAAATGCTGTTGATCAATTTAAGTCAACTACAAGAACTGTTAAATTTAGACTTGGGGTTATTTTAGATAAAAATCACGGAGCTTTACCAAGAATAGCTAATATGGTAAAAAATAGTTTGGGATCTCCGTTAGGGGATGGCAAACAGTACATGCCATGGATTCATATTCAGGACGCGGTTAATTTATTCTTCGAAGCAATTTTGAAAAAAAACATCTCTGGAACTTATAATGCTGTTTCTGGTGATTTTATTGATAATAGAAATCTTACAATGAAAATTGGAGAAGAATTAAATAAAAAAATTTGGTTGCCAAATGTTCCAAGTTTTGTTCTTAAATTTTTATACGGAGAAATGTCAGACACCATACTTAAAGGTGTTAAAGTATCAAATAAAAAAATTAAGGATGCTGGATTTAAATTTAAGTATGAAAAAATAGAAGATGCGCTAAGAGAAATTTATTCCTAAAATTTTCTATTCATTAAATCAATTGCAAATCCTTCTATTAATTGCTTTTTTTTGTTTGAAATACTTAAACTTTTAATACTTCTAATAGCTTTATTATAGAATTTGTTTTTGTGATCTTCCGCTACTTTCAATACAGAGTATTTAATAAAATGCTCTTTAACCTTGGCAACTTTTATTTCATTATCTAATTTATTATCTCTAAGAATTTGATCAACTAATATTCGCTCCTTAGAAGTCGATTTATTTAAAAAATCTATAAATAAAATTGTCTTCTTTTTTTCAATAATATCTCCCCCTACTTGCTTCCCAAAATTGTCTTCATTTGGAAATACATCTAAAATATCATCATGAATTTGAAAGGCGGTTCCTAAGTACAATCCAAAATCATATAATAAATTAGAATCTTCTTTAGAAGCCCCGCCGATTATTGATCCCATTTTTAAAGAGCATGCTACTAAAACTGCAGTTTTAAGTTGTATCATCTCTATATAATCAACAATAGTAACAGACTCTGATTTTTCAAATTCCATATCTAATGATTGTCCTTCACAAACTTGAATTGCAGTTTTTTGAAAAAGAATATTAGTTTCAACCGATTGAGAGGAAGATTTTGACAAAATGCTATTAACAACGGCATATAAGAGATCCCCAGAGAGAATTGCAATATTAGAATTCCATTTTTTATGAATTGATGGTTGATTTCTTCTTAACGGAGCTTGATCCATTATATCATCATGGATTAATGTGAAATTATGAAACAGTTCAATTGCTAAAGCTTCATTTATTGATAACAATGGATTATTTGAAAATAAATCCGTAGAAAATAAAGTAAGTGAAGATCTAAATCTCTTTCCGCCGTTATTTATGATGTATTTTATTGGATCATAAATTGAAATTGATGGAAGTTTTTTACTGAAAACATCTAATTCTTTATCAATAATATCTTTATAACGAATTAACATAAAGTATTTTCAATCAATTAAACTCATTAAATAATTACCGTATCCACTTTTCAGCAAAGGAATAGCTAATTCTTTTAGTTTCTCATCATTAATATATCCGTTAGAATGAGCAACAGCTTCAATACAACCAACTCCAAAACCTTGTCGTTCTTCAATTGTTTGAACAAAATTAGACGCTTGCATTAATGATGTGAAAGTACCAGTGTCTAGCCAAGCGACTCCTCTAGGCAAAGTAGTGACCTTTAAATTACCAGACTTCAAGTATTCTTTATTTACATCTGTTATTTCGTATTCTCCTCTTTTACTTGGCTTTAAATTTTCAGCAATTTTTATAACCTCATTATCGTAGAAATATAACCCAGGAACAGCATAATTTGATTTTGGAGATGTGGGCTTCTCTTCAATAGAAATAGCTGTGCCATTTTCGTCAAATTCTACAACACCATATCTTTTGGGATCGTTTACTCTGTAGGCAAAAATTAACCCTCCTTCAGGATCGCTAGAACTTACTAATTTTTCACCCATTCCAGTTCCAAAAAATATATTATCTCCTAATATTAAGGCAACTTTATCATTTCCTATAAACTGTTTTCCAATTACAAAAGCTTGAGCTAAACCGTTAGGTTCTTGTTGAATTTGGTATTCAAATCTACATCCAAGTTTAGAGCCATCCCCTAGAAGATGCTTAAACAATGGTTGATCATTGGGAGTAGTAATAAACAACACTTCTCTTATCCCCGCGTTTAAGAGTGTTGAAAGTGGATAGTAAATCATTGGTTTGTTGTAAACTGGCATTAATTGTTTACTCACAGCTAAGGTTAGTGGATGCAATCTAGTTCCTGAGCCACCTGCTAAAATAATTCCTTTCATAAATTATAATTTTTCAAGTTCTATGTCGGAATCATCATAAAAATAATCCTCCGAATTTTTAAAATTTTTAGTGATTACCATTTTTTCTAAAGTTAAAAGAAGTGACGGTAATAAAATTAAGTTAGTTAGCATTGCTACGAATAATGTTAAAGAAATTAAAATACCAAGTGCTTGGGTACCTCCAAATTCTGAAGCTGAAAAAATTGAGAATCCAAAAAACAAAATTATAGATGTGTATATCATACTAACACCTGTCTCCTTAATTGAAGTTTCAACAGCGCTAGATATATTTTTTGTTTTTAGCTCTTGTCTATATTTAGCTAAGAAATGAATTGTATCATCAATAGAAATTCCAAAAGCAATACTAAAAACTAAAATAGTGGATGGCTTTATAGCGATACCAAAATATCCCATTAATGCAGAAGTGAAAACCAAAGGAAGAAGGTTTGGAAGTAAGGATACTAATACCATTTTAACTGACTTAAATAAAAAAGACATTATTAAAGCAATAATAATGATTGCCAACATCAAGCTTACAAATAAATTTTTAATCATGTATGTTGTTCCTTTAGTAAATAAGACACCTGAACCTGTAATATCAGAATTAACCTTTAGTGAAGCTACTGATTCTACAAAAGCGTTACTAAAAGCTTTATTTCCATATAAGCTATCAATTGAAGAAATAGAAGATGGAAAATTATTAGATGAAACAAGGTCTCCATCTGTTAATATTTTTTTAACTCTAAATCTTATAATTTGATTTGATTTATATAAAGTATCTAAATTGTTTTGACTTATTGCAGTTTCATAAAGAGATTGCTCAGGATTAATTATACTATCAATTCTATGGTTTATTCTTGAAATAAGACTATCCATTGATGCAGTTCCAATATCTGCAATTTGAAGTGTTATTCTGGTAGTTAAGTGAGTAGAATCAAGAAAACTACTTACAAAGCCATTATTATTGTCTATTTTTTGTTTATCAAAAGTATTTTTAAAATACTTTGATTTAATTATCCTTGAAAAATATTTTTGGTCTTTGGACTTACTAAAATCTAGATCATATTTAGACTTTTTACCATTAGAGTAGGATTGGGATATAAATTTCATAGCATCCACAATTGAAAGTGATTTGGATAAATATTTTTCTGATTTTAAAGATTCTTGAAGGTCTTGAATTTTTGCTATGTTAGAAAAGTTTTTGTAAACGGTATCCTTATAAGAAAGAACTATTTCGAATGGTAATAATCCATTGAGCTCCTTTTCAAAAAACTTCAAGTCCTTTACTATTTGTCCATTTTTAGGAAAATCATCTGTAAAATTTCCAGTTGTATGCATTAAACTAATACCATAGAACCCTAAACCCAAAAAAATTAATGTAACTATATATACTTGTTTTCTATAATTTGAAGAAAAAATCACTAATGTATTTACAAAATTGAAGATCCATTTTCTATCTAAATGCTTTGTGTGTTTATTCTTTGGAGGTGGTAAATAACTATAAATAATTGGAACTAAACAAATACTAATAATAAAAATACAAAGAATATTTATAAATGATATTAATCCAAATTCTATCATAATTGAAGAATTAGTGAATACAAAAGTTCCGAATCCCAATGCAGTAGTTGCATTAGTTAGAAAAGTTGCATTTCCTACTTTCTGAATAATTTTGTCAAGAGCTTTAAACTTATCTCCGTGATTTTTATATTCTTGTTGATACTTATTTATTAGGTAAATACAATTAGGAATTCCAATAACAATAATTAATGGAGGAATTAAAGCTGTTAAAGATGTTAACTCATAATCCAAAAAACCTATGATCCCCATAGACCAAACAACTCCAACAATTACAACAACTAAAGAAATTATAACAACTTTAAAAGATTTAAAAAATAGAAATAAAAGGGCTGAAGTTACAAATAGGGCCAATAGCACAAATAATGTTAGCTCAGACTTAACAATTGTCATAATGTAAGATCTTATGAATGGAAGCCCAGAAAATTTCCAATTTTTGAATAAATGATTGTAAGAATTAGCAATTTTATGAACATCAGTAATTAAAGTTCCTCTTGACTTAGAATTAAATACATCTTTATTGATAAACAACATCATTAGGTGTAAATCACTAGATTTTTTATATACAATATTTTCATAAAAAGTAAGATCGCTTATAACATTATGTATGCTATCAATATTTTGCTGACTCAAAGGATATTTATCAATTATTTGAACTAAATCAAATTTTTTAAACTTTTTATTTTTAACTATGTTATATAGATGCCCTTCTGAAAATACTGAGTCAATTGCGTATTTGTAGTAGCTAGTATCATTTTCTTTAACTAATACTTTAACGTTTTGAATGCTATCAGCCATCTCGAGCCATGCGTTAAATTTATCAGTAGTATAAAAATCAGGTTCAGTAGTTGCTATCACTAGCATTAAACCATCTTGACCAAAATTTGATTTGAAATTTTCATATGCAATATAAACTGGATCGTTTTCAGGTAAAAGTTTATTTAACTGATATTGCAATCTTATTTTAGTTGCAAAAAAACCGAAGAATATTGTTATTAATAGTATTAAAACAACAATTAAAATTCTATTACCAAGAATAATTTTAGATATATTCTTCCACATCTTAAAATAATTAATTTAAAACTAAGTTATAAATTAATAGAGAAGTTATAGGCTATTAGAATAAAGGATTTTACTAATTTTAGAAAAACAAATGCACAGATCAGAATTAATAGCCTTAATTAGATTTTCATCTATAAAAAGAATAGTAAATATTTTTAAGCTATACTTTAGTTTTATAAAATCTAGAATTTTAAAATCTTCTAAAGTTTATGGTCTTCCAATGGCTTTAAGTATCGAACCTACAACCTCCTGTAATCTTGGTTGCCCTGAATGCCCAAGTGGTCTAAAAGAATTCACAAGAAAAATCGGAAATCTATCAATGTCACTAAATAAAAAAATAATTGACGAACTTTCTGAAAATTTAACTTACGTAAATTATTATTTTCAAGGTGAACCTTTTATTAACAAAAACTTTTTTGATTTTGTACAATATGCTACATCAAAAAAAATATTTTGTTCTACGTCCACTAATGGTCATTTTTTAAACGATAAAAACTGTAAAAAAACAATTAATTCAGGGCTAAAAAGATTAATAATTTCTATTGATGGAAACAGTCAAGAAACATACGAGATATATCGTAAAAAAGGGAATTACAATAAAGTAATTGAAGGAACAAAAAATATTTTACGTTGGAAAAAAAAATTAAATAGTCAATATCCTTACATAATTTTTCAATTCCTTGTTGTAAGAACTAATGAGCATTTAATTGAAGAAATGAAAATTTTAGCTAATGAAATTGGAGTAGATGAATTAAGATTTAAGACTGCTCAATTATATAATTATGAGGATGGCAATGAGTTAATCCCAGATAACGAAAATTACTCTCGCTATGTTAAATTAAAAAATGGCAAGTATAAAATTAAAAATAAATTCTACAACCATTGCTGGAGAATGTGGAGCAGTGCAGTTGTAACCTCAAAAGGTGGTGTTGTTCCTTGTTGTTTTGATAAGGATGCAAGACATACGTTAGGAAACTTAGAAAATGATAGTTTTAAAAAAGTTTGGTTTAGTGATTATTATAATAATTTCAGAAAACAAATATTTTTAGATAGAAAAGAAATTGAAATATGTCGGAATTGCTCTGAAGGAACAAAAGTCTGGGCATAAAAAAAGCCCAATTAAGGGCTTTTAATAAATTCCATTAGAATTATATTATTCTTTATACTTATTCTTCGGTAGCTTCTTCCATTGCTGGAGCTTCTTCCATTGTAGAGTCAGCAACAACTTCTTCCATTGTAGAGTCAGCAACAACTTCTTCAACTGGAGCAACCTCTTCAACTGGAGCAACCTCTTCAACTGGTTCTGCAGCAGGAGCTTCTTCTGTAGCAGCACCACAAGATATCATTAATGCTGTAACTGGTAAAATCCAAAACTTTTTCATAATATTTAATTTATATATTTATAATTTGCAAATAGCTGCAAAACTCAAGATATTTTTGATAAATTCCTAATTATCAAGCATAAAAGATGAAAAAACTAATTAAACTTTCATAATATCCCCTTCTTTTACGGCTATTAATTCGTCTACTTTCTTAGTGTAAGAGTCAGTTAATTTCTGAATTTTTTCCTCAGATTCTTTGATTACGTCTTCGCTTAAACCCTCATCTTTTAGACTCTTAACCATGTCATTTGCATCTTTTCTTTGTGATCTAATACTTACTTTGGCATGTTCCCCCTCGGATTTAGCTTTTCTTACAAGATCTATTCTTCTTTCTTCGGTTAAGACAGGTACTGAAATAATTATTACTTCGCCATTATTTTGAGGATTAAGACCTAAGTTGGCATTAATTATAGCTTTTGTTATTTCATCCAGCATTGGTTTTTCCCATGGTTGAATAGTTAAGGTTCTTGAATCAAGAGTACTTACATTGCCTATTTGAGATAATGAAGTTGGTGATCCATAGTAATCAACCATAACAGTATCTAGCATTGATGGGTTAGCACGACCTGCTCTAACTTTACTTAATTCTATATTTAAGTGAGAAACAGATTTATTCATTCCTATTTCTGCTTCTTCTAAAATAATTTTAACTTCATCCATGACAAAATCAATTTATTGTAACTAAGGTTCCAATCTTATCTCCTAATATAACTTTTTTTAGATTACCAGGGCAATTCATGTCAAAAACTATAACAGGGATTTGGTTCTCCTTACATAAGGTGAAAGCAGTCATATCCATTATTTTTAGTTTTTTATCATATGCCTCATCAAAAGTTATAGTATCAAACTTAGTTGCATTTGGGTTTTTCTCTGGATCAGAACTATATACACCATCTACTCTTGTTCCTTTAAGAATCACGTCTGAGTCTATTTCTATAGCTCTTAACGAAGCTGCAGAATCAGTAGTAAAAAATGGATTGCCAGTTCCAGCACCAAAAATTACAATTCTTCTTTTCTCTAAATGTCTTACTGCTTTTCTTTTAATATATGGTTCAGCAATTTGATTCATTTCTATTGCTGATTGTAGTCTCGTGACTAGTCCTAATGATTCAAGAGCTGATTGTAGAGCCATGCTATTTATCATTGTAGCTAACATGCCCATATAGTCTCCCTGAGTTCTATCCATGCCGCCTTTTTCTGCTTGAACACCTCTAAAAATATTTCCACCACCAATTACAATTCCAATTTCTACATCCATTTGTGAAATTTCTTTGATGTCATTAGCGTATTGCATTAATCTATTATTGTCAATGCCAAACTGTTTGTCTCCCATTAGAGCTTCTCCACTTAGTTTTAGTAAAATTCTTCTGTATTTCATAATTTATTATTAAAGCAAAAAAAAGAGAGCTTAAAGCTCTCTAGTTAAATTAACAAAATTAAATTGATAATGAATATCTTTTAAAGTTAGTAACCATTAAATCAGGATCACTTTCTTTAAGAAACTGACCAACAGATTTTTTATTATCTCTTATAAATGCTTGATTAACAAGAGTAGTTTCTTTGAAGAATTTATTTAATCTTCCTTTAGCAATCTTTTCAGCCATATCTTCTGGCTTTCCTTCTTGCATAGCTAAATCCTTCCCAACCTCAATTTCTCTATCAATAATATCTTGTGAAACAGAATCTTGGTCTAAAGCAATTGGATTCATTGCGGCTACTTGCATAGCAACTTGCTTTCCAATTTCCTCGGCATCTAAAGTTAGCCCTACTAAAGACGCTATCTGATTACCTGGGTGATTATAAGCTACAACTTTGACGGCATCTATTTTCTCAAAATATGAAATTTCTATTTTTTCACCAATAACACCACTTTGTTCTACAATTTTTTCAGCAATGGTTAACCCAGATTCTAAATAGTTCATTTTTAATAATTCGTCTAATGATGAAACATTATTTTCTAAGGCTTGATCTATAAAAAAATGTACTAGTTTAATAAAGTCGTCGTTTTTAGCAACAAAGTCTGTTTCACAATTAAGGCATATTAAATATCCTATTCCATTTGCAGATTTAGCAATAACTAATCCCTCTTTAGCGTCTCTATCCCCTCTTTTAGCAGCTATTTTTTGACCTTTTTTCCTTAAAAAGTCTATAGCCTGTTCCATATCTCCGTTTGATTCAGTTAAAGCTTTTTTACAGTCCATCATTCCTGCACCAGTCTTTTTTCTTAACTCATTAACGTCTTTAGCGGTAATACTCATTCTAATTATAATTTACGATTTTACTTCTTCTTTCTCTTGATTATCTTCTTTACTTATTTTTTCAGCTTCTTTTTTAGCATCTCTAGCTGCTTTTTCCTGGGCAATTTTATCTTTAGTTTCTTTTCTTTCACCTAACCCTTCCTTAATAGAATCACAAAGATTTGTTATTATCAAGTCAATAGATTTAGTTGCGTCATCATTTGAAGGGATAATAAAGTCTATTCCTTCTGGACTCGAATTAGTATCAACCATGGCAAAAATCGGAATATTTAAATTTTTAGCTTCTGCTACAGCTATATGTTCTTTTTTAACATCTACTATGAAAATTGCTGCTGGAAGTCTGTTCATATCTGAAATACTTCCAAAAATCTTATCAATTTTATCTCTTTGTCTAGTTAATTGTAATCTTTCTCTTTTAGACAAATGATTTGCAGTACCATCTTTCATCATTTTATCTATAGAAGTCATTTTTTTGATGGTTTTACGAGTGGTCTTAAAATTAGTAAGCATTCCTCCAGGCCATCTTTCAGTTACAAATGGCATATTAACTTCAGAAACTTTGGTAGATATTATTTCCTTAGCTTGTTTTTTTGTAGCCACAAAGAGAATTTTTCTGCCAGATTTGGCGATTTGATTTACTGCATTAGAAGCGTCTTGAAGCTTAACTAATGTTTTATTTAAATCAATTATATGAATACCTTTTTTTTCGTCAAAAATGTATGGGGACATACTTGGATTCCACTTTCTTTTTAAATGTCCGAAGTGCACTCCAGCATGAAGCATTTGTTCAAAAGTTACTTTTGTCATATTGTTTACTTTCTTTTTACTGTTATTATTAATCAGCAGATATATAGTAGCATAATTATGATCTACACACCTTAGATACTAAACTATGCACCCTAGTGCATATTTTTAAAATTTTATCTTTTACTAAATTGAAATTGCTTTCTTGCTTTAGGTTGACCAGGTTTCTTTCTCTCTACCATTCTTGGATCTCTTGTCATTAGGCCTTCCGCTTTTAGAAGAGGTTTATAATCAGCATTAATTTCAACTAAAGCTCTTGATATTGCTAGTCTTATTGCTTCAACTTGGCCAGTATTTCCACCACCTTTAACATTAATAGTAGCATCGTATTTTCCTTTTGTGCCAGTTAGTTCAAATGGCTGAGAGATTTTATACTGAAGAACGTCAGTGCTAAAATATTCTTTATGATCTCTTTTATTGATGGTGATTTTTCCTTTACCACTTTTAAGGTAAATTCTTGCTACTGAAGATTTTCTTCTTCCTAATTTGTTGATTATCGACATTAAATAATTAATTAAGTTCTACTTTTTTTGGTTTTTGGGCTTCTTTATCGTGAGTCTCACCAACGAATACATGAAGATTTCCAAATAATTTTTTTCCTAGTTTATTTTTAGGCAACATTCCTTTTACTGCTTTTTCAACTAGTCTTTCAGGGAACTTTTTTAATAAAGAAGCTGCAGTCATTGATCTTTGTCCACCTGGGTATCCAGTATGTCTAATGTATTCCTTATTCTCCCATTTATTTCCGGATAGGGTTACTTTTTCAGCGTTAATTACAATTACATTATCTCCACAATCTACATGTGGTGTATAATCTACTTTGTGTTTTCCTCTTATAAATTTGGCTATTTTACTAGACAAACGACCTAATGGCTGTCCCTCTGCGTCTATCAATAACCATTGCTTATTTACAGTTTCACTGTTAGCAGATATCGTTTTATAACTTAAATGACTCACTTTTATAATCTTATTAGTTTATTGGGCTGCGAAGATATGATATAATTTCCATACTAACAATCGACTTGTCAACTTTTTAAGTTGGTTTATTAAATCACCTTTAATTCTTTGCCTACTTTAATAAAAGCATTCACTGCTTTGTCTAAATGAACTAGTGTATGTGCTGCTGATATTTGAGTCCTAATTCTAGCTTTGCCTTTTGGGACTACTGGATAAAAGAATCCAACAGCATAAACACCTTCTTCAAGCAGTAAATTGGCAAATTTTTGAGAGAGGGAGGCATCGTACAACATTATTGGAACTATAGGAGAATCACCATCTTTAACTTCAAATCCAGCGGCAATTATTTTACTTTTAAAATATTTTGTATTTTCTTCTAATCGATCTCTTAACTCGGTATTATCACTAATTATTTCAAAAACTTTATTTGCAGCTCCAACAATTGAAGGTGCTAAAGAATTAGAAAATAAATATGGTCTTGATTTCTGCCTTAACATTTCGATAACTTCTTTTTTACCAGTGGTATAGCCTCCCATAGCTCCACCCAAAGCTTTACCTAACGTTCCAGTTATAATATCAACTCTGTCCATTACATTATGATATTCTGGAACTCCCCTGCCAGTTTTGCCAATGAATCCTGCAGAGTGGCATTCATCTGTCATTACCATAGCATTATACTTGTCGGCTAAATCACATATTTGGTCCATTTTGGCAATATCTCCATCCATAGAAAAAACACCATCAGTTACTATAATTTTATTTCTTAATCCCTGAGCATGTTTAAGTTGAGTTTCCAAATCACTCATATCGCTATGTTTATAACGAAATCTTTTGGCTTTACACAATCTAACTCCATCAATTATGGAGGCGTGATTTAACTCATCGGAAATAATTGCATCTTCAGGCCCAAATAATGGTTCAAATAATCCTCCGTTAGCATCAAATGCTGCTGCATATAAAATTGTATCTTCTGTTTTATAAAAATTAGCAATTCTCTTTTCTAGCTCTTTATGAATATCTTGAGTACCACAAATAAATCTAACAGATGACATTCCAAACCCGTGGGTTTCTAAAGCTGATTTTGCAGCATTTACCACGTCTATATTATTAGACAGGCCTAAATAGTTGTTAGCGCACATAACTACAACTTCACCCCCTCCTTCAACTTGTACACTTGCACCTTGAGAAGTTGTGATAACTCTTTCATTTTTAAACAATCCAGAAGATTCAATTTCTGAAAGCTCTTTACTAAGTTGGTCTTTGATTAATCCGTACATTTTAAACCATTCCTTGATCAATCATTGCATCTGCAACTTTTACGAAACCTGCAATATTAGCACCCTTTACATAATCTATATAACCATCACTTTGTTTGCCATATTTCACACATTGTTGGTGAATTTCAAGCATTATATTATGTAGTTTAGAGTCAACTTCTTCTCTAGTCCAATTATATCTAAGGGAGTTTTGCGACATTTCTAAACCGGAGGTTGCAACTCCACCCGCATTTGATGCTTTTCCAGGTGAAAAAAGTATTTTGTTTTCTGTAAAAACTGAAATTGCTTCGGGCGTACAAGGCATATTTGCGCCTTCAACGATAGCTATACATCCGTTTTTCACAAGTAATTTAGCATGGTCTTCATTTAATTCATTTTGTGTTGCACATGGTAAAGCCAAATCAACTGAAACATCCCATGGCTTTTCACCTTCATGAAAAGTAGCATTCGGATACTTTTTAGTGTATTGAGAAATTCTTCCTCTTTCTACATTTTTTAAATTCATTATCCACGATAACTTTTCTTGATCAATACCTTCTGGATCATAAATATAACCTTTAGAGTCACTTAGAGTAACAACTTTTGCACCAAGTTGAATACATTTTTCACATGAAAACTGAGCTACATTTCCAGAACCAGAAATGGCAACTTTTTTATTTTTAAAATCATCTCCTTTGGTGTTCAACATTTTTTCTGCAAAATAAACTACGCCATAACCCGTAGCTTCAGGTCTAATTAATGATCCACCCCAATTAATTCCCTTGCCAGTTAAAACTCCTGTAAATTCGTTTCTCAATCTTTTATATTGGCCAAACATGTACCCTATTTCACGTCCACCAACTCCAATGTCTCCTGCTGGAACATCTGTATTAGGCCCTATGTGTCTTGATAATTCCGTCATGAATGATTGGCAAAATTTCATTACTTCATTATCCGACTTTCCTTTAGGATTAAAATCAGCGCCACCTTTACCACCCCCCATTGGAAGAGTAGTCAAAGAGTTTTTAAAAATTTGCTCAAAACCTAAGAATTTTAGTATCGAAAGATTAACAGAGGGATGAAATCTCAATCCTCCTTTGTATGGGCCAATAGCCGAATTAAACTCAACTCTATATCCTCTATTTACTTGCGGCTCTCCAGAATCATCAACCCAAGGCACTCTAAACTGAATTACTCTTTCTGGTTCTACAATTCTTTCTAAAATCTTTGTGTTATGATATTTTGAGTTATTTTCTATGAAAGGTATTATAGTTTCTACAACCTCTTCCACAGCTTGAATAAACTCTGGTTCATGACCATCTTTTATCATTAATTCCTCAATAAAAGAATCAATTTTATTTTGGTATTGGGACATAATAATATTGTATTTTTAGAATTTAAAGTAAATGTATGCAATTTTATTTTCTGTTTTTGTGGATGTGAATCAATTTGTTGTGCGATTTACGTAAAACAAAGTAGATTCTTCTTAAATAGATAATTAAATTAGTAATATGAATTCATATTTTACAGACACTTCTTCCAAACTAAAACTTAAAGAAGATAATTATTACTTTTCTGAAGATGGATTGGTTGTTTTTACTGAAAAGTATCACAAAAAAAGGGGTTATTGTTGTGAAAATAAATGTAAGCACTGTCCCTATGGATTTAATAAATAATTAAAATGTCTGGCTTTAAAAACTCAATTATTCAAGGCATTCCTGATAATCTACCTAAGTTTAAACAAAGATTAATCGATATTAGTCATGCTCCCAACAGAAGAGATTTGCTCTCAAAAAATGAAAAAGCATTAGCTCTTAAAAATGCACTTCGTTATTTTCCAGTTAAACATCATGAAATATTAGGTTCAGAATTTAAAAATGAATTAAATCTTTATGGCAGAATATATATGTACAGGTTTCAGCCAGATTATGAAATGTTTGCAAGGCCAATTACAGATTATCCAGGTAAGTCTACTCAGGCTAAGTCAATAATGTTAATGATTCAAAATAACTTGGACCCAGCTGTAGCTCAGCATCCTCAGGAATTAATTACTTATGGCGGAAATGGATCTGTTTTTCAAAACTGGGCTCAATATTTGCTTACGATGCAATATTTATCTCAAATGGAAGATGATCAAACTCTGGCTATGTACAGTGGTCATCCAATGGGACTTTTTCCTTCTCATAAAAATGCTCCAAGAGTCGTAGTTACCAATGGAATGATAATTCCTAATTATTCAACTCCAAATGATTTAGAGAAGTTCAATGCTTTAGGAGTTACACAATATGGTCAAATGACTGCAGGATCTTACATGTACATTGGCCCTCAAGGAATTGTACATGGAACTACCATCACTTTACTTAATGCTTGTAGAAAAATTGATGAAAATGGCCCTGAAGGCAAGTTGTTTGTTACTGCTGGGTTAGGTGGTATGAGTGGGGCTCAGCCTAAAGCAGGAAATATTGCAGGCGTTATTTCTGTAACTGCAGAAATTAATCCAAAAGCCAGTTATAAAAGACATGAGCAAGGTTGGGTAGATGAAGTAATTGACAATCTTGATAAACTTTGTTCCAGAGTTAAAGAAGCTAAAAAAAATAAAGAGATAGTTTCCATTGCCTATAGTGGAAATATTGTAGATGTATGGGAAAAGTTTGATGAAGAAAATATATTTATTGAGCTTGGATCAGATCAAACCTCATTACATAATCCTTGGGCGGGTGGTTACTATCCATCTGGAATAAGCTTTGAGGAATCAAATGAATTAATGACTAAAAATCCAGAGCTTTTTAAGAAAAAAGTTAAAGAAACTCTTATAAAGCATGCTTCAGCTGTTAAAAAACATACCCAAAAAGGTACTTACTTTTTTGATTACGGAAACGCATTTCTATTAGAGGCTTCTAGAGCAGGTGCTGATGTTATGAAAAGTGATGGGATTAATTTTAAATATCCATCGTACGTGCAAGATATTATGGGTCCAATGTGTTTTGACTATGGGTTTGGTCCATTCAGATGGGTTTGTTCCTCTGGCGATTCCATTGATTTAAAAAAGAGCGATGAAATTGCTTGTGCTGTTTTGGAAGCTTTAATTTTGAAAGCTCCAGTTGAGATAAAGCAACAAATGAGAGATAATATTCAATGGATTAAAGGTGCCCAGGAAAATAATTTGGTAGTAGGCTCTCAAGCTAGAATTCTTTATGCAGACTCTGAAGGTAGAATTGAAATTGCCAAAGCATTTAACAAAGCCATTAAAAATGGAGAAATATCTGCCCCAATTATTTTGGGAAGAGATCACCACGATGTTTCTGGAACAGATTCACCATACAGAGAAACTTCCAATATTTATGATGGATCTGCCTTTACAGCAGATATGGCAATTCAAAATGTAATTGGAGATTCTTTTAGAGGTGCTACTTGGGTAAGCATTCACAATGGTGGCGGAGTTGGCTGGGGAGAAGTGATTAATGGTGGATTTGGGCTGACTATTGATGGTTCTCAAAACTCTGAAAACAAGATAATTAATATGCTTTTTTGGGATGTTAATAATGGAATTGCTAGAAGAAATTGGGCAAGAAACAAAGAAGCAATGTTCGCAATAAAAAGAGAAATGGATAGAAATCCTAAGTTAAAAGTAACATTACCTAATATAGTAGATGAAGATTTAATAAATAACTTATAGAATTAATAAATCTATAATTTATTAGCCAGAAATTTAATATTTCAAATAATTAAAATTTAACAGATATTTTTTATGTACATTATAAATCCTTAGACTTCTGTGAATTGCATAAAAAATGTTAATTAATTAAATTTATTTTTTTAAGTATGATACCGCACCTATATCTGTTACAGTATTGTCTTTATCTAAAATGACATCAGGATCGCCATGATTAATACACGGGCTTATATGCAATAAGCTAAAATCATGAATACCTGGCATTTTAAAATATGGATCATTTTGTCTGTTGTTTCTACCCTCTAATGGTTTAGTATTAGAAATTGAGTAACTAATATTTATCTTAGAAACTGAATCTTTAAAGTACGGTTCCTTCAATGAGTTTGCAAAAATGGTATTACTAACTATTGCTTTGCCACCACCTCTGCCAAAATTTTTTTCGAAGCATGCTACATCCACACTATTTTTATAAAAAGTTGTATGATCGATTTTAGCTTCAGAAATATAATCTTTTACCCCTACACCATAGTAACAAAAAGTAATAATATTTCTTGATAGATTAACTTTTGAACCTTGACCAACTGAAACTCCTTTGTCATTACAATTGGTAATTCTGTTGTTTTTAATTTCAATATTTTTTGATCGTTCACCAATATCAATTCCATCATTATTAATACCAAGAAATTGATATATATTATTGTTGTTAATTAATCCGTACTTTTTAATTCCATCGAAATCAATGCCATCAGTATCTGGTGCGTTAGAACCTTTTAAATTACAGTTACTTACAATCGCGGTATCCGCATATTTAATGTTAATTAAGTCACAGGTTTTTGTAGAAGTTAGTTTACAATCGTAAATAAAAATATTACCAAACTTTGTGAAAATTGGAAATGGTGCTGATGATATAACAATGTTATTTAGGTTAAGATCAGTTTTATTACTATTAATAGCTGCTGGATATTTTGAACGTAGCTTACCGAAACTTACATTTTTTAAATTTACGTATTTAAGGTTACTGTTCTCTGCAGATTCAAAAATTATGGCCCCCCATTTAGTTTCTATTTCATCATATAAATTTTTGTTGTGAAGATGAGTTCTGTCAACATCAATAGTTACCAAATTTCCCTTTTCTCCAAGAATATTTAATTTCCCTTTTACAATTATTTGTCCTTTATTAGGCATCAATAATGTTACTCCACGCTTGATGTTAAGTTCTCCACCCTCTAATATTTCAAGATTTGAGGCAACATAATAAGGTTGGGTTGTATCACTAATTTCTAGTTTGCTTTTTATTTGATTTGGTAAAATATTGATTGATTTTTTACGAAATATTGCCTCATAATTTGATTCCTTTGAAATATTAAAAATCTTATTTGCATTTTGGGTTTTAAAACCTTTTAATGAACTAAATATATAGCCTAGTTTTGGAACTACTTCAATATTAACCTTAGTATTTATAGGTAACTGCAAACTGGTTATATATTTTGGAACCTCTATACCATTTATATAAACTTTTCCAGCATTTTTGGGCCGGGATTGGATGTTTAGGGTTGTAATTCCTTTTAACCCAAAAAAATTAATTAAATGTTCCAAACAGTGTTTTGGACGGTTTACAGCAAAATCCCTTAATTCCTTTATTTTTATTTCTTCCCATTCATTAATTGAATTTGGCAACTCCCATCTTTTTATGTGACGTTGAATTTCAGGACTTAAATTTTTTTTAAGACTATCAATAACATTTAAAATCCTCTTTGGAGCAAAAGTTGTAGCAAGATGAGTTGCAAACTTAGAAATAAATTGTGATTTAAATTCATCATTTTTCAGCAACATTCTAAAAACAAATGTAGCATTTAGATTATTCCAAGTTGAAGTTCTAATATTAGAAGCCGCATACTCAACGGAATTATATTTATAATGTCCATTTTTTCCTAAACCAAAACCATATTCAGTATCAAATATCAACCACTTCCATTTCCCATATTCAGATTTCCATAGTTTCATATTATTACCAGGCCAATCGCCATTTGCAAAATAGATTTGAGCAATTTGGTAATCAATAAACTGATCAATATCGATTATGTCTTTGATAGTATTGTAACAAATATGATTGTTGATATCACAATATGTTAAACTCTCAATAAGTTTATTATATGCATCTAAACTTCCTTCAATAGCAGTCGGATTAATAAAAAATTCAATTAGATCGTAATTTTCATTTTTAATATTAAAGTTAGACTTGATATAATCTCCATTTGTCTTTTCTCTTAAATTATGAATTCCCCAGTAATTTCCGTTTAGGTAAACGACTACAGGCTTATATGCTTGATAATCTAGTTTCATATATTTTTGAACAATCGTTTGCATCAAACCATCACGCATGTAGCTTTCACCAAAATCACCACCATGATTTCTAAGAACAAAACCCTCAAAATATTGTATATTTTTCTCATCAAATAACTGGTAATTAATTAACCCCTTTCCATAATTAGATTTAGCGTAAATAGATAAGGTTTTCATAGCATTTTTTCTATTTCCTAATCCTTTAATTTTCACTCCAAAGTTTTGATTAAATTGAAGTTTTCCTTTATTATTAAAGTATTGAATATTTATTGGTTTTTCCCAATTTTGAAACCAATTAGCTGTATCTTTTGTAAATCCTCTAATTCCATTATTTCCTTTTACATAAATCCCTCTGAGACTATCCCATAAATTTTCCGGTGCAGTTGTTATTGAAAAAACGGGTAAATTAAAAGTATCGTTTATAAAATAAGTTTTAGTAACTATATTACTTTGTAATTTGTTTTTTAGAAATGCTCTTGCACAAATTGTTTTGGTTTTATTAATTTTTATGGCTTTTGTATATAATTTAGAATTTGTATTAGGAATACTTCCATCATCTGTATACCTTATTTCTGAATTTCTATTTAATGTTGATAATGTTAAATTTAGTGCTTTAGAATATCTGCCAGCGCTAAAGGAAAAAATGGGATCAACTGCTTTTTCTAATTTTTGATTTCCGTTTGTTCCGTTAGCCTTTCCCGGTGACGCAAATTCTAAATACTGCCAATCTAAAGTGCTATCATTTCTGCCAATGGGTTGGTTACACAATTGCTTTCTGCTATTAATATTATCTAATATTTCACCTTTACTGTCATATAAAATAATTTGTTCGCCATTTTTTTTTATTTTAAAATTGAGATGATATTCCTTTATTTTAAAGCTATAAATATTTTTCCAATAATGACTATTTTCAAATTGTAATGTATTATGAGTATCGCCCTTAAAATAGTTTAAACCATCAGCCCAGAGTATTAAATAGCTATTTCCTTTAATTGCACTATTAGACGGGAAAATCCAAATTTTTTCTCCATTTATTATTGAATATCCTTCCAAATTAATTTCTTTATTAGTTCGATTATATAATTCGACGTAATCTGAATATTTTCCAAAATCCAAATCACATAAAATATTTGTATTACACGATGCAATTTCGTTCAAAAACAAAGATTGTTGGCTATAAATATCAGGTTTAAAAAAAAGAATAAATTGCGAGCATATGAAAGCCTTAGTTAGTGAAATTGATTTGCCAAATTTGAAATTAATAGTTCTCTTAACCATATTTTACATTATTATATAGAAATAAATACTAAATTAATTTAAAATAATTATGGAATAAAATAAATTGATCTTGGATTTTAATAAATTTATAATCAGTGAGCAGGTGTCTAATATTTAAATGAAAAAAAATTAAGTAATACAATAAACTAAACACAAAATATCAATAGTTTTTAAAAAAAAGTTAATTGTAATTACATAAATTTAAATTTAAGATTATGGCTATATAAACGTTTTATGTATATTAAAAGTAATGATTAACTTCTATCAAAAAACAGTTTGGATAACCGGTGCTTCTTCTGGAATTGGGAAAGCATTAGCTGTAAAATTTGCTTCCTTAGGAGCTAATTTGGTTATTTCATCTAGAAATGAAGAATTACTTAAAGAATTAGCAAATTCTTGCAATTCAAATACATTTATTTTGCCCTTAGATTTAGAAAAATCTTCAGAATTTCCTGAAAAAG
>Ga0206682_10001257_pt1 | contig 25269 bp, 19 predicted proteins | sample M240m12015metaG_FD_155444 | JGI IMG/M metagenome (GOLD analysis project Ga0206682, IMG submission 155444) | Ammonia-oxidizing marine archaeal communities from Monterey Bay, California, United States - M2 40m 12015 | ecosystem: Environmental > Aquatic > Marine > Intertidal zone | place: USA...
TTGTGTAATATAATTTCATCAGTATCATTACTGTTTGTATCTCCGCTATACCAAGTCATTGTACCTGAATAAGTTTCATACCAATGTCCTCCACCTACTGCATTGTCATGTGCATAGACTGATACTACGTATGTACCGGTTGCTAGATCTGTTCCATTAATACCTGTATCTTGCCAGTTAGTAGTAAGAGTCATTGACTTAGTAGTCGTATATAGCTGATCTATATCCGTACCCGATGTCATTGTCAATCCTGAATGTTTTACATTTCCTTGAACGTTTAATGAACCAGTAAAGTCATGATTATCGTCTGATGTATCTCCAAATTTCGTTGAACCTGAGTCATATAGTATTGTCGTGGTTGTTAGCTCTGTTCTAAATTCTTGTGCTGTTAATGTACCTGATACTGTTAAATCACCTGTAATGCTTGTATTTTTATCTATACTAACACTTGTTTGTGCGTGTAGTTCAAGATTACCGGCAGTATGACTATACCCTACCCATGCTGCATTATTTGCAGCAGCATCGCCAAACATATAGTAAGCATCAGCTGTACTTGATTGCTGTACTATTGACCTAGTAGTTCCTTTTACATGTAAAAATGTAGTAGCGTCGTAAGGTGCACCTGTTGTACCCGATCCTAGAGTAACTCGGTTTGCAAATGTAGCTGCTCCTGTGGTATTAATGGTTAAATAGGGAGTAGCCCATCCATTTCCTGTATTAGGGTGAAAGTTTCTATAACCTATTGCAAAGTTATCATTAGCACCAGAAACTCCTTGACCTATACTCCAGTTATGAGAATTGTGACCGTTTGAGAATAGTACACCTGGTCTATCACTTGAAGTGCCTTCCGTTCTAAATTCAGCTACTGTACCGTAACTATGGTTGGAATGTGTATGTTTAAATAAGGCAGCAGGATGAAATACTCCTCCTGAGCTGTATGTATTTTCTATATACAGTAAAGCTTCGTTATCATCGGCAGCTCCTTTTACATGTAATTTAGTTTGGGGTGCTGTTGTACCTATACCGACGTATCCATCAGCTGTAATTCTCATATGTTCAAACATACCAGATGCAGCTCCTGCAGTTCCATCTGATGTTGTATAAAAAGAAAGATAGCCTCCCCATCCACCATCTCCAACTGTAGTTTCTTTACCACCACCGATACCACCAACTTGATAATGAGTATTGTTTGTGTTGTTGTAATATGCAGAAAGAGTCAAAAAGCCTGATGTACCTTCAGTATGTGTATTAACTAAATTTAAGTGACTTGGAACAGGACCATACTGACCATATGCTTGACTTTTGTGAATTTCTAATTTAGCACCAGGACTTGTAGTACCTATTCCTACATTACCGGATGTATCAATACGCATTTTTTCACTACCGTTGTGTTGAATTGCAAAACGTCCAGAGCTGAAATCAAGAGTAATAGGATACCCTGAATCTATTAATAATCCAGTACTTGCTCTCGTATCGTAATCAAGGTCTATTCTGGCATATTGCGTACTAGCCGTATTAAAAGTCCAATCAATACCGGAGTTTGTACCAGTTATACCGCCTTTTAATTTTAACCTAGCATTACTAGCATTTAAAATAACATTACCTGCAATGTCTAGTTTTTCTTGAGGATTAGTAGATCCGATTCCTATATTACCGCCCGCTTTAATATTAAGTTTATCACCTATATTATTTTCGTGTATAGCAAAATCTCCACTAGTATACGATTTAATCCACCACTGATTCACATCATTTGAATCGTTAAATCCTAGTTTATAATCTGTTGAACTTTTGAAATATATCTGACCGTTTGGATCGATACGCATTCTTTCTGTACCAGCTGTAGAAAAAGCTAATATATCTGAAGCCGCTCTAAAAATTCCTGTGTTAGTATCGCCATTAAATACTAGACTAGGTGCAGAAGCTGTTCCAACTGAATCTATTGATACAAATGCGGTACCTGCTCTTAAGACTGTTCCAACTCCTCCTGATTGAACTTCTAGAGGGTAACCAGGATTAGTTGTCCCGATCCCGACGTTGCCGTTTGAGGCAATACGCATTCTTTCTGTGCCATTATTTGTGGTAAATGTTAAAAATCCACCAACACTGCTACCTCCTCTATAAAAAGTTACGGCTGCATTTTCTGTACTGCCATAATATAAACCGTGTTTAAAGGCATAACTAGAACTACCGTTATTTGTACCGTTATTATATGTAGTTAAATTAAATGCTGTTTCATTTGCATTAGTTAATTTCATCCAAGCAGCACTTGGTACAACAGCAATATCTAGTTTAGCACCTGGAGCAGTTGTCCCGATCCCGAAGTTACCTGAAGGTTTAAGAACTAGTAAATCATCATTTGCGTAAAATCCTAACCCTAAATAATTAGCGGAGTTATTATTACCTACATAGTTAAATCTAAGTGCTGTTGAGTTGTTTGTGCTATGAAATCTTCCGAAAACAATTGCTGACATTCCATCTGTCTTTTTTAAAGAAGATAAACCTATAGCTGCATTTGAAGTAGAATAGTCGGTGTAAACATCAAATCCTCCTCCACTTACGTGTAGTTTTGCTCCAGGAGTAGTCGTTCCGATACCCACGTTACCTGCATTAGGTTGAATAACCATTGTAGTGTCGTTGTAGTTATCCCCTATCCAAAAATAAGTAGTAGAATCTCCAGATCCTAGCATTCCAAATCCACCTTTAAACGTGCCTGAATAGTTATCAAAGAAGTAACCTGTTGACCAGCCTCCGCTATTTGGTGTTATTCTAAAGTTACCATCTCCAGAACGGTACGTAACAGGTCTACTTTGCCCTTGACCTAAAATTACATCTCCGGCAACTGAAAGTGGTTTTGTTGGGGCATTTGTACCAATTCCAAGGTAACCTTGTGGGTTAACGGCAACACTGTCCGTACTGGATCCGTTAACTCTAAAGTATATACCTTTTCCTGTTGCGGATGCTAGAAATAATCCATCTCCGGTTGAGGTATTACCAAAAATTCTATTATACCCATTAGTTGTTCCACCGAAACCTACCAAACCGTAACCTGCACCGTATGTTCCGTCTGTTCCTATCAAAACTTTAGACTCAACATCTAACTTAGTTTGAGGACTAGTTGAACCTATACCTACTTTACCGGTTGCTTTAATAATCATTTTAATAGTTGGAGCAGCTTGACCACTATTAGACGTTCTAAACTCTAACTTACCATTATAATTACCATCATCATCACCATGAATAGAAGCCATATTCCAAACATTACTATTGGAAGGATGTCCGCTTCTGAAATTTAAATATGGATTAGAACCTCCGTACCTACTGGCTATTGTTATTACAGCGCTAGTAGTTTGTTCAGAGTCACCAACTTGTAACTGAGTATGAGGACTATTGGTTCCAATTCCTACTTTGCCGTCGTATCTAATACGCATTAGTTCAGCCCCGGATTCTTGAAATATATGTGCGCTGTTACCGTTATTATTACTGTCTACATTATAGGTTATATCTCCTAATGATTTTAATATAAAGTTACTGGAGCTTTCTCCGTTTAATTGTCCTATACCGAAGTCTATATAATCTACGCTTGTAAATTGCCCAGAGTTCATATTAATAGAAGCATTAGAATTCATAGTACCACCGGCTAGTGGTAAATGACTTACCTGTGAATAGGTATAAGCTGTATCCCAGTTTGTAATTTTAGTTAAAGGAGCATGATTAGTAGTCCAGACTTCTGTCCAATTTTGCCAACCTGTTCCTTGTGGTGAAGCACTGTTTTGATTATATTGTCTGATCCACATACCAGATTCAGAGTAATCTTCATTAGTGCTTATTTGTAACGCATTGTATGTAGTGCCACCTAAAGTGTACACAGAAGAGTAGTTTATAGGCCTGTTTGAGGTTGTTTGGTTTGTTTGATGTGTACTAAATATGTTTCTAGTATCACTATTTAAATCATCACTTGCAACATAGTGTTTTGGTTTAAAGCTCAATTCACCAGAAACAATCCCATCACCAACTACATGAAGTTTTGCGGTTGGATTAGTAATACCGATTCCAACGTTGCTATTAGCAAGGATACGCATTCCTTCAAAATAATTGCTTCCGTCGTGAGCTTTAAAAATTAAGTTTCCAACTGCGGTAATTCCTGAGTTGTTATTAACATAAAATTCTCCTCCATTAGAATAAACACTACCGTCGACTTGTAGTTTTTGAACAGGGTTAGTAGTTCCAATCCCTATATTTCTACTATTATTAATAAAGAAAGCTGAAGTAGAGCCATCCATCTGTATATCAAAGCTGGATCCTCCGCTTAAGTTACTCTTATCAATCTTTAAAATTAAATTATCATTAGCTACACCGCTTATAGAGTTAAAAGTACCTAAGTTTATATCCCCTGTAAAGGTAGTTGCTCCGAAACTATTAGTATTGCCAGCTGCTGTAACACTAGCGCTGAAAGTTCCTGTTGAGGCTGATAATCCTGTTATAGATGTATTTCCAAAGCTATTTGAATTTCCTGCTGCTGTTATGCTTGTTGTAAATGTTCCGCCTCCTGTTATATTAATACCTGAGTTTGTAGTTGCAAACTTTTTATTCCCACTGTAGTATAGATCTACTGAGCCTCCGTCTGTAAATGTAGCTTGTAAATGACTCATGTCAGCGTCATAAATTTTTGTAGCTGATGCTACAATCCTTAGATCACCTGGGCCTAGGTCTTTAATATAGCTATCGTTTCCGTTATGGTATATTTGAAGATCATTATTATCCCCTATCCATAATTGAGAAGAATCATATAACTTTACAGTTTTTAAAAATTGATTAGTTACACTACCACCGTCTAATCTATAATATGGAGTAAAACCACCTGCTCCGTCGTCAGATCTAAGTATTATATCTCCATCATCTGTTTTGTTTGTAATATACAAATCACCAGTGGTAGTTTCAATAACTGAATCTGTAGCATTATGATATATTTGAAGATCTCCTGAGCCTCCGAACAAAGCTTTTATATTGTCGGTAAATATAGCAGATTTTTGAAAGTTAACATTTGTTTGGCTACCGTCTAAAAAGAGGTAAGTAGCAAGTCCACCAGAACCATCATCTGATCTAAATATAATATCTTTATCTGCTGCGTTATTATCTATAAATAAATCACCTTCATAGGTAGCTATTTGAGATAAAGTACCTGTATGGTTTATTTGGAACATATCACCTGCTCCCATTAATATTTTTCTACTATCTTGAAAACGTAAATCACCAGTCATCGTACCACCGCTAAGTGGTAAGTATCCGTTGACTGTACCTGTGATAGAACCTAGTACGTTTAATGATCCTGTAAATTGATGTAAATCGTCAGAGCTATCTCCAAACTTAGTAGATCCTGAGTCAAACAATATTGAAGCTGATACTATTTCAGTATCGAATTGCTGCGCAGTTAATGTACCTGTTACAGTTAAATTACCAGTTAGTATATCTGTCGTGTTTTGCAAATACGATGATGTAGACGCATTAAGTGACGCTATGTTACTTGCTAATGAAGCAGATGGTGCAGTAAAAGATCCAGATATTTTAGCAGCTGTTAAGCTTTTTATCAGACTTAAAGAAGTAACTTCAGAATCCATTAATGCTCCTGCTGCTGTTACTTGTGCTGAAGATGATACTATATTATTTGGTATATTATCTAGTTCGGTATAATCTGTTGTAAGTCCTTCAAATCTAGTAGCTACGGATGCTGAAAATGCTGTATTAGATCCTGAGATGTCTGATGCTATTTGAGCTGAGGAAGATACTATATTATTTGGTATATTGTCTAGTTCAGTATAATCTGTTGTAAGACCTTCAAACCTAGTAGAAACCGAAGCAGAAAAAGCTGTATTAGAGCCTGATATTTCAGATGCTATTTGAGCTGAGGATGATATTATTGTTTTTCCTGTAAGTGTTGAAATTCTAGAGTCTAAAGAGGAAGACATTGACTGTAAGTCAATTCCGTCTACTGTTCCTGAGACTTCTATAGAACCTGTTACACCTAAACTATCACCAAATTGAATAATAGTTCCTGCACTATCTATAAGTTTTTTACCTGATAATATTTCTACTGTTCCTTTAAGTTCAATATTTCCACTATCTGTTTGAATTGTAATATCATCAGCTCCAGTTTCAAGTAATTTTAAACTTTGTCCTGTTGAAGTAGTTACTGTTAAAACGTTTGAAGTAGAGGATATAACCTGTGTTCCGTCAATATAGAGTGAACCTGAGGATAGATATAAATCTCTCCATTGTGCTGTTGGAGAACCTAAATCGTAAATATCATGACCATGAGGCATTATATGACCTGCCATTTGAGTAATAACATTACCGTCTTTATCGACTACCATCGATTTGCCGTTGTCAACCTTAAGTGTCTTTTGATTATCACCGGTACCAATTAAGATTTCTTCTACTATTATCTTTTTTCTATTATTAGAAGCATCTTTAAATTCTATATTACCGCTAGAATCTTTGGTCATCTTTGTACCACCTAGATCAATAGTAGATCCGGCAAGGTAGATATCATTCCACCTATTGCTAGCAGATCCAAGATCAAAAGTTTCATTTGTAGTAGGAATTATACTACCAGATACTTGACTTTGAATTTCTATACTACCGGTTAATTTAGGATCAAATATTTTCATTCTATAATGCTCTTACTAAAGTTTTTATTATCCAATTGTCACTTGTCACTGTTGCCTGTAATCTCATATTTGCTCCAGAAGTATCGACGCTAAAAGTTACTCCACTGGTGCTACCTATATCACTTGTGGAATTATCTGTATATTCTACAGATCCTCCATTATAAATAGCCATTACTGTTCCTGCTCTAGCGTTAGAACCACTGATGCAAGTATAGTCAAAGAAAGCTCCGGAATAGGAGCCTGTATTAACTGTTGCAATAGTTTCTGTTGACGTTGAATCTACGTCTATGTTTTCTTGAAAGCTTAAAAGTGAGTTCTGTATTTCAAAATCTTCTGCATATGAAGATGTTACAGCAATACCACCGATGTTAACTGCTGCTGTTCCTGCAGTTGCTGTATCGAAGTAAACTTTTAAGTTATCTTCGTCTACCATTTCAACTCGTCCAGGGATTATTTGATTATCGTTAGTATCAAATACCTGAATGGTTGGGTATTGGTCTCCGATATTATGGGCTAAAGACCAAGTAGTTGCTGCTGTAGTTTGTTCTAGTCTTATAGATTGACCATAGCCTGCTGCATTTGTTTCAATTCCTGTTAATAGAGAACCATCACCTATAAATGAACCAGAAACAGTACCTACTACCTCTAAGGTGTAATTAGGAGCTGTTGTACCTATACCAACAGGGCCTCCAAATGAGCCTGTTGTGGTTACGGTAAGAGAATTTAAGTTAGCATCTGATCCGCTAACTATTAGTTTTTTCCAGTTCGGCATATTTTCTCTATTATGGTTGGTTACAGGTTTGCCTGCCCACTTCCCTTACGGGCCAATAATATACTTATAAATAGCAAAAGAGCCCATAAGGCTCTCTACTTTTTATCTTTTTGTTCTTTGAGTTTATCTGAGAGCTTTACCCAAACTGTGTAAAAGCTTTCAAATTCATCACCTGTATAAGGAGCTTGTCTTAATTTACGTAGTACAAACTCTATATCTTGACTGTTAAGGAAGTTCTCCTTATCTTTCTGTTTACTTAAAATACCCATATAACTAATTTACGAACTCTTATGAATAGATCCAAATATCTCCAGTAGTATCTACCTTAATATTTCCGTTTTTTTGGTATTCAGTGTTATCTGCATGATTACTATTAGATAAATCTACGACTGCAGAAGCATAAGCTGTTGTATTTGCTGTAGTTGCTGTACTATTTACTGATTCATTGAAACCCCATCTAGTAATACCTGCATCCGCTTCATATATAAGAGCATGACCTGTTCCTGAACCTTCGTCAATTACAAGACCTCCTTCATCTGGATTGGCTGATCCAGAATTTAAAAGAATAAATCTATCTTCTACTAATAAATTTTGAGTATTTAATGTTGTAGTGGTACCGTTAACGACTAAATCTCCACCTACTGTTAAGTTATTGGAAACTGATACGTCATTTGGTAAACCAACAGTTACTGCTCCACCACCACCTACGGTTGTAAAGGTATTTGTTGATAATTCAATTTCTCCAGCTGTTCCTAAGAAAGTAACACCTGTATTACCTTGTGCTGCTGTTCCTGCTGATGATCCGTAATCTACTGAAAGGACTGTTCCGCCACCTCCGGATAAACCTGTACCTGCTACTGAAGTATTTAATTGTGTTTCAGTAATTCCACCATCTATTACGGCTACAGTTACTGTATTACCTGCAGCTGCTGTACTAATTGAATTTCCTGATGCAACTGTTAAGTCTTCTGTAAGTAAATCTATCGTAATATTACCAGTAGATCCTGTTAAGTTTAATTCTGTTACAAGTCCGGTTAAGTTACTACCGTCTCCTTGAAACGATCCACTAAATGAACCAGATAAAACTGAGGATGCTCCTGTTGATGTAATTATAGAAGAACCGAGACCAAAAGTGGTTCCGTTATACGTTATTCCCGAATTTTCAATTAAGCCGCCTGTACCTGCGACTAAAATATTATCGTTAGTAAGTACGGAAGAGGTTATCGATGCCAAATGGGCATCTGATCCGCTTACTATTATCTTTTTCCAATTTGCCATGTTATAGTGGGTGTTTTATATATTATAAATATCGTTAGTTCTTAAATCCAAGAAAGAATTCATTAGAGCCGCTATAAAACATTCCACCACTTACTGCTGTTGGTGTAGAGTCTTGCGATTTCATCTCTAGTACTCCTTCATTATTAACTTTAATCTTCTCTTCTCCGTTAATTGATATAGCAAAATAGTCTGATACTCCGTCTAAATCTAAATCAAATGATCCTGTAACTTTTATATCGTTGGTAGTAGAGTAAAAAGAACCTGTTTCAACAAATATACCATTAATAAACTCTTCTCCTTGTACTGTAAAAGGTCCATCTAAATCTAAAGCTCCAGAGACTGCTAAAGAGCCGGTTAACTCTTTTGAGCCGGATAGGTAGGAGTCAATCTGTTTCCATTGAATTAATGCCATCTTATCTTATCTTATTTTACCGCTAATTACTACTTCATCTCCTGAGTCTAACGTGTATTCTGTTTGACCTGTTTGTATTACTGCTGTTACATCTGCTCCTGCTTGAGAAATTGTATAATATAGTGCAGGTATAACTTGTCCGTTAATATATAGTTGGAATCTTTCATCTCCTGAGGTAAATCCTGCTGGAGTAGTTTCTATATTCCTATTATTAAATAAAGCTGTATTTGTTGTAACAAAGTCTGCAATAAAAGTGTTATGTAAAGCAACATAGTTAATTTGTTCAGTAGTCATACCAAATCTCTGTACTCCTAAAGCACCTTGATCAAAGAATCTGTAATCCTGTGCTTTTTCTGGTGTTTTAGCTCGTGCTTGTAACTCTTCTATATCTCCTGCTAGCTCCATTCCGAATGTTACTGAGGATTTAGAGTAGAATTTATTCATTCCCGATATAGAAGCATTAATAGAATCAGGAACTATGTGTCCGTTAAGTACTAAAGTAAAAGTAGTTTTAGCTGCTCGATCTTGACCTTGTGTTAATTCGGTTGCTGTAGTATATTCGTCTATTTTAGCTCTAAAACTAAATTTTTCTGTATCTCCCCAGTATCCATCAGATGCATAATTAATACTTTCTACTAATTTATTCATCTGTTCAATATAATCTGTGAATATTACACAGGAATATGTCAAAGTTACGTATTCAGGAACTATTACTCCGTAGTATTCGTTTATAGGTTCTCTATTTGTAACAACACTAAATCTATCATATACATTCTTCTTAGAAAACTGTTTTTTAAATATACCAGCACTAATAGGGTTACTCGGGTCTACTTTACTTGCAAGAGATCTATTTTTTTGTACTGAATCTCTTTTAAATATGATTAAAGGTGCTTGTATCTTACCGTTTTTATCTCTATAGAATCCATCTTTCTGTACTGATTTCCATCTTTCTGGAGATCCGTATAGTATTGGTACATTAACCTTATTTCCGTTCTGTATAACAGATGGTTTTATTACTTCATTAAAGTAATAGATAATAGTTTCATCTATATCACGTAAACCTACTGTAAACCTTTTAACAGTGTCTCCTTTTACGGTTCTTTGATTTTCTCTCTTCTGTTTGTTGGGTACTGGTGGTTTACCTGTGGGTAGTTTTGGAGTAATTTGCTTTTGCAATAACTCTGCTTGTGATTTTGGTACCGGTTTCTTTTTTCTAGCCATAATTATAATCTTTGTCTAGCAATACCTACCTTGTCTGCTCTAGTTAAGTGGCAATCCAGTACTAATGAAATAGAATCTCCATATCCTCCTGTTCTTGCAATATTGTAATCACTATCTCTACCGTAGAAAAGTTGGTTTTCCTTAATAGCATCTACTTCGTAGTAGTCCTCCTGCCACATTATTATATCACCTACTTCTGATACTGTGTTTATATCCCGTAAATCTTGTTTTAAAATTGCAAATGATGCTTCTCTACCTAAATCTACCCCTAATTCATTTACATCGTATACTTGATCTCCTCTAGTAATTAAACAATTGAGCTTTATTGGCTCTAAATACGTCTTTTCTAGTGCTTCTCCGTATAAGTTTGTACTGGTATCTACAATATTAAGTTTATATAGAAGTATTTCCTGTTCAATAACATCTTGCAATAGTTCTCTATTGATGTTAACTAGTAAATTAAAGTCTTTATTACTTCCAAATATCATTACTTCTCTTCTATTGTTTCGTTTGCAATCTCTATCTTAATTATATTAGGGTACTTACTAGTAGCATTGGATTTAAATGCTTCAAATGCTTCTTCTGCTTGTTTTTGGGTTATAAGTTTTACTTTAAATGTCATAGCTCCCATTTCTGATGAAGAACCTGCATTAGTAACAGTGGTAATACCCGGTAATGCACGTAATAGCTCTGCTATATTCTCGCTTTCACCTTCTTTATACATTACACGTACCATACCTTCATAGGTATTAAATACTATCTGTTCTATTATTGTAAGTAGCTTCATTATCCTACGTATATAGTCATTGGAACTTGTGCTAGAGTTGCTCTTAAGAAATCAGACTCTTGTGCCTGTGCTTCCATTTGTGCTCCTCTTGAAGCTTCTAATAACATACTTCTTAAATTTGTTAGTAATTCTGTTTTTTCTGCTCTAGCATCAGTTAATAAGTCTGCTTGATTTAAAGTAGCTTCTGAACCCGGTACTGGTACTGTTTGATACTTACCTCTTACATAACCTAGCATTTCTTTTGCTAAAGCTAATGCAAATGCATATATCCACTGTCGTCCAACACTGTTAATATGTGCATATTCTGGATTGCTGTAAGGTACTTCTGATACAGTTGTTATATTACCGGTATTAGAATCAAAATTTAGTGCCGATTTATCTGAAAGTTTCATGTACTCAAAGATAAGTACTCCGTCTACAGCAGGTACTGGGAATAATTTAAGTCTATTATTAACTAATTCAAAAGTAAATGTTGATTTTCTTATTTGATCGTTAAATTCTATTGCTTGAGTCTTTAGTATATCGTATGATGCCGGCATTAACATAAAATTAACACCTGGGCTCATGTTTCCGAATCCAAATTGATCCATTAGGGAGTGAGTACCTGTTCCTGTTCCTGCATAAGGATCAAAGTACCTCTGTATTGCAGGAGGCGCTTCATAAAATATCCTTCTTACTTCAATACCACCCTCTATACCTTTATCTGTAGCCCATTGATCTAAGTCATAGTTTTGCTGTGAGCCTGTTATAGTTAGAGATCCAGAATACTTAGTTACATTTCCTCCTACTCCTGCTTCTGTTCCATAATTCTTAGCAATCTGTACAAAACGGTTAATGTTAGGCTCTACAATTTGATTATTTAAAGAACTTCCTGTTGGAGCTCCTTCAAAAGATAAGTAATTCTCTCTAATCTTATATTGAAAGACTTCATTTCCGTAAGTTGTAACAGCTTCTTCAAAACATGCGTAAAGAGAACCTGATTGTAGTTCAACATCCATTAAAGGGTACCCTAATCTTGTAGCACAGAATTTTGCTACCTTATCTGCATCTACAGCAAAGCTACTATCACTATCGTAAAACCCAAAAGGGGTCTGTCCTGCGGTGAAGTTACTTGTTCCGTTCCAAATACTTGTATTAGCCATCGAATATAGTTTTATAATAAATAGTAAGGTATTGTAATAAGGTTACCGTAAAAAATTTAATCACTAAATGTTTTATATACCTTTAATATAGGTGAGACAATTTCGTGTCTATGATTCTGTAATAATGTATGGGTTTTAAACCCTTCTACTTGCTCTTCTATACGTGCTAAAAAAGAAAATCCAGTTTCTCTCTTATCTTTTAAATCGATTTGTGCCAAATCTCCACATATTACCATTTTAGATCCTTTTCCCAGTCTACCTATTACTGTTTCCATTTGGTTATGTGTTACATTCTGAGCTTCATCTACTATAACGAATGAGTTTAGGAAAGTACGTCCTCTCATAAATGCAAAAGGTACGATTTCTATATTTTCCTTCTCTAATTCTTTATCTACTTTCTCTTTACTGTATAAAGCGTAGAGGTTATGATAGATTGGGGCTAACCATGGGTCCATTTTTTCTTTTATATCTCCTGGTAGGAAGCCTATATCTTCTTTAGATACAGTTGGTCTAGTAATAATAATTTTTTCTATCTTTTTTTGAAAGAGTAGATCTAAAGCTACCTGTACTGCTACTAATGTTTTACCGCTCCCGGCCATTCCTTTCAGTACTGTTATAGGAGATTCAAATATTTTTGCTTTTGCTAGTTTTTGCTCTTCATTCAGTTGAACTTTAAACTTGATGGGACCTTTTGGTCTTCTTTTAGAGACGAAGACCTCGTCTGTATGGTGCTTATGTGCCATATATCAATAACGTTATTATTATAACTATAAATAGTAATTCAAACGTAAATAAAAAAAGAAAGGGGCTAAAAAAGCCCCTCTCAATGTAATCCAATAAAATATGTTACCTTATATCGTCGCTAAGTCAGAGATAAAGATTTTTCCATAAAATTCTGGTCTAATCATTTTCTTCGCGTAACGAGTCATGATACCTTTTCTTGGAGTGAAGGTAGCAGGATCGTATACTAGAGGAGTCATGATTAATGGTACATATGGAGCATATACAGCACCACTTTCTAAGAACTGTCCACCTCTAAATCCAGTTAGGATTGTGTTTTCAGTCATGTAAGGGTTCTTATATACTTTAAATCTACCGTTAAGTTGTCCAACTTTTTGAACACCCATTGCAAATTCAGCCTGATCTCCATCAGTTTGTGCAGCATATCCTGGAATTGATTCTAAGATAGTAGCTACAGAAGGAGAACATACTAGGAAGTTTGCTCCACCTCTTAAGGTTTTCTGGTGAATTTTGTTAGATACTTTTTGGATTTTAGTTCCTAAAGTTTGGAACCATTGTCCTTGAGTATTGTAGAAGTCAGAACTTGAGCTTTCCCAAGCTGTTCCATTCCATACTTTGTTGTTCTCTGCAGACCATCTTTCAGTAGTTCTAGCACCACCAATTAACATGTCTAAGATTTCAAGATCAATTTCCATTGAAATGTACTCACTTAATAAAGAAGTAAGTTCAGCTTCAGCATCAATTGAATGATAAGCATTAAGATCCTGAGCGAACTCTGGTGTCCATTGTGCTTTCAATTTTCTTGTTTTAGCAACAACTGATTCAGATTTCAACTCTACGTTGATTTCTGGAATGTTGATTGATCCAGCAGGATTATCTTCAAAGTCTCCTCTTGTGTTATCAGCAGGTTGTACATGGTATTCCATTGCACCTGTGATAGATACTGCAGCAGTTGCAGATTTAGCTACTACGAAGTTTACATTACCTCCACTTAAGAACGTAAGTTCTGGGTTAGTAGTAATATCTGTTGAACCAGATAATAATCTAAATGCTCTTACACCTTCTGCGTCAGCTCCTGATGGTAATCCGACAGCTACTGTAAAGTAGTCAGCAATTGCAACATCGTTGTCAAATGCAACTGATGCAGAAGCAGCAGATCCAGTTGCAGCAGCTGATACAGCTAATGAACTAGTTGCGATAGAGTATCCGAATGCACCAGCACCGTATAAACCACCAGCAGCATCAACATCTACTCCTAATTTGTTAACTCCAGATGCATTTCCATACATGCTAGCGTCAGCAGCTCTACCGTTTCCAGCAGTTCCGTATTTAAAGTCTAAGTAAAATACTAGACCTGAAGGTAAGTTCATTGGTTGAACCGAGACGAAATCTTTAGATGAGATTTGAGCGAATACCTTTCTTACTAAAGGTAAAGCAACTCCTGCCCATTGTTCTGATCCACCACCGGCTGCTCCGATTGCGTTTCCTCCTGTAGATGATTGCTCAGCTACGATTTGTTTTGCTTGATTTTCTAACATGATTGCCATGTTATTAGATGTTTTAGCATCTAAACCTTCAAGCAATCCTGATGCTCCCCACTTGTCTGCAAGTTTAGCAGCATCGTCTTGCAAGGCTTTATAGCCATTTGCACTTTCTAATAAAGAATTAATTTCCATGATTAAGGTTTGTTAAATAGTTTTTTTAAATTTTAAATAATACCAGCTAATTTTTGCATTCTTTTTACAGCAGCGCTAACTTCTGAAATTACCTCTGGTTTAGAAGCTGTAGTTCCAGTCGCTTTAGATGCCATTCCTAATTTGCTCTCGTTAGTAACTTTTGTAGCTTTCTTAGCTACAACGTTATCAGAAACAGTTTCGAATACTAATTTTACTTCTTTTACTGTTTCAGCTTTGTCAAATGCAGCAATGATATTAACTTTTTGTGCTTCAGATAAGTTATTAGTCTTAAACACTTTGTTAACATATAATAGTTTTGCATTAAGAAGATTAACTTCTTGTAGTTGGTTCTGTAAGTTTTGGATAGTATCTAAAGCTTCATTTAATTCAGAATTATCTTCTTCTTTAATTTCTTCTTCTTTTACTTCTTCTTTTACTTCTTCTTCTACTTCTTCAGTTACTTCTTCTTCTACTTCCTCGTTAGTTACTGATTCTAACTCGGCTAATAGTTCGTCTAGGTCAATTTCTTCATCTTCAGCTCCAACTTCCATATCACCCTCAGGTTCTACTTCTGCTCCAGCGTCCATGTCGTCCATGCCTAATTCTTCTTCACCACCGTCGCCCATTTCTTGTGCGATAATGTCACGAATAAGATCTTTAAGGTCGTCCACTTCCATGTCCTTTACCTCTACATCTTCTTCAGCTTCTTCAGCTGCTTCTTCTTCTCCAGCGTCTTCAGCTTCGTCTTCAGATTCTTCTGAATCATCCTCTGCTTCTTCCATTGCTTTTTCATCCTCCATAGATTCTCCTTCTACTGTCTCTACTTCAGTTACTTCTTCAGTTTCGTCTACCTCTACTTCGTTTACTACTTCTTCTTCAACAGATGCATCATCCATCTCTTGTAATTTAGCAGCTAACATATCCTTTAAGTGTGGAGTTAACGATTCTTCTAAAGCTTCTTTAGCATTAGCAATAGCAGCTTCTCTAATAGATTTTGCTTCAGCAATAGCTTGCTTGAATAAATCTTTGTTTGCCATTTTAATAAATTTGTTTGGTTTCTACGATTATTGTAATCGTAATAGGAAAGTTTTTACAAAATATAATACAGTATAGATCACTGTATATTCGTATATAAATATATACTATTTACCAAAAACAAGAAAACCACCTATAAAGATGGTTAACTTTCCTGCCCGTCGGTAGCGTCCGAGGAATTATCTTACGAAACTAAGTCTTCTACAGCCCCTTTTATAAGGGTGCTGACCTCTGTTCCTTTTATTAATGCTTTAGCGCTATATGCAGCTGCTGTAGCCCATTTAGTCTTTTTTAACATGTTAACTGCTTCGCCGCCTGCAGAGCCTGCCATACCAAATATAATTATAGCATATAAAATTTTAGTAATACCTTTTTTCTTAGCTTCATCTTTTGTAAAGATACCAACTATACGTTTAATGGGTGCCATGAATGCATCTTCATTTTTATGCGTGAAGTTATACCACCATTCAGCGTTATTCATCATTCCTGGTTTATTATACTTCTTAGCTAACCATTTGAACATCTTAGCTAGCATGTTTGCTATCGTATTAGAAACTAATATGTAACCTACTATACTTACTATAGCAGCTTCATTAACCTGTCCTTCTTTAGATTCTATATCTTCTTTATTAGCTTCAAGTTCCTTCTCTACTGTTTGTGCTAGTTTGTTAGCCATTGCTTCCATACCAGGTTCTATAACTGTAATTTTTTCCCCAGATCTCAAACTAGTATCTTCTTCAAAGATTATATCCTGTAATTTCATTAAGCTCTTAGTATATCGTTGATAATAGAATCTAATCCACTATATTTGTTTACTTTCTGTTTACCTTCTTGTAAAGATATAGGATTCATAAACGCACCATGTGTAGATGGATTAGAAACAAAGTCCCAACACACCAATTCAAAGTCTGGTTGAACTTCTAAAGTACCTTCATTAGTTTGAGTAACTGAACCTGTACCTCTGGATGAAATCCCTATTGTATGTCCTGCTTTTATAATCTCTTTTACAATGTTTCCGGCTGGTGTGTTTAGTAATTCTACACGTCCCATAAGATCGTTTCCTTTCCACCATAACTCTTTTACTATATGAGAGGCGTTCTTTAAGGAGACAATGGGAGATTCAGGGTGATCAAGTTCTCCGAATGCATTACCATTCTTTACAAACTCTTCTATATACTTTGATGATTCTCTTTCTAATATAGCTTTACTATAAGTACGGCCATTTTGATTTTTTGCGATTGCTCTTTGCATTACGCCTTCCACTTCGTATACTCCAGGTTTCTCTTTTGATTCCCTTAATATAGATTTAAATGGTGTTACTTCTATTAATAGTTGTGCCATAGTCTTACTTTTTAGTCTCTCTTAATGTTCCATTTAGAGGTGCTGAATAGACTGTCTGTTTTTCGTCTTCTCCTATATTAGGTACTCCCACATCCTGTCTATCTAACTCTCTTTTAGATATAACTTTTACTTTAGGGGTATCTAGTCCTTTAGTAAATCCTGCTTTAGTAACAGGTCTTAAGTCTTTATTAAAAGCTGATTCTATAGCTGGAGCTAGAAATCCTCCAACTTTTAATCCTTCTTCATTTCTAATGTCTCCTAATGTATGGTAGACTTTCTGTATCTTTGTTCTTGTCTTGTCGTAGTACGATTCTATATCTGTTACTACGTCTTGCAGTTGTATAATAGCTGCTTTCATTCCCTCAAAACCGCCGTATTGCTCAGCAAACTTTGCTAATTCATTTGTAGCTGCTTCGTTGATTGTTCCTTCTTCTAATACTTTAGAGATTATTGCTTTGATATTTTCTTTTACGATTTCATCTTTACCCATTGCTTTTTTAATAGCTTTGTCTTTAGCATGTTTATAATCGTCTCCATCAACATCTCCGTCTCCGTCAAGATCTTTACCCTTCTTTTCTTCAAGATTCTCAACCATAAGTTGAGTCTCTAAATAACTAAGTACATCTTTTTTAGCAAACTCTATCATACCAGGCTCTGTCATTGGTCCCATTTTCCACTCTTCCCAGGCTTTAATTAACATATTAACACCTTTATCAAACATAGGTCCCATACTCTCTACATATCCTCCAGTTTCGTAGTCATTTTCTGTTACTACTTTTCCACCTTTAGTCTTCTTTCTTCTACCTTCTGCTATTTTACCGTATGTTTTAGATCTCCTACCTTCATTTGCACCATGCATAATATCAACACCTAAGTTATAATGCTCTCCTAAAGCATACATTACCTCTTCTGCTTCTTCTGCTTCTGTAGTATCGTTATTTGCTGCTCTATCTTGAATAAGAGAGATAAACTCCTGTAAGCTACCTACTCTTTCATTTACTACTACTTCTGCTTCTTCTAATTGTTTTCTACTTGGATCTGCTCCTTCGTTGAAACTAACTAAAGTTTTCTTAATAGCTTTTTTAAAGTTTCTTATGTGATCTAATGCTTCTACTTTATCTTTTTCTTTTATAGAATCAATAGCGTACGATAAATGACTTCCTTCTGAGTGGTAGTTAACATCTTCAAATGAATCAAATAATGATTGAAGTGTTTCAATAGGCGTATTAAGTCTAATTTTTAGTCCAAACTCTAACATACCTTCGTAATCAAACTCTTTTGAGAACATATCTCCAGGTTTAAAGTTCTTTACTACTTTATCTTCCTGTCCATATTTCTCTATATCTTTCATCTGTTGATCAGACATTGCTTCTTCTACTTCTACTTCTTCGTCGTAACTATCTCTATTGATAGTTTCATACTCATTATAGTTAAACCAAATATCTTCAATATTATCTGTATCTATTTCCCCTGAAAATATATCGTCTTTATGTGTTCTAATGAAATCTAATGCTTGATCTGTATTAATCTTATACCCTTTATCGTCACCTGTAATTGTTAGTGCATCAATGACTTTTCTCATAGCCATTTTTCTGTCATGGTTTACTGTTCTTTTTCCATCTATACCTGGTTCAGTAGGTATTGGTTCTGCTTCTGAGATTTTCTCTTCTAAGTATGCGTTTGTAATATCTTTATAGTCAACTTCTTCTTCTTGTCCATCTTGATCAACTGCAAAAACTGTATCGTCATGCCACATAGCAGCATTATCATCATTATTAGAGTTTGGATTGTATATGATTAACTCTCTTCCATCCCTTAATTGAATAAAGGCATCATCTGCATTTCCTAAAGCTTTTAAAAGAGTATCTTTAGTATAATTCTCTTTTAAGTCTGCTTTTTTAGTTCCGTTGAACGTATCTACCTCTTTACCTTTTTTAAACTCTACTGGTTTATCATGTTTATCAACTTTAGAAGATTCTCCTGCTAATAAATTAAGGTAATGTAAACTATCTTTCTTCAAATTAACTAAAGCTTTATCCTTAGCCTTTGCTAAGTCTTCTTCAGATACTTTGTCTTGAGACATAAGTCCCATTGCTTCAAGTTCAAAATCCGTACCTCTACGAATTGCCTCGTCGGATAGGTTGTAAACTTTTTCTTCTGCTTTTTTAGCATCAGAAATCATTCCCTTACTTTTAAGAATTGATACAGTATCTTCAAATCCGTTGAATTGAGATATTAAATTTGGCAATGCCATGCGAGCGTCTCTAACGAATTGTGTTTTGTTAAACGTTTCGTTTACTACTCCTCTATACTTTTCTGTTAACGTTTTCATCTAAATATTCAAACATTTTAGTGTTATGTGGTCTTTTATTTTTTTACTATCTTATAACCTAGTCTTTCAGCTTGTTTAGTAGCTCGGTTTTTCTTATTCCCTTTACTAAAAGCAAAAGGAGTCTGGTACCCTGCTACACCTGCTGTTGAACTTAGTTCTTCGATTACCTCTCTTACAGCTTTTAATACTACACTTCGTTTCATAGTTTACGCATTTCGTTAACTAAGTCGTAATATTGCATTAAATTTATAAGGTGGTTATCGCTAATTTTTTCAGTCTTCTTTAGAGTTTTAATACTCTTAAGTACTTCTTGTAGTTTAATCTGCACTACTTCATCTTTTATCTTAGATGCTAATTCATTTACTTCAGCTCTAATTTTTTCTACTTCTTCATTAACTAAAGTTCTTAACCTTGTTTTTGAATTTACTGATGTAATAAATTCTTTAAGTATATTTTTCTGTTCCGGTAAAAGAGTTTTGTAGTTATTGTTGAACTTTTCAAGAAGTATTTTATATGTTAATAATCTTAAATCTTTATCATATTTTGAGTACTCCTCTATTAACGTATCTTTTACGGTATCTTTATCTACTTGGGAAGAAGTTAAATGCTCTAAGACTGTAAATTTATTATTTACTAAGAAGTCTGGGTTAACTAATGTATCGTTATTTTGAGCTTCTAATAGGCAATATAATGCTGCGAGAGGTTTATAGTCTCTAACTGATATAGCAAAGAAATCTTCTATGTTGTAGTTTTCTTTAATTTCTGAGATTAGTTTATATTTTGATTCTCTTAAAGTTTTTTGGTTAAGTTTCCTTGAAATCTCTGTTATAGAGGAAATCACAGTTTCAGCTTTTGCTTCACTTAAGTTATTATTCTTTAAGATATATTCGTATAATTTTAACTCTTTTGCTATTACGGTATTTCCGCCAAAGTACTTCTTTAATATACCTACAGCTGCAGATTCGTTCTTTGAGAGCGTATCAGCTGCTATTTGTTTAACTAACAATTCGTAAATTAAACCAGTATTCTTAAACTTTGAATGTTTTATCTTCATAATATACGGTTACTATATATAAATATGGGTTAGTCCTCTAAATCTTTAAGTTGATTTTCATCTAATAGCTTAGAAGGGGTTTCTTTTGTGGATTCAAATATCATTTCCTTACTGTTTTCGAATGAATCTTTAATTTGATGATATATAGTTTGTGCTTTATTTGTATTTAATTCTGCAACATTTTCATTATCTGATTCGAAACCTCCATGCATTCCATGTACTCCTAATCTATCTCTTCCGCCCATAGGGTCTGCATTAGTTCCGTAAATTGATGCTTTTTCTTTCGGTCTTCCGCCTTCAGGTCCTATTTCGTTATAACCTGGTGGTACTGATCCAGGTCCTCCGCCTTTTTCTGTTGATGTTGCTCTTCTACCGTACATAGAAGCTAAATCATGTGGTGTACCGTAAGATCTTCCTGATTTAGCAGGATCATTTCCTTCTGCTTCTACTTGTGCTATTCTAAATGCTCGTTTAGCATCCTCTCTTACAAGCTCTCTCATTTCATTATATTGATCCTCAGATAAATTAAATATGTGGTCATATATGTAATCAGTAGAGAACATTTTAGAGTCTTTCATTTGATTAGCTAAATCAATCTTCTCTTTAAGGAGTGCTACTTTTTCTTGTTCGTATACTACTGATGGGTTCGTTAACTTGATTTCAAAGTTTGTTAGGCTCTCTCCTGTAAATCCTTGAGTATATAAATGTACTAAGGCAATTTTTGTTAATTCAGATTCTACTATCTTTTGTATTCTTTCAACTGTTCTAGCAAATCTAATATCTTCTGCTGCTAAAGTAGCTTTACCACTTAAATCTCCTTCATATCCAAAATATGCTTTAGGTATCTTTAAAGCAGCAAACATTTTAGCTTGTAAGTATTGTATATCATTAGTACCATCGTAGTCTAATCCTTTGGTAGTTTCTATTCTAGTAGAAGCATCTCCTCCTCTTACCGGTACGTAGAAATCCTCCATCATGTTCTGCATGTTAAACTTCAAGTTATATTGTCCTGTTTTAGGATCAACATAAGGAGTTTTTTTCATTCCATTAACAGTCTTTTGCATAAACTGATCAACTTCTGCTGGAGGTATAGAACCAACATTTACAAAGAAAGTACGTTTTTCTGGAGCTCTCATTATACGGTGAATTAACATCGCATCTTCCATTAACGTAAGTTGTTTAAATATTTTTCTAGCTGGTTCAATAAAAGATCTACCGTAAGGTAAGTAAGCATGATCTGATATTAATCTAAAGTGTGCTACTTCGTAATTGTCTAAGACTACAGCTTTAGAATCTCTTTTTGGTATATATGTAGGGTCTTGAGAAGAAGCAAGCCCATCTGGGTCAATTGTAAATTGTACTTGGGCGGGTTTTTCCGGATCTGCTCCTTCGTGTCTACTCATATTATAAACCGTATAAGGTAATACGTTATAGACTCCGAATTTTTCTGCTACTTCTAATTTTAAAAAGTAATCTCCATGCTTACACATTCCTCTGACCCATGACCATAAATTAAATTCAATTTAATACATCATAAAAAAGGTTATATAGTACTCTTTGTAAGTTTTCGTCTGAAGATTTAATTGAAAGTACTTCCCCCATATCGTTTTTAAGCGTAGCTTCATCTGCTAATATATCTAATGCTGAAGCTATTATAGGGTCTGTATCCATTGCTTCGTAATCAGAGTATAACTGTATACGGAGAGATTGGTAATTAAGGTTAGGATTAAATAGATTTTTGTTATTGTATATATGTAATCTTGAGAACCTATCCACTAAAGAATTAGTTTCAAAATTACCAGTTGTCTGTATTTTATTAATATCAGCTACCTTTAGTTCGGTTCCGCCGATGTTTCTAATTATTACATCTGATGAGAAGAGTCTCTGTAGTCTTGGAAATAATGATTTATCTGCCATTCAATGAATATTTTAATTCAGTATATATTATAAATAGCTCCTTTATAATAACCAAGATATATCTTCTTGTTCACCGAAGCCATTATCTATAAGATAAGGATTATTTTGTTGGGAACCAACTGATCTCATGATTCCTTTATTTTGAAGGTTTAAATTTTGAAATGAGGATAACTGTGCTCTTGCTAAGTCCATTCCTTGTTGACGTAACCTTAAAGCAGTATCCCTTACGTATAGTGCTGTTGCGCATGCTATTAGTAAATCATCATTATATCCTACTTGAGCTTGAGGTTTACCGTTTTTCCATACAAATACTCTCATTTCACCTATTAACCTCTTTGATTGTATTGTAACTCCTCTTTCTCTAATATATTCAATCATCTTAGCTATTACTAGTGGTCTGGTTCTAACTGACATTGTAAAGCCTGGTACTAATTTATCTCTTTCAAATTTAGTCATATAGGACTCTACTGTTTCCATTTGAGATGTAGAGCTGTAATATATGTTACTATACTGTCGTTCCATTATCTGTTCTATAGTAGCCCATCCTATATTTGCATTTTCTACTACTAAAAGTGCTTGATTGTATTCTGTTGCAATACCCACCAATACATTACCGTAATCTTTTGGAGATAGTTTACCTTTATACTCTCCTACCTGTGTTGCTGTTTCTACATCAAATATATGGAAGGCGGAATAATCAGCTGAGTCTCCTCTAGCTACATCGGCTACAACCATATATGATTTTGTATAATCAACTCCTTCCCATATCCAAAGGTTAGTATCTACTCCTCTTTTTTCAAGAGGTTCTTTAAGGTAAGTTTGTTCGTAAAACATCATATCATCTGGTTCAAATACTGTATCTCCAGATGCTAAGAAGTCACAATCACATTCCTGTCCTGCCATTCTAGGACCTAAGTCTCTATCTTGTTGCTCTCTCCATTCTTGATCTCTCTCAGGGTGTACTGTCCAAGGTAACCTTATAGGTAGAAATGAATTTTCTCCTGATTCAGCTTTATCCCATGTTTGGTGAAACCAATTACCAATTCCGTTAGGAGTTGATAGTGCCATACACTGTCCACCAGTTGCTAAGGTTTGTTGTGCAGCTGTAAACGTTTCTTCAATGTTATCAATAAAGGCGGCCTCATCAATAAGTAATAAGGAAACTGCTTCGGATCTTGCTGCGTCCGCATTAGATGATTTAGCTGTAATTTTTGATCCATTTTTTAATCTTAAGGATAATTTATTTTTTTCTAGTGCTGGTAGTTTTAACCATTTTGGAAGCTGGTCGTACATAAACATAGTTTTAGAAACTAAGTTACGTGCAGTTGCTTGAGTTGTTGCTAAAGCTAGTACGTTCTTATCTTTATGAAACAACATTAACCATAATGAGTAACCTGCAGCTAGAGTTGATATACCTAGCTGTCTAGATTTTAAAGTAATAAGAAATTGATTATCTCTAAATAAATGTAAAACTTTACCTTGAAAAGGGTAAAGGTTAAATAGTATTCGACCTCTAGTAGGATGCTGTATATAACAGTATTTCCTCATGAAGTACTCTGGATCTTTAGCACACTTGATGTACTCTTGTGCTATGATCTTTTTTATGTCTTTTGCCATAACTACTTTGCTTTGTAATCACACATTATATGTGATGGGTACAATTTGCCTTGTTTATTTCTGATATTGATCTTAAACCTGTATTTCTCAGATTCAAAAACAATGTCTATTCTTTTACCAATACCTGTTTTACCGCCGTATTGTATCTCTATACCGGATATAGGTTCTGATGCTTGTTTATTATATTCATCACCTACGAAGAAAAATTCAGTCTTCTTACCTCCTTTTAACATGAAGTACCCTGTGCCTATACCGCTTTCAACTAAATTAAATAGTTTTTCTTTATCGTAATCATTAGTGGCTTTGTGGTATTCTGTAAAGTTGGTACCTGTCTTATCTTCTCTATACTCGTTAAAAACTCTACAGAATAATTCATTATCAATTCCAAAGGTCTCTAGTAGTGCCACTCCGTCTGGTGTATCTATTTTACCGTCTATAAAATCATCTTTTGGGAAAACACTGACTGCTACTCCTGCATTAAAAAATGTTAAAGTCCCACCGTACTTCAAAGAAAGGTATATTCTCTCTGCCCCTTTAATTATAGTTAAATCTGTTAACGTAGCAGCTATATTCTCTCCTGTAAATCCTACTATTGGGCCCTTATCTGTAAATTTTAAAGGTCTTCTTTTATTCTCACCGCCTTCATTTTTAACATTAAAGTTAGTAGTGTTTAATGAAAATTCTTCTATAATAGATTTAGTTAGTTCTGAATGTATATATTCTTCTATACCATCTTTGAAGTTATTTAAATCTTGAGCAATTTCTTCTTCAAATTTTAATCCTTTACTATTTGCTCCTCTACCTCCTCTTGAACCTTCTCCAAAACTTATAGAAAGACCATTCCATTTAATGAATTCATTAACGTCTTCTATTTCAATACCTAACCCTTTTTCTAAGTGTGTTATAAACTCTCTATTGGTTTTTAAACTCCTTGTTATTTTAGGGCTATTTTTCTTATTAGGATCTAATGCTATTGGATCATCTATTTTTAATCCAGGGAATGCTTTTATTATTTTAAAAAGCTCTTGTACTTTAGGGTTACTAATTTGATCTGGTGAAGTTGGGAATTCTGTATAAGCTTCGTTAAGATTGAAACCGAACATGGATTCAAACAAAGCCATATCCTCTTGATTGTTAATGTCAGGATATCCTTTTTTGGTCTTATAGGACCATTCTAATAAAACTTTATCTATAAGATTCATATTTGGTTATGCTTCTGGTTCTTCTGCTGGTTCTTCAAAGTCAACTGGTTCGTCTGTTAGATCATCTCCTCCTTCTT
>Ga0206682_10001258_pt1 | contig 25268 bp, 19 predicted proteins | sample M240m12015metaG_FD_155444 | JGI IMG/M metagenome (GOLD analysis project Ga0206682, IMG submission 155444) | Ammonia-oxidizing marine archaeal communities from Monterey Bay, California, United States - M2 40m 12015 | ecosystem: Environmental > Aquatic > Marine > Intertidal zone | place: USA...
ATAAGTACATATATACTCATTTTGACTTTTAGAATAAAGTACAAAAATCTTACTATATATAATCTTATATCTTTCCTGTATCGAAGTAAGAACGCTATCTAAATCCTCTTGGGTAGAAAACGTACAAAACAGTTTGTTACTCATATCACCACTTAAAAAAATATCGTCGAAATCATAATCGACTGAAAAATCCGTATTAACTCGCATTTATTATAAATATAAACTGTTCTACAAAACTAAATTTTTATTGTACTTAAATTTGACTGGGTATTGTTTATTAGATTCTAATATGGTTTGCAGTTCAAATAAAGTCTCTTTCCCATCTTCTTTACTAAAATCAAACAAGATAGCATCATATGTGTAAAGCGATATCTTAGTCTTTTTACCTCTTAAGTATCGCAGTACTTCTTTTAAGATAAGAATATTATTTGAGGTTTCCAACGATTGCATCATATAATTCATCAACTTAGCAGGATGTGTTTCTTTTAAGTTAGTATTAAATGGTTTACCTGACTGAGGATTACATACTATACCTGTTTCCTGATATACAGACCACATATTGTCTATATACTCCTGTATTAGTTTAAATATCTCTAAATTTTTATGTTCCTCTGGTATTTTACCGTATATTGCTTGAAAGTTAATCTGTTTAGCTTCCTTATACTGTTCGTCTGTTATGTCCTCTGTACCAAAGTAATGCTTTGCTAGTTGCTTATGAGCAGATTCATTGGTAAGTTCAAATCCAATCTGATTACAAAGTAACCTAAGGTGGTAACCATCAAAATCAAACTCAACAAAGTAGTCATTGGTCGGATGGAAACAGTTTCGATGTTGCTCGCTTTTAGGTATAGCAGCGAAGTTAACGCTGTTGAAAGCATTAGTAGGTCTAGAGGTTGCATTGTATAGGTTATAAAAGGTTAGTACTTTATTATCAGTAATATTGTAAAGTGGGTCTCTTGGGGTAAAGTTCTCTACGAATTTATCATAATCTATACCAATACCGTGTTGCTCTAATAGGAAAAATACATTAGTAGCCGTATTATTATAAAAATCAAATCCAGAGGGGATATCCATATCTATTACACTACTTAATGCATGATAGGCTTTTTCACATACTTCGAAGTGTTTGGATATAGGTATAAGCTTATTGATATGTGGAAACTCTCTGAATTTATTATAAAAATAATTTACGGTTGAATTAGTTTTAGATATGTCTAATCTTTCATATCTTACCATACTATGAAGTAAGGATAAGTCTATTGCTCCCTGTAAATTAAAATGATAGAGAAGTTTTTTCTTATCTAATGTATATAGTTTATTGCAGTTAGAAAGCAGCTCGTAGATACGTTGTTTATCTACATTAATTCCTTCTTCATGGTCTATAGGAATTATGTAACCATGCTGACTTTTTAATATTCTTACGTAGACTGCTACAGTAGAAGTTAATTTAGGATGGTATAAGTCATGTGTAGGTATAACATCTACATAACAACCTAATCTCATTAACCTTCCTAAGTGTTCTAACTTAGATTCTTTCTCTACTATATAAAACATTTATTATAACCTTTTACATAATATAAGAAAAATAAATTAAATTACAAACTAATAATAGTTATTTGCTGAATTATTATTTTGGTTGTTGCCCATGGATAGATTATCAGGGTCATTAATTACTTCATCAAAGGATTGATTTAATCCTCCGCCTCCGCCTCCAGTTGATCCTCCACCAGATGGAGAGTTAGATTGAGAGATAGGGATAATGGGTGCATTATTTACAAGCTTTGGTTTTAAGAATGCTTTTGGTTTAACTTTTGGAGGCCTCTGTATGTTAGGTCTCTGTTGCTTGATTATTCTAATCTTCTCTTTTTTAGGGAGTTCTTCGAATTTAAATCCTTTTATATCTGATTCTATATTAACGAATTGATCATACTCTGTGATAAATGTATCTAACCCTGTTATATTAAACGATATTTGTTTAGTACTAGCTTTATTTCTAGTTATAGCTCCCTTATATAAGTAGCCTTGGCTAAATATGTCTTTAGCTGGTTTGGTTAGAATCCATTTTAAAATATCCCCTTTATAGTAATTCTTTTTGATTAATTTTGTATAGCTGTTATTTTTTACTTCTATTATCTTACCTGTAGTGCGGTTTTTAAGGAAATACCTTAACATAAAACCTCTTGCATAGTCTTCAGGGGTAGGAAATACTGTTTCAGATTCAAAAGGAGTTGATACGTTTCCTATAGTCAATGTATCGTTATTGTCTATTGAAATTAGTTCAAGTCCAGTATCTGTTGGGGATTCTCCAGCGTACAATTTACCGGTATTCGTCTCAACATACGGGCCTTGGTATTCCTGCCCAGTACCTTTGAATGCGAACATTCCTAATTTAGCAAATTTTAACAGGTATTTGAATATAGGTAACCACATTATGCTGTATCTTTTTGGAAGTTAGAATAGTTTACTGATGCCCAGTATGTTTTTAGTCTTTCAAATATTAATGGAGATCTAGGTCCACTTCTATTAGCCGTATGTTCTTGATCTACCTTCTGGTTCTTCGTATCTTCATGCCATACCTTCCATTCTTTAGTAGCTGCATTAATCATAGCCTGTACATTTACACCTGCTTGTGGTCTTAATACTATAACCATACCATTACCATAATAACCGTCAGAATCTGCTGTAAAGAATTTTTTCTTAACTGTGTGGTTGACATTTCCTCCTATTGTATTGTATTTTTTACCTGGTTTTTCAACAAAGTTGGTAGGTTGAGATATATAAGTAACTAAATCTCCATGAGAATATCCGCTCCATCTAGAAGAACTAAAGTTTAGAGTGTTACCGGCTCTTCCTTTAATTATTATATCACCCAATTTAGGTGAAGTTGAACTTGCAGGTAAAGCTTTCCAGTTAGGAGCACTTCTAGCTGCTTGTGCATATTTAGTATGTGCTGCAGCTTTCGGGAAATTTGAATCTCCTTTAAGTGCTACGTAGGAGATAAATGCTGCACTCCAAGGAGTATTAGTAGGTGTTATAGCGCCTCTATTTGTTTTTTCTTTGGGTCTATACGAAACATTAGAGGTATCTGGTGCTGGTCTTTCTTCTCGTACTGGTTTAGGATAAATTGGGCTGTTAGTAGCTAGCAACGCCATCATTGCCTTGATTTCAGTTGTCCATATATTATCATTACTTATTTTTTGTTCTATTTCTGTAATCTTAAAACATACTTGGTTGTCGTAACGTTCTGGTAAGACTCCTTTGCCAATTTGGAATGTTTCAGCTGGTACAAAATTAGTCATGCCGTCTACGGTTAAGGAAAGTTGTATAGGTATAACACCAGGAAACCCGACTTCTCTAAACTGTCTTCTTTGTTTATCTTGCTCAGTTGCGAGTCTAACTTTACAGTACCTATAGTAGTTGGAATTATTATCTGTAAATTTACTCCTGTCGTAGTGTCCTTGAGCATAACTTGCAAATGCTCCTCCAATTTGTCCAATAATTTTCTCTAAATACTTCCCCTCATTAGCTCTCGATACTTCGGTCTTGTTTGGATTAATCGTAGTATACCTATTATAAAGGTTTTTATTAAACTGTAATAGGTTTGTATCACTAGATGCTCCGTTAGTAGCAGACGCAGCAACTGCTAATGTACTGTTAATAACACTGTTAATTTGAGACCTAATAGATAAATTAGTAACAAAAGAATCTGTACCTGTTATTTTTAATTTAGGCACTGTTTTTTTTGTTACTTTTTTAGGTATACCTATATCTCTAGCACTCCATTCGTTTTTATCAGAATCGTATACAATTTCTAAATCGTTAATTCCTCCCATAACTGTTTCACAATCATCTAGTATTTGTTTTATTAGGTTGAAAATTGAAATTTTAGTTTTACTATTCTTTTTTGCTTCTTCTAATAAACTATTCTGAATTTCTAGTAAGTGGTTTATGTTTAAACAAATTGCTTGTGGACTTCTAGGATTATAGTCTTCACCAAATCTCTGTTTTTGTTTTTTATGTCCTTCTACAAATACTTTGGGAGGAGGTCCTCCTGCATTTGAAAAGTCATCAAAAAAACTGTTACGCCAAAACCAATTGTCTGAGTCAAAATACCAAGCTTTTCCTGCCCCGGTGTATGGAAGGAAGCATATTCCTGGATCAATTGACATATGTTCATGAAAAGTGGTGAATCCATTTTCCGAATAATCTGTTGAAAATTTAAAAAGTTTACCGTCACGTTTAGTTCCTGCTGGTATAAAATACTCATTAAGTAGATGTAAAAAATCTCTTAATGTAATATACCAGTGGTAATTTTTAGACTTATCAGAGTTATTTTCTGCGTCATCTTGTCCTTGTACTTTATCTGATTTTAACTCTATTGATCTGAAAACATCTACATTATATTTTTTCTTTATTCGGTTTCTAGCAGATTTAGTACCCCACATAAGTGCCAGTAACATTGTAGAAATGGCATCAGAATAATCATAAGTTCCTTTTGTTGTTGAACCTGTATTGCTATTTTCTTCAGCATCTTTTTTTATTTCAGCATTTGTAGCAGGTTCCAAAGCTTCCATGGATTCTATTAAATCTCCTCTAGTTATTATTTTAACTGAACAATCATAACTACCGTCTAAATTGTAATCCCAAGAAAAATTAATAACTTTACCAACTAATGCCTCATAGTTACCACCTGTTTTTTCTTTATACTCTTTGCTTAGGTCTTCTATTTCTGATAAGTTTTCTCCTTTTAAAAACTTTTTTGAAAGAGAGTAAATTTGATTTCCTATCTCTCCGTCAGCGTCTATATAAACATTTGCTCCATATTCTATTAATATGTCAAACCCTGGTCTGAAGTATAGCGTATCTATGATATCTAGGTCTTCTATTGTGTTTATTTTTAATTTGAACTCAACTTGTTTATTTGCGCCGTTTGTTACTGACAGGGACTTAATTGAAAAGTCCGTTATTCCCGGCATTGCTTTAAATCCTCTTATTGAGTTAGAGTAACTACTGGATTTATCATCTAGGAAATTTAAGCCTTGTCTATATTTAGAAGAAGCATCATCATCTTTTAAATCCTCTCTTAATATACCTCCAGCTAATACAGTTTCACTTGCTTCTTTAGCTCCTGCTGACCTATGTTCTATTAAGGCTTTTTTAGAGTCTTCTGAATCTTCACCGTATATTCTATTTGCTAGCTCTTTATTATCTTCACCAACAATATGGTTAACTCCTGAGGTTATTTTAACCCAACCGCTTCTGGTATTAAGTAAAGAAAGTTCCTCTATGGATTTCGTAGATTTAGAATTTACTTTTTGTCTAAATTCTATCTGTTTGAGACAATTGGCGTTTAAAGGCCCATCAAATATTATACTATAACCTGCCATTTACCTATCATTATTAAGATCGTTAAATTCTTCTAAAATGTTATTCACGTCCATAGGTATTCTAATTTGTAAACCTGGTGCTACAACTAATGAATCTTTTTTACCTTTATTCAGTCCTGCTATAACCCACCATAAAGATGAGTCTCTGTAGTACTGTAAAGCAAGAGTGTCAAATCTATCTCCTGCGGTAGTAATTACGTATATATCTGTTAAAGATTCTTTTATTTCAGGAAATATGGTATTTCTCCTGTAACTAAAACCTTCAGAATTTTTTAATGTTTTTATGTCTTTATACCTGTTCATGGTTCTAAAATTCTGATTTAAATATTGTATTTTCTGCTCCTATAAACTCACTTCCGTACTTTGGTATATCTTGATGTATAGGAGTGAAACTAACAGTCACGTCCAATACAGTAGGTAGTTTTTTAGTGGATGGAGTACCAATGGCAGCCGATGGGTTTTTTATATCCATACCTTCTGTATGCCATATGTAATCTTTATTCCACGAAAGATCTATGTTTGTTATAATTCCTGTGGTATCGTTTAGGTAGTCCCCTACTGTTAATGCTACGATCTGACCTCTCATATACCCTCCTTCTATGTAAGTCGGAGCAGTAGCTCCTACTAAAAGATTAAGTTTTTGGTATAAAGGTAGTATTTCTTCTTTACTACTAGCCGCTATTTTGAAGGACAGAGAGATATTTCTTTCAAAACCTCCATAAGCGTAAAAAGATTCTGCTCTACCTATATACTTATGTGAATTCCAATTGGCTACAAAATTATCGTTGAAAGAATCTAAGAAAGCTCTAAAGGGTAAGTATGTTACTTCTGAGTCATCTTCTTTTCCTTTTCTAGGGGTTATTACTTTAAAGTTAAAGTCAATTAAATCTTTAAAAAATTGATTTTCAAAATCATTTGGATCAATAATCGTTGTACCTTTAGATAAATCTCCAACTATAGGACCTATACCACTTATTCTATCTACTACTTCTATAGTAGTATCTTCACTATCTTTATCCCTTAGTAATTTATTATTCAGATTAATAAGATATTTGTTTTTATCAAAACCAAAATTAGCTTGTTCATATGCTGCGTGACTTCTTTTTTCTTGTGAAACATAAATTAACTTATATTCAGAGCCCTTTTTGTTCTTATTTAACTGATCTCGTTCATTTCTAGGTGTTGGAGCTATAATAGTTGGAGCTGTGGTATCAGGTTGGTACAAATCTCTTTCTTTTGAACCGTCATCTCCATCGTCAATAAACTTATCTACATAAGTAGTGAGTATTTTACCTTTTAGCGTAGTATCGTTTGATTTTTCAATTTTACCTTTTAAGGTGATGTTGTTTTTACCGTCACTGTAAAGACCATTTGCTACTTTGTTCTTATACTCTACATGTCCTCTAACCCCTGTTATGTACCCTCTTTTACCTGCAAAACCCTCTACAAAATGTAGACCAGTTCCAGATATGGGTACTTGTGCTAAAGTAGAAGCTAACTTAGTAGCTGTACCTACAACTCCTCCTAAGAGTTTTTTTCCAAAGCTAGCGTCAGGGTTTTGAATACCTTTTTCTATTAGACCTAATGCTGCTTGGTTTGAAGCAAATTTTAGTGCTGCTGGTGTCTGTGTAAGGAGTTTACTGATTCTTTTTAAGTCATCTACCCTTTTAGATCCTTCTAATTCTATCCCGGATATGCTTGGATTAGCATTTATATCCTTTATTACTAAAGGTTCAGTACTTCCAAACTCACCATAAGTCAAAGACTTAAGATTAGTATTTAAATCTATTAAAGGCATGCTTTAAAATTTAAGTATTAATTTCTAATTGTTACCAGTTCCGTCTACAGCTCTAGTACGTATACCTTTTTCAGGTAAATTGTCTAAGTAGTTATTACTCGGTTTAAGACCTTTTAAACTCAATTTAGACTGTTGTGCCAGAATATCTGGGTTGTCTGTTATTGATGAATTAGCATGTAGAGTAGATGTAATTTTAGCACCTTCTCTTTTACTAGGTGTTTGACCTTTCAGGCTCAGTACTGATTCTTTTACTTTGTTTAATAATGACATGTTTATAATTTATTAAAGTTTGTTATATAATATAAATAGGACTAATTAGTAAGTCTAGCCCCTAAAGCTAATGCTGATCCTACTTTTCCTCCATCTAAGTAAACATCTCCTCCCTCTTTTACAACCTTTATCAACTCCTGTAATAGTTTTTCTACATTACCTCCTAGTTTTGTACCTCCTGCCATTGTCAGAGTGTCTTTTGGATTTGTTTGTATTGTAAAGTCATCAACCTTAAGATTACCAGATGCTCCTCCAGTACTTTTATACGCGTCAGTTATACCGCTAGCGTTCATATTTTCCTGCCCTGATAAAGTACCTATTCCTGCGGCAATACCAGTACCTATATCTAATGCACTAGTTACTGCCATCATACCATGATCTGCTGCTTTTGCACCATACTGTTTTGCGAGGTCAAATTGCATACTTTTAAAGTAGTAGGCTGCTTGTAACGCTGAAACAACTGCCATTACGGCGTGATACGCAGCTGATAGCGGTGAAATTAAAGTTCCATGAATTATTTGACCTATACCTTTAAATATTCTGGATATTGATTTGACATCACCTAGCATATTCGTAATTTTACCTTCTGGACCACCTAAGCTTGCTGCAAATACCTCTACTTTCCTAACTGTGTCTTCTATAATTTTAGGGTTTTGTTCAAGAAAACCGAAAACTTTCTCTACTGCTGGTGCTATAGAGATCATGAATATTTTTTTCATGTTCTCTAAAAGGTTATTCATTTTGTCTTGGAAGGATAGGTTATTTTTCATAGTTGTGAACTGTTCCATTCCTATTTTTTTAAGAGCTTCTTCCTGTGTCATTGTTTTAAGGAGTTTTTGGTACTCCTGCTCCCTTGCGTCTGCTGTAGCGAATCCTGCTTTTTCAAGTGCTTTTTGGTCCATAAACATTTTTGCAAGATCATCTTTAGACATACTTAAAGATTTTGCTATAGCCTCTTGTGCATACACATTATTGGTGGAGAATGCTTCTTGTATAGCTTCTTGTTTTGATATTTCTTTAGCCACAGTAGCATAATCTTGATTGGCTGCTGCTGCTCTAGCTTTACTTAAATCTAGTTTTTTACCAGTCAGTAACTGTGCAGTCATTTCTGCTTCAATACTGGTTTCATAATCTAAAAGTCCAGCAGATATATTCTCTACTTGGGATAAAGTAAGTCCTACCTTTCTTGCTTGTACTGCTGCGTTACTTAAAGCTTTAGCTGAAAAATCTGAGTTAACTCTAAATGATGCTGAAGATGTAGCAATATCTTGCATTATAGCTTTAGATGAAATATTAACACCTAGTTGCATTTCTAATGCTTCAGCTGCTCCTAATGCTTCAGTTGCAAAGTTCCCTGAAGATTGTCCTGATGCTACTAGGCTTCTAGCGATTTCTTGAGTTTGTTCTACACTTAAACCTAATCTGTAGTTTAATGTATCTAAATCGGCATTAAATACCTCTACATTCTTAGACATTATACCTGTAGAATTCGCAAAAGTGTTTGCTAACTCTGCTCCTTTACCCATCCTTTGGGTAAGTAGGCTAGCACCTCTATCAGCTTTATTAAAATTAAAAACTGTTGCTGCTGCTGCTTCTTTAGTTTCGTTAAAAGCTGAAGCTGTTTCTGCAGTGCTTTTATCTATCGATAACATTAATTTTACTAATCCAGTAATTCCTCCTACGATTAGTCCTACATATCCACCAGATTTCATAAAATTCATAGCAGAAGATGCGGCAGATTTAGCAAATCCTTTTGCTCCAGCTGCTAAAACGCTCATTTGTTTCCCGCCTTTAGAATTAGAGATCACTGTTTGTCTTGCTGCTTTAGCTGCATCTTGGAAAGGTCCTGCAAGTTTTCGAAGTCCTGGTATATCGCTGACTACATCTGAGATTCCGGAGAAAAAGGAAGTTCGTGCGTCTAACTTAGCAGCATTTGAAGCAATGTCTCCATAAATCTTAGAAAGATCGTCTGCATTATCTCTTGCGGCTGATAAGTTTCTAGCTTGGGATATTACTGCAGCTTGTGCATCTCCTGTTAATGTCTTCGCTCTTTTATATAGTTTATTAATTTCTATATTAAGATCCTTTACCCTATTCTGATTCGCTTCTTGTTCTTTAACAGCTTTTGCAGTAGCTTTAGTAGATTTTGCTGCTGATGCTTGTAATTCTGATACTTTTGATGCGCTGGATGTAATCTTAGAATACATACTGCTAACGAATGTAATCATTTCGCCATTTTTCTGCATTTCTTTGTTAGCCATACCCGTTTCACGGGCAATCTCTTTCATTGCATTTTTAATGTCTTGAGCTTTTGAGACGGAATCGTCGCTAAACTCTATATTATTATCGTCAGCCATAATTTATACTTATATAATATAAATAGATAAGGCCTCTACTATTTAGAAGCCTTAGTTATAAAATTAGGGTTTTTTGGTTTGTTAGTCTGTTTAGACTGTTTATTTAGTTTATCTGTTTCTTCTTTTTGATTTTGGTAATGTTCTTGTATTTTACTGAAAGTAAACTTACGTAGCCATATAGGCATACTGTAAACAGTCTCCCAAGTAAAACCACCTTTACCGAAAAATACTATATCGTGTATTTGAGAAAAAACTAACTCTCTATACTGCGGCGTCAGGCCAAAAAAAGCCGATCCCTATTGGAATCTCGACCTCCTCCTTTCTGTCTTCTACATAAAACTCCATTCTAATGTCTGGTGAAATTTCACTATAGTATTTTCTGATAGCCCTAGCATCCTTGGCTAATAAAAAATTATCTACAAAGTTTCTAATCTCTTTAGTCTCTCTATTGCCGTTTACTGAGGTTATCATATGTTTTAACCTAGTTGTTGTAAGAGTAGAAGAATTTTTATTTATTTTTTTATTACCTTCAATTTCTCTTTCAATTAATGTTTCGTCTTTATGAGTTAGTATTTTAATAGTAACTGAATTACCTGTTGAGGGTAAATCAAAAATAAAGTCGTTCTTTCTGTCTTTGAGTAAAGTGTAATCAATATCCTTATTTTCTAATGCACTAAGGTCTACTGTAACTTCTTCATCCATATACTTAAAAGAATAATCTTTTCCATATGATAATACTCTGGCTGCCATCATTATAGCGTTTTTATCTCCAATCAGTAGGTTATCATAACTTACACCTTCAGTTACGATAAGAGAGTTTAGTAACTTATCTATTACAGTTCCGTTTTTTATGTAATTTTGATTTGTCAATATGTCCTCTTCTTTTGCGGTCATATATTTCATTTCAATTTTACCGCTTGATAGTGGAGAGTCCTCAGGGTATAGTAACCCTTTAGATGGTAAGTCTACAGTTTCTGTAGGGAGTTTAAATTGTGATTCCATAAATTTTATTTCTTTATAACTTATTCTATATATAAATATAAGAAAAAAAACTTTTAAAAGCAACTAAAAAACCCGGAAAGAATCCGGGTTAATTATCTTGATAAGAGGTAGGTGTGTATTAGTAGTTTAATACGCAGTAGTCCATTGCTACTGTAATGCTGATTTCAACAGCTTCATCAGATGTCCAGTCATATTGACCAAAGTCTCCGTTTGATAGTATAGCACCTTTGATGATCCATTCTCCTACGATGTCTCCTACAGGTCCTAAAATATTTAAAGTTAAATCCTTTTTATAGAAATCAGAGTATCCTGCTCTACCAGTTACTGATTCGTAACCTTGTCTTGCCCACTCCATTACTGCTTGAGCTCCACTTGGTGTTACTGGATCGTAAAGTGTCATGGTCATATCGTCCCATTCTCTTTTTCCTCTAATTTTTCTATATGAATTGATGTGATCTAATTTGATAACGTTATCGGTGAAGGTAGGAGCTTTTACATTCTTTACCATAAAGGAAGGAATTCCGTCGATAAGCATTACAAATCTGTTCTGTACTTTCGGTTCGAAAGCTTTAAACATTATTTCGTTTGGATCTAATATTGCCATGTTCTATTTACTTTATTATAAATACAGTTAATTAATAATTTATCCGTTAAAAGTTGCTCCAGTAGGTTCAACTGTGAAGTCTAGTACTATAAATTCTGCTGTTTTAGCTGGCTGAATAAATATTTGACCTACCAATTGGTTTCTGTCTACAACATCTGCGGTGTTGTTTGTATCATCCATTACTACTCTAAAGGTATAAAGACCTTGTCTCTGTACTACTGATTCTAAGTATGGATTCACTATAGATAAAAATCTGTTTCTAGTTGCTACTGTATTTTGTTCAAATACTAAGTTTCTAGCTTGATCTCCTAAGAACTTCTTAAGCTCGATTAATAATCTTCTTACGTTTACTCTATCTAAAGCTGATGCTTTAGTCTGTAAAGTCTTTTGTCCAAATACTGCAATACCTTGTCCAGGGAAAGTAGCAATTGGATTAACTTTACCATCATACAATAAGTCTCTTTGACCTCTTGTTAATTTTTGTTCTGCTTGAATTACTCCAACGATTCCTCCTCTTACTAATCCAGCTGGTGCGAACCAAGGTGCTGAACTATTATCTGTAAATGCATATACTCCTGGTATAACACAAGAAGCAGGGACATATACGTTTCTTCCCGTAGCAGATACAACTTGTACCCATGGCCAATAAGAAGAAGCATATGAACTATTTAATCCTGTAGCAGTTGATGTAATATTACTTACAGTAGAACCATAAGTTTCTAAATCTATTACTGCGATACAATCTCCTCTAGATTCTGCTAAAGTTACTACACTATTTAAGACTCCTGCTTGATCAGCATTCTTATATACCATTCCTGGTGCTGATAAGATGTTAAATATGTATTCGTCTTTATTATCTAAGATTGATATAGCATCTGTATAATTACCAGATGTTAAACCTTGAGAGTTTGTATTTGATATTGAACTAAAGTAATTTGCTCCTGCTACAGCGTTAACTCCGGTAGCGTTATAGAATGATCCAGATTCAGCGATCGGTAAAGATCCTGAGTAAGAATTTCCATCTCCGTCTACTCCTACAGATGTACCATCGTTTTGAAGGTAGTTAACTGTTGCTGAATTTACTGCAGAAACATAAATGAAGTTAGACTTATTTACGTAATCTCCTTGAGTCTTAACGTATGTCTTAGTTCCGTCTGTTGCTTTAGTTTTATATTGAGTACCAATTACACTTTCAATGTAGTTAGAAGAATTAGGATCTAAACTAATATTGTTAAATGTCTCTAATACTACTTTATTACTGTGGCTATCGTCTCCTCTTCTTACTGTCAAAGAGAAAGTTCCTTTTTTAGCGTCAACGTTTTGTATTTGCCATCTAATATTATCAACTGTTCCAGAAACTAATGATCCTCCAGAACCTGCAATTTCTGCTCCTGGGTTAGTTATTGAGACTGAGTTATTAAAGATAGCTCCTTTTCCTAATGTTTTAATTTCAAAAGGTTGAACACTATCGTTAAGTGATGATGAAATGTGAGTAGATGATGCTGGAGTAAATGATCCAGTAACTACTCTTGTCATCAATACAGAATTACCTCCTTGTTGGAAGTAGTTTTTAACCGATATTGAGGTTAAGTATTCTTGTTTTGTTGATGCTGATACAAAAGTTTCTCCAAACTGTCTAACATACTGATTATAGGATGTTACAATAGTTGGTTCTTCTACTGGTCCTTTAACTGAAGGTCCGATGATTGCAGCGCCAGCTTCTACTGGAGCAGGCTGGATAAAAGAAATATCGTTTTCTCTTGCAAATACACCCGGTGAGATGATTGATTCTGCCATGTTTGGTCTATTTTATTTTAATTTATTATAAATATCATTCAGGAATGTAAAACAGAACTAATGTTTTAACTATATCTGTCTATAATAAATAGGAAAGGAGGATGTAAAACCCTCCTTAACTATAAGTATGTAAAAGATTCTTTATTTTTCTTCTACAAGCTCTGGTTCTTCAACACCTTTTTCTTCTTTAGGTGCAGGAATAAACTCGCCGTTCTTCAAGTCAATTGAACCAGCGCCGTATGATGCTTCTAAAGCGTCTACTAACTCTTTTTCTGATTCTCTTAATTCAGCTAAAAATGATTTTGCTCCTTCTTTTCTCTCTGAGATATTAATTTCTGCTAGAGAAATACCTCCTAGTTCATTTACCAAAGCAGCATTCTTTTGCTGTAGTTCTTGTAACTTGTCAAGCTCTTCTTGAGTTAACTTTTGATTTGCCATAATTTAATTTTTAATTAATCGATTTATTATAATAAGTAATATAAGAATAAATATCTTATAAAACAACTTTTATTTTAATTTATTCTCCTACCTGTAAGTATTTAACAACTGTTTTTGGATTCATTTTTTCTGCTAGTGAAGAGGATACTGCTCCTTTTCGTTGAGCTACTGATCCTGTAGTTTCTGCTTCCATAGCTGATTGTACCCATCCTGCTACTGTGCTATTATCTAGTCCACTAAAAGAACTGAATGAGCTTAAGTCTTCTGTTCCAATTGTTTGAGTACCAATAATAGAAGCTGAGTGGCTTCCTGTTGTAACTGTTAAAGTATAATGTACGTTGTACACTACATCGTTTTCGGTATTTACCGGGTCTTGAGAATCTGAAGCTGTTGGATATGTGTCTAATGCTCCAACATGCCAAGAATAAGATAATGCCATAATTTTAATTTTTTTTACTAATTAGTTATTGTTTATATATATTAAATAAATAGCAGTTAGATTACTAAATCTAAATTTGTATATTAAAGTTAATAACTGCTCTACTAGTCTTGCCGTAAAAAGGTTCAACTGAATGTACTATATCGTAAGGCCATATAAGTAGCATTCCTTTTTTTGGTCTAATATAATGTTTCATACCTCTTATATGAAAAGAAAATACCCCGCTATATGGATGGTCTTTAATAGGGTCTCCATCAGATAGGTAATAACCTCCTGAGAACATTAATGGTTTAGCTTCACTATGATGCCATCTACAGTGGTTGTGAGCGTTATGACCTCTACCTGAGGTAGGTTCGTAATACTGTAACCAACTTTCTGTAATCTCTGGTTTACTCTTATATGTTATTCCGATAGAGTCAAGTAACTTACAGAAACTACCTTTTATACGTCTTTTTATTATCTGTACGTTTTCATCTTTATTTTGTAGAAAATCATTCGGTGGAGTAAAGAATCTACTTCCTATAGGTTGAAGTTCATGCTCTTCTACCCATTCCTCCTGTCTATCGTAATTTATACCGTAATTAGCTTGTCTTTCTCTATCATACTGTCCTAGGTTATAAACTGAGGTTGTTATATTATCATCAAATACTCTTTTAAATAGAGGTATGGGTGCTAAATGATAAATGTCCTGTATTGAGGTTTCTATTAGTGGTTTTTTGAAATTCATATGTTATTTTAAATATCCGTTATGAAAAGGTACATAGAAGTCTACGTTATAGTTTTTACTTTTTGCATATTCTTCTGCATCTTTTTGAGCTTCCCAGAAAATTTTCCAGTTGTTACTGTTACAAAGTTTACTATCATCTATCTTTAAGTCTGCTTGGTATTTCATAGTTAATGTAAACTGAGTACTGTTAGATCCTACTTCAATACCTAAATCTATCATTTCTTTTAACTCATATACATTATATAAGTTAATATTGTTAGTAGTATAAGACCTATCATTAATTTCTGTTTTCTCTTTTACTTTTTTGAAATAAGAAGTTAAATTCTTTTTTATCTTATTAAAATAATCTAGTCTTCTGATTTTTATATATGTTTCGGCGGTTCCTGCATCTATAGAAAAACCTAAATGTACGTTTTTTACTATATTTAAAAACCTATCTTGAGCTCTTTCAGTAAAAATTGTACCGTTACAAAAAGTCCAAAATAAAATATTATCTCTATATTTAGTAAATTCTAATTTTTCAAAAACATCAAATATCCTGTTCTTATAAAAAGGTTCGGCTATACCCAAGATAGAAAGGTTCTGAACATTAGGCATTGCTGTCTTTACTTCTTCTAAAATATCATCTAATATATCAGTACCTACTCCGCTCATAAATTGTTCGCTACTTCTAGGGCACATAATACAAGCAGTTTCCGGTGTGGGATTTAGACCTCCAATGTTACAAAATGTAGAAGGCATGTTTAATTCTAAATCTATTGGGTACTTAGTTAGTTTAACCTCTTTATGTGGTATTCTACTAAGGTCGTAAAATCTTAAGGGACAACGATCATTATCACAGTATTCTTTATCCAACTTACCTTGTAGCATTGAGTTTTTTACTTTTCTTAGTTCTGGATTTTTAAAAGCTTTTTCAATACCGTCTTCTAATATATTACCGTACATAGAAGACTGGAAGCAGCAGGAATGGTAAGAACCGTCTTCGTTTATTTTTAATCTAGTAAAAGGTAAGCTGCAAAGTGCTTTCATTAAATATGTTTAAAGTATATATCCATATCAATCTTATTATTAATATATTTATTTAATTTTCTCTGTATCTTGCTAATTTTAAAATAGTGATCAGTTCTATCATCACTCACCCCTTGTACATATGTAGGTTGGAATCTATCTATATATTCTTCCAAAGAACAATTAGCATAAAGTAACATAGCGTGCTCTTCTATACATCCTTCAATTTTATTATTAACTGTTATATCAATTAAGTCTCTACCTAAATTTCTATTTGAGGTGTATAGACAACCAAAATTCGGAGAAGCTAACCCTTCTTCAAAGTCCCAGTTGTACTTTTTAAATTCTCTTTCTAAAACTTTAAAATATTCTAGGTTATAATCTAAAATTAATCTTCCTTCAAATGTTTCTTTAAACGAATCAACTGTTTCTTTATGTTGTGCATACAAAGGACATAAAGTTTCATTCTTACCTAATAATTTATAAAAATTCTCATCTAACGGTCTTAAAGCATAACAGTCCCAATCTAACATTATAACTTTTTCAAATTTTTGAAGAGCTAAATCTAATGCTACTAACTTTTTACCGTATTGAGTATTATAAGAATCAAAGTAAGGGTAAGATTCCTCTACTAAAAAAGTTTTGAATCCTCGATTTTGTAAATATTCTTCATTATCTTTGCCCCATACGTATACTAAATGATTAATGTATACAGGTAATCTAGGTATCTCTGCTTTTGTTTCATTCCGGTTACCCCAGTACGTTCTAATTATCGGTATCGTTGTATTCATCCCAATCTTTTTTAAACCTTGAATGCTGTAGGTATTTACCTAATCCTAATTCTATACATTCTCTAAAGTATCTTTTAGTTTCTCTTTTTAAAAACTCTGGATACATATTGAAATGTATTTTGTTAAACCAGACATGCTCCCATATTAAGTCTTTGTCTTTTTTATTATCAGCACCTAATGGCATATACCATTGTTCTGATTTACCTTTGTACCTTTCTTCTTTAGAAGCATAATTACTATTGGCTAAGAAAACCTTATCAGTTAATGTATTTGCCTTGTAATCACCTTCTCTAATAACATGTCCTAAAATTCCTTGATCAGTAAGTAACCAAAACCATTCAGGTACATCGTTACCATTAGTTTCTACTAATTTTTTATGCCATCTGGTGTATTCTCTGTTTAAGTCCATATTATTGACTGCTAAAAAAGAAGTGTTAGGACACAGGTCACTACAGTTGTAATTAGTAGGGAAATCAATATGTTTAATCTCTCTTTCCCAATCTTGTTCTTCAAAATAATAATAACCTCTTGGTATCTCCCAATGCGTTGCAGTTACATCTCCTTTTAATATGTATTCCGGTATTGGCTGCCGTATAATCATATCCTGATCCATAAATACGAACGGTTCTTTTTGGTTAGCCAATACTTTAATTTTACCGCTAGTCCAGAATCTTGCTGGGTCTATTTTACCTTTAGAGTAACCATCTAAAAAAGATATATTAACTTCATCGTATAAATCATTAATACCGAATTGCTGGTAGAAGTTAAATCCTATAGAATCGGTGTATAGTTTTATAGAGCCGTTGTGCAATTTCCATAATCCTGCGGACAGTATAGTATATAATATCTGATAGTTTGGTTGATCGTAGCATTCTCCTTTTAAATCTCTTGTAGCTCTAAATCCATGCCCTCTCAATCTATCTCGATCAAAAAATGGTTTCGTCCAATTTACATGAATACCTTTCATATTAAACCTCTAAGTGTATATACGCCCATTTAACAGGCTTAACACTAAGATAAGATTTAAAGTAATTAAAAACAACTTTATTTACAGAAAAAGATGTTGCTACATTAGCATTCTGTATATCGTAAGGGGAATCTTGCTCTTTTCTTACTTCTTCTGCAGTTGACCCATGCCATTCGGCAGAAGAATTAGCATGCCATAGTGCTAAATGCATTCTTTCCATATGATCTTCATTAATTATACCTCTTTTCTGTATAAACAGAGAATCTTCAGGAGATATAATATTTAAATCTAACGTTTCTAAAAGTACATCTGCTGCGTATCTTATTGGTTTTACTTTATCTGATATAATTTTTGCAGATTTTCTGTTTAACTGATATGCATGGGCAGAGTATTTATCTGACAGTAGATTTGGATTAAATATTTCTGAATGTTCTGTTGGATTTTTACCTATTATGGGTTCATGCATTCTTCCCCATATGACTATATCATAATCTACTCTTTTAACTTGTGATATAAATCTATCTAATCTACCTGTTATTTTATAGGTATACATTTTATCACTAAATAGTACATCATCTTCTAGTATCAGACAAGTTTCATGTTTGGTTGCTAAAAAAGTTTTATACGCTAATTGATGTGAAAGAGCGCAACCTATTATATTTTTGGTAAGTAGTCCATTACAGTCTATAAAAATAGAATTTAATGTACCCTCCTTAATAAGTTGCTTTTGTCCTTTTAGTTCACTTCCTGGTATAGCTTCTATAAATTTATAGTTAGTAATATTATACTCTTTAAACAATTTTACTATTCTATTTTTCCGTTCAGGGTATGTAGGTAGGTTTATTATGTAAATAATATCAACTCCAAAATCCATAACTTTTATTTTTTTAAACGTCTAATAAACTAGCGCTAGGTACGATATGTTCTAACTCTCCTCTAAGATGCGAATAACATTGTGCGTACACATCTGTTAAGTTATCCATCTGTATACGGTTAACATCTTGTAAAGATTCACTCACTTTTGTCCAATATGAGCTTGTAAGCATTCTAGTTTCTTCAACTTCTTCTCCATTTTCATCAAAATCTATGAAGGTTTGACTAGAAGAAGTAAATACTTCCGCCCAGTTTTCACGCATTACTGATTCTGTAGAACCTGTTAATGGGAAAGAAATAAGATCGTTTATTATTAATGACCCTGTAATTGATCCGGATTCGTATTCCAGGTCATTAGTTGGACATAAAGCTACGTTCACTAAATCATCTTGGTAGTAATACTTTTTAGATTTAATAGCATCACTTGAAGATAAGAATAATATAGGGTTATATTCTACTTCTCCTAACCATGGTTTAACTTTATAAAATTCAATCCTTATATAAGCTGTTTCTGTATTACCATACGCGGTTTTAACTGTTCCCTGTATCTGTATTGCCATTTCTTTTTACTTTAATATAGTGTTAATTTATTTACTCTCCAACTTTTTTATTCTATCTTCTAACTTATCGATAGTTTCTTGCTGTTCTTTAATACCTTCTATTAATAGAGCTACTAGTTTTTCATATTTTACAGCTTTATGTCCATTTTTTCTAGTTTGAACTATTTCTGGTAAAACTTCTTCTACTTCTTGTGCTACAATTCCAATATCTCTACTACCTACTTCGTAAGTATCTTGTTTATCGTTCCAATTAAAAGAGTACCCGGAAAGTTTATTTATTTTTAATAATGGGTCATTAATTTTAACTAAGTTATCCTTTAAATTTTTATCCGAAGAGTAGTAAGCTACTACATCACCGGTTGATCTCAAAGTACCGTCTACAACGACGTAAGTTCCTGCTCTATCTCCATACATTACGAGATTACCGGCAGCAGAATTATCGTGGCCCCACATACCCCATTGTCCGTTTCCAATTTGGCTAAGCCCAGTCCAAGTATTTCCGCTAGCTCCTACAATAGAAGTTGCGCCTCCTCTATACCCTAAAGACATACCGTATTTATCCATAGCAGCAGTTGTACTGTTATGTTCTGTGAAAAATATTCTACTACTTCCTTCACCTGATCCATCTGCATTACCTTCGATAGATATAAATCTAGCAGATGAATTTGTTCCATTACCAGGTAAACCAAAAGTTTGGTTACCCATTACTGTTAATTTAGCTGATGTAGCAGGGCTCGTCGTCCCAATCCCGATGTTTCCGTCATTACTTACTGTTAATTTAGCATCTGCAGTAGTCGCATTTGTTTGGTCTGCTGCATTGTTAACGCACAAATGAAGTTTACCTCTTGAATAACTTAATCCTGCGTCTTCAAATAAAATAGCTGATTTAGTGTTGTTTGATTCTCCTCCAATTCCAATACCAGTCCAAATTCCATCTTCGTTAGTAGTGCTACCTTCTATTCTAACAGCATAGGCATCATCATCATCTGTGTGTATATGTAATTTAGCACTAGGACTAGACGTTCCAATCCCGACGTTGCCGGCTGAATTAATACGCATTCTTTCTGAACCATTATTTGAAAAAACAGTACCACTTGCTCCATATGCACTTAATACAAAATTTGCATTAGTGTTATCATAAGCAATGTTTGCTTTTTCAGTTCCATTATTACCCCAAGCAATCGAAGTGTATTGTGAGCCTGCACTATCAACCCATATACCATTATCATTTCCACCATATACTGTTAATTTTTTACTTGGACTAGTAGTCCCGATACCGACGTTTCCGTTGTACTCGATTGACATACGAGTAACAGGAGCTGTTGTTCCAGATGATAAAGCTTTTGTTTGAAACTGTATAGCTCCTCCCCAGTCATTTCCAGAATCTCCTCTTTCAATAAATTTAATTCTATTAATAACATGTGGATTTGATTCTTGGTAAGTTCTTCTATAATCTACTATTGCAGTACCAAAGCCGTTATATCCCACTGAAGCGTGAGAAGAACCTAAACTTAGTATGTCTGTTGTAGTTGTTCTAGATGTACTATTCACCTTAAATCCATGTATAGGGCTTGCAGGAGAAACGGTACCTACTCCTATATTTTTAGCTTGTAATGTCTGTACTGCAAAATCTCCTATTCCCTGTTCTAGCGGATTATTTACTATGCTTGTAGTAGGGCTTACTGATTGACTATTATTAGTATACGTTGAGCTTCGAGGAGTAATACTTAATCCAGCTCTGTTTGCAAAAAAGAAATACGTCATTCCTCCTCTTAAGTATACAACCTCAACACTACCATTAGTCATTTGAGTAATACCTCCAACTAATTTTACATTTGTATATCTTTCATCCCAATCATATATTGTTCTATGTCCGTAGTTAGTTCCCCAACCGTTACCTATCGTTGACCATTTTATATAAAGTGAGACTCCAGAACTGTGAGTTGCATAAGATGGATCATCTCCTGAGTTTAGTGGAACTTCGATTCTTAATTCTGTTTCTCTACCAACCTGTAATGGAATAGTAACTGGGTAATATGTATTTTCTGCAAATGTGCTGGTATTGCTCATATCCACAGTATAAGCTACATTTCCTTGAACATTACCACCATTAAAAGTAAACTCCCCATTTACTGTAAGGTCTTGAGCAAAAGTAGCGTCTTGATTAGAATTAATAGTAAGTGCTGTGGTACTATTAGTAGCTAAATACAAACTATTTGCAGTAGAAGTTCGTACTGTCCCTGTTCCTGCATTAAAACTAACTCTTCTACTTGTACCATCAATTTGTAAATCAGTTGCTCCTTTTATTGATACATCTCCTCCAACTAGTAGTCTTTCTGATGTGCCGCTATATACATGTAAAGAGCCCGCAGGAGTTGTAGTGCTTATACCTACATAACCTGAACTATTAATCGTGAAAGGTTGAGTATAGGTTATAGGGTCACCTGCTGTTCCGCTTGCTGCTTGTCTAAAAGATAAATTTTGTGATGAACCGCCTACCTGTAAGACTGCTGCTGGATTAGTAGATTTATATTTCCAACCACTATTGTAATAAGCGTTTGAATTTACATAAGTGGCACCTGCATAACCCCATATTCCGCCATTACCTAATAAATCTAAATTTACAGATGTACCTAATGAATGTGCAAAAGGTGTAACTCCTATACCTACACTTCCGTTATGGTCTATCCTAACAGCTTCATCTAGTGTTTCATTATTTTGTGAGATAAAGAAACCTAAACCTGTGCTTGAATCTGTATCACCTGCTTCTTCTCTAATGGCAGCAATACTTGCTCCTACTAAACTATTACCTGGTGTTCCAGAGTCATTTCCTGCTATTCTAAATTTAATACCAACTCCTTCACCTCCTTGTTGGTTAAGTGAATTACCATCATCTCTTGATGTTATAACTACTGGGTAGTCTATGGTTGACGCTGCTGATAGTTGTTGAGATATTTCTAGTTTACCTGCAGGAGATGATGTCCCCAATCCGAGATTACCTGTAGCGTGCTTGATGATAAATTCATTATTAGCAACTCCTGGTGAGCCTGATATTGAAGGCATTGTTCTTATATAAAAGTCTCCAGCAGTATAGTTGTTAATATTACCTACTAGCCAACCTTTTCCGTTTGTATAATCCCATAACCTGATAGAAGGGCCATCTGTCCAAGAATTACCGTTACCATTAATTTGTAATCTACCAACTGGAGCTGTTGTGCCTATACCTACATTACCGGTATCATTAATAAGCATCCTTGTTACTCCTGCCGGCATTAATATTAAACTATTTCCAGAGTTACCTATTTCAGCTGTTCCTGAAGGATCTTTAAATTCAATGGCAGCGGTTCCGTCTGTGCTTTCAAACCTAGCTGTTACGTTTGGTGTTCCAGAATTTACATGTAATTTTCTTCCGGGAGAACCTGTACCTATCCCTACATCTCCGTCAGTAGCCATAACAAAATCGTTACCGAAGTTAGCCTTATAATTAACAGATTCATTAGGAGTATTAGCATCTGCTGATATAGCTGCATCTGCCCAAGACCATCCTTCTGCATGTGATGCGCCGCCGAATGCGTTATATAAACTTTCCACGTACATTTTTGGCCAGTACCCTGGGTCGCTTAGATGTATTACTACTTTATTATTTTCTACAGCTAATGTAATATCTGGAGCCCATGCTCCACTACTAGTTGCAGTTCTATTGTAAAAACTATCATTATATACGTGCCATCCTATTTGTATGTTTGCAGTCTGTGCTGAACCATATTGGAAACCTTTTATATTTACTGAATGAGCATGAGTACTTGCTGAAGCTCCTGAGTACGGTATACTAGTGGTTATTTTTATTTGAGTTGGAGTTCCTCCTGATGTAATTTCCAAAACTCCGATAGAGTATACCCCGCTGTCTTGGGTATGGCTGGATATTGCACCGTCAACCTCTAAAGTGGTTGCTGGGTTTGTTACTCCTATCCCTACGTGACCTTGATGATCTACTCTAAATCTTTCTGCTAAACCAGTACTTGCACCTAATTCATCGCTTCCAATAGGAGAGGTGTACACTACAAATGCTCCGGAACCTTCTTTAGATATTGCATCTGCATCAGAATTTGGTCCTACTTGAGCACCTATACGTACCTGCGGTGTGTGATTTGCATTACTATCTACAAATGTAAAATCTAAATAAGATTTTTGAGAACCTATATCACTTGCGGTATTTTTATTAGCTAGAGTAATAAATATATTATCTGCTAATACTTTTTCTAGGTATAAAGATCCTCTAACGTCCAACTTAGCACTAGGGATAGTCGTTCCTATACCTACCATACCGTTATTTGTAAACCTTATCTTTTCAGCACCTTCAAAGAAGAATCCTAAATCAGAGTCATCTGTTGCTTGTCTTATACCTGCTATATGAATATCTGCATCATTATTTCTAAAATGCAGCATAGCCATAGTTCCAGCAGTATTGACAGTATTTTCTATTCTTATACCTTCACTACCCCATGCGCCAGCAGAACCACCAGAAAATGAAGTATCTGTGTTGGCAAACTCAACATGTAATTTCTGATCAGGACTAGTCGTCCCGATACCTACGCTACCGCCATTAAAATACGAAGTACCTCCTGATGCAATCTGTACATTTTTTGTAGTACCGTCAGAAGTGTACATATCTAATCTTGATGCGTTACCTGTACCTCCTATGTAAAAGTCAAATCTTGATTCATCATTTGAAGTCTTAAATCTCACATACCTTTCTGCATCCGTTCCCATAACTTGCATTATAGAATCGGCATCTGCTGTTGTAGTACCTAAAAATAATCTACTACCTAAGTAATGTTTATCTCCTTCTACATGTAAACCCCATGCGTCAGGTCCTTTAGTTCCTTGATAATCTCCTTTAAATAGAAACTGGTCACCAAAGTCAGGAACTGCACCTTCATTGTTATCTATTACTGCCATTACGGCGATCATTTCACCGTAAGATAAGTTTGCTGTGTTAGCATCTATGGTTACTTCTCCTTGTACACCTTTAGTAACTCCAGTATCTACTGTTCTAGTAGAAGTTATATTAGTATTAAAGAATCCTCCGTAGGAACTGCCAACTGTTCCTTGATCTTGTACAGAACTTAAACCGTACATCCCGTACATATTAGTAACTCCACCATCTGTTGCTCCTGCATCATGTACACCTTCAGCATACGCTCCAATTATTTGAGCGGTATTTTCTGTTATGTTGTTTGATTCTGCGTGAAACCAAGCTCCTCTTACTATATCTGAAAAACCGCTAAATCTTACATCAGCAGCTACACCGTATATTCTATGCTCGTTAGATATATCTCCATCTGCTGTTGAATCAAGGTCTACATGTAGTCCGTAATGTGTTCTATCTGCATCTGTGTTATCAGTACCCGATAGGTCCATATCAATTTGTAGAGCTCGTGTTGGTACATTAGAATCACTTCTAGTATGTATTATTTTAACAGTATTATCTCCATCTGAAGTCCCTGATGAAACAACAAGTTTAGCGTTAACAGGGTTAGTACTTCCAATACCTACATTACCACCAGATAAAATTGTTAGTCTTTGTGTATCACTAGTATAAAGTTTAATTTGTTTGGTTTCTCCGTTATTAATTAAAAAATCTCCATCAGCATCAATACCTAATGTTGTTCCTGTGGTTGCTGTTCCGTTTGTAAATTTTTGATAAGTAGCGGTTAATGTTGCAGTATTATGAATATGTAATTTTTGACCAGGGTTATCAGTACCGATACCTACGTTACCGTTTTGTGCTATTCCAAATCTCTGTGTAAATGTAGATCCTCCTTGGGCAGAAGACTGGTCGATAGAAAATCCTCCCCAGTTTCCAGATCCAAAGTTATTGGTCATTAGCCTCCAGTTTCTATTTTCAGAATATGTATGATCAGAATACATTTTTATTTGAGAATAGACTTCTCCATGTACCTGCAAAGGAGCAGATGGAGTAGTAGTACCAATTCCTAAAAAACCGGAAGGTATGTATACATCACCGGAATTTTTCATAGCTAACACTACTTCTGCTTCACTTTCATTGTAAAAGTAAATCTGAGATGTATCGTGTTCTATGGAATATGTATCTGTGCTTGAACGATCGTCTATAAATTGTAATTTTTTATCCCCAGCAGCACGGTGAACCGTAAGTGTATTTCTAAATATTCCGGTACCGTCAACATCTAGTGTTTTGGTAGGACTAGTAGTACCTATACCAATATTT
>Ga0206682_10001259_pt1 | contig 25246 bp, 12 predicted proteins | sample M240m12015metaG_FD_155444 | JGI IMG/M metagenome (GOLD analysis project Ga0206682, IMG submission 155444) | Ammonia-oxidizing marine archaeal communities from Monterey Bay, California, United States - M2 40m 12015 | ecosystem: Environmental > Aquatic > Marine > Intertidal zone | place: USA...
TCGGCTGGCGACTCGAGCGACGCGGGTCGGGGTACGAGCTCTCGGAGAACGACGGGACCCAGGGCGAGGTGGCGACTGTGGATACGACCCCGGTGAAGGGCTCGTGTGACCTCGCGGACGCCAGCCCTGGGTCCATACAACGCGCGGCGCAGCTCGCGAGGAGCCACCCGGATGTTTCCGTGGATGAAAAGAGAATCTTAAAGGGTGTCGTCGCGTTGAAGGGCATGAGCGCCGACGCCCTAGGCGCCGTGCTCGCGCACGAGTACGGCCACTGCTACCTCTTCATGCGTAAGTTCCCGTTACTGCCGCTGGCGATGGAGGAGGGCGTGTGCGAGCTGTTCGCGTGGCTGTGGCTCGGCGGCGGTAAGTGGGACCGCGGCGGCGTCATCGGGTCCAATCCCAAAGATGATAAACGGATCCACGCGTGGGCCGAGCGAAGACGGCGGCAGATGGAGTTTCGGAAGGATCCGGTGTACGGCGACGGGTTCAGGGCGGCGCTGCGGGGGTACGAGGCGTGCGGGGAGAACCTGTGGACCTTTTTGGAGCACCTCAGGCTCCACGAATCGTTCCCGGCTTGAAGCGTTACTTTATACCTTTAGGAAATAAATTAGTCTAAGGAAATAATCTCAGAGAGCGTGTCGTCCCTGCGGCTTCCGCGGGGACCTGTGCCTGTGCGCGGGCATCAACTCCACCTTTCCCTTTGGCGATTTGTACCTCGACGCCACCTCGTACGCGCCGCCCTTGCGCAGGTACTTAGCCGGCGACCTGGGCGGTGACTTTGCGAAGCGGCTCTCGGACGAATCCCGAAGAAGTTCTCGAGTCGACGATGGCCCACTCGGCCGTCGCGTCTTCCCCTTGGACGGTGCCGGTATCCGTCGCTGCGCTTGCAACTCCGCGAGCCTGATCGACGGCGTCTTACCGTCGCGCGGCCGGGGTTCACCCGCGGGTCCCCGTCGCAATATCACGTTCTTGAGCCTCTCCTTATTCGACCCCGGGGACTTCGACCGGGAAGCGTCGTTGTAGTCGCGGCGGGTTAGACCCGACCGCCTGGGTTCGGGGCGGGCATCCGCGGGAGCCTCGCCGCGGATGTACGCGGCGACGGGCGACGCGATGGGTACGGATCGGCCCGCGGACGCGCTCCTCGCGCGGCGACTCGAGTTGGACGCGGACCGCCGAGAGGAGTCGCTTTTCGCCGGGCTCTCAAAGTATTTATCCCTCGACCGACCCCGCCGCGGGCTCTCCTCGGTCGGATCCCTCCACTTACCCTTGATGGACCGCCTGTCCGGGTGCCCGTGGTCGCCGCCGCGCGGGACGTGCGCGGACTGGCTCCGTCTGGGCGCCGGGGAACCCCCGCTGGATCGAATCCCAAAGCTGGATCTAACCCCAAAGCTTGATCTGACGGCGCTGCTTCGAACGCTGCCCATCCGCGCGGGCGACGCGGACGGAGACCGCGCGAACGACGACCCGGGGCCGCGGTGTTCACCCCCGCGCCCCGGGAACCTACCGCGCTGGTGGAACTCGAGCGACGCCGCGAGGGAGTTTCGCGCGCTGGACGCTCGCGAGTGGAGCCTGTCGGTGGATCTCCGAACCTGAGCCGGCGCGAAAGTGCGGCTTTCCCACGAGGACCGCACCGAATCCGTCCCCGACCGCCTGTGATCAGCGACGGTGGACGGAGCCTTATACCCCGCGACCCTGTTACCGACGGCGAACCCTTTGTCAAAGTCGGAGCTCAGCCGCGAGTCGTGCGACCGGTACATGCTCGCGGTGGCCTTAGCCTTGACCTCGGCGAGCGCGGTTCTTTCCAGCTGTAAGCCCAGCGTCCTCGCCTCGCGTCGAAGCGTACGCATCTCACCGCGCGTGTGGTGCCACGCCTCTTGAAGCACGTCCCGACCCACGCGCCACGTTTGCTCCACCCCGCGGTCCACCGCGCCGAACCCCCGATCCTCGTCATCCTCGTCGGTATCGGACCCGTTGCCCAGCCACGCGCCCGAACGCGCCGGCATCGCCTCGATCGCCTCGCACATCCGCCGGTTCAGGTCAATCGCGGACGCGGCCACCTTGTATATCCCCGCACTCCGTCGCTCGATGGCGTCCAACTCGTTTAACACTTGTCGCAGCGCCTTCCGGCCCTCGCGACCTACTTTCCCAGACTCCACGAGACGAAGGTCTCTCTCCGCGACTGCGCCCGCCATCGTCGCCGCGTCGCGCTCCAGCACGGCAGCCTCCTCGGCGTCACGCGCGGCGTCCAGCGCCCGTCTCGTCGCATCCGTCTGCGCCTTACTCTTCACGAGTTGCGTACGCAGGTGGTCCAGCTCGATCGCGTGTTCGCGCTCAAGGCTCACCAAATCCTCCTCCGCTCGGGTCAGCGCGGGTTGCATATTCATACCGGCGGCGTCGTGTGAATCGTTCGGCGTACGCGCCCCGGCGATGAGCCCCAGGCCGCCTGGCGATGACACCACGTCGGACCTCAACACGGCGCCGTCTTTCGCGCGTTGAAGTAAACGCTCCACGGCGTCCATGCGTTTTTGCTCGTGCGACGCGGCGACGGCTTCCGCGGCGAGCCTGGCTCGTCTCTCCACGTTTAACGCTTCTCCCGCCGCGTCGAGGTCCACGCGTAGGTTTTCCGCGATGACCCGCTGGCGTTCATACTTGGCGTCCGCCTGCGCGAGGGCGTTGACGAGCTCGGTGATCTTCTGCGGCTGCACGGGGGACCTCGCGGGCGACGGGGGTTGTTGGCGGTGGAACTCATCATTGGTAAATCCATCGATGAATTGGTCGTCGTCCGCGTGAGACTCAGGCTCGTGTGGGTACGGCGGTGCGGACGGCGCGTGCGGGGACTGGTACAGCGACCTGGCGCTGAGCGGTGATGCTGGCGGTGTGCCCATCTCCGAGAGGGTCCGGCGGTATCCCTCGACCTCCGCGCGCGCCGCCTCGAGCGCGCGCGTCGCGTCGCGGTTGGCGACGACCGCCTGCGTCGCCACCTCCTCGGCGACGGCGACCTCGGCCTCAGCCTCGGCCTCGCGCTCCGCCGCGGCGCGCTCCGCGGATTCCGCGCGTCTCTCCGCGACGAACGCCCGGCGCTCAGCCTCCTTCAGCTCGGCTTTCTGCGCCTTCGTGCGCTCGTACTCCGTTCGCTCGCGCTGCATGATTTTCTCAATCTCGTGGTAGTCACCGTACGCGTCGTTGGAGGTGATTGAGGTGACTGAGGTGCGGACGGCGCCTGTGGGGAGGTGGTACGGGTCCGTGCCGTCGATGGATTTACCGCGTGACCGCGCGGGGGAGACGGCGTGCCGGTACGGCGACGCCGCACTCGCCGGCCTCCACGTCGGAGCCATGCCTGCGCGCCTCAATTTGACTGCTCGTAACAATCATCGACCGGCTCGGAATAATTGGAGGCTCCGAGGTGACTGGTGGTCACACCGCAGAGCGCCGGGTCCGGAGGTGACGCGGGGTAACGATGGAGACCAGCCTGAGGTTCGACAGCGGCAAGAAGCATTTAAAGCTGTTCGCCAAGGAGAAGTTCAGCAACGACGACAATTACGTCCTCACGGTGCGTCGCCGCGACTCTAGCTAGCGACGGCGCCTATCCCACCGCGGGGGCACTTTACCCTCGATCCGCTCTCTCGTTGTCCCGATGCGACCCGTGTCTCGATGCGTTCGCCCCGAACCCGGCGCTGCGAAGACGATCCTCACGCTGACCTCCCCTCTCACTCGACTTTCCCGACGCAGGTCTCCGGGTCGCTCGACACGCGCGACGGTCGCGTGGAGTCGCGCGCGTACGTGAGAAAAAAGTTCTTTCCCGACAGCGTGCTGACCCGAGTCGACATGGGCCTGTCCTACGCCACGACGCAGGACGACGTGAGGTACGGGCTGAACGGGCGTCGTACGTTCGACATCACCGACGATGGGCTGCTCACCCTGGACGTGAAGGGAGGGTGCATGGTGGGCAGCAAGGGTGCCAAACGCCCGGACGTGGTCGGGTGCGTGGAGCTGACGCAGAAGATTTTCAACTTTCAGGAGGATCAGGACTTGAAGCTGCGGCTCGGGTACGACCTGCGCGAGCGGGGGTTCTACGGCCAGATCCGGGAGAACAACTGGACGTTCAACACCAACTTCAGGGATAAGTGGGACGTCAAATACGACCTGTGAGGCGCGTGTTGGGCGTACATAGGCGTCGATAGTCATCATGTGAGGAAATGAAAAATAAAGTCCAGTCACGCGCACTCGAGCAGAGTTGCGCAGTCCGCCCAGTCAACCGCAACAACCAGGACGACGAGAGCGACGTGGGAGACGTCACACCGCCCGACGCGCGAGCATCGGTGACGGCAGGCTCGCTCGTTTCATCGACCGCTGGGTTCGTCGAAGCACCGCGGCGTTTGACCCGTGGACGACCCGCGTCGCTCCGTCCGAGACGAACGACGCGTGGCTCTCCGTCCGAGGCTCGGTTTCAGATCTGCGTGTTAGCGTGTCAGCGTGTTTGAGCGCGCGAGGCTTTCCCGCCGGGCACGATGATGGGCGATAGGAAGATAATCAACCTCGAGGATGGGTGGTCGTTCATGCAGGTACGATCTCATCCCCTGCCGTCACCGCCCTCGACTCGCTCGTCGCGCCCGCGTCGCGCCAGATCGGACAGCGCGAAGGGCGCGACTAACCCAACCCTACGCGTATATCTTTGAGAAGACGACCCGCACCTGACCCTTTCCTCTCCGTCTCCCATCGCATCGCAGAACGGCATCGAGAAGCTTCGCAAAATCCTCGAGGATGACGCACAGGAACCATTCACCCCGGAGGAGTACATCAACCTCTACACGTGCGTCACTCCCCGCGTTTCACCGCCCGAGTTTCAAAAACGTCAGATCCGTCCCGCAACCTCCACTTTCATCTTTTCGTCCCGATCTGACGACTCGCCCGACCCGATGTCTCCCAACGCAGTACCATCTACAACATGTGCACGCAGAAGCCGCCCCACGACTTCTCCCAGCAGCTGTACGAGAGATACCGCGAGGCTTTCAACGCGTACATCATCTCCGACGTCCTCCCCGCGCTGCGGGAGAAGCAGGGCGAGTACATGCTCAAAGAGCTGGTCAAGCGCTGGGACAACCACAAGATCATGGTCCGATGGCTCTCCCGCTTCTTCAACTACCTCGATCGGTACTACATCCAGCGGCACAACCTCGCGCAGTTGAAGGACGTGGGCATGCTCTGCTTCCGCGACCTCGTGTACTCCGAACTGAAGAAGAACGTGAAAGACGCGGTGCTGGCGCTGGTGGACAAGGAACGCGACGGCGAGCAAGTCGACCGCGCGCTCGTTAAGAACATCCTCGGCATCTTCGTGGAGATGGGCATGGGCGGCATGGAGGCGTACGAGCAGGACTTCGAGGCTCACTTACTGACCAACACCGCCGCGTTTTACAGCCGGAAGGCTTCCGTGTGGATCGACGAGGACTCGTGCCCGGATTACTTGGTCAAGGCTGAGGACTGTCTGAAGCGTGAGAAGGAGCGCGTGGGTCACTACCTGCACGCGTCGTCGGAGTCCAAGCTGCTGAAGGAGGTTGAGAAGGAAGTGCTCGCCGCGTACGAGACGCAGCTGCTGGAGAAGGAGCACAGCGGCTGCGCGGTGCTGCTCCGGGACGACAAGACGGAGGACCTCGCGCGCATGTTCAGGCTGTTCAAGCGCATTCCCGCCGGCCTACCCCCGGTCGCGGACATCTTCAAGAAACACGTGGAGAAGGAGGGCGTCACGCTGGTGAAGCAGGCGGAGGATGCCGCGGGGGCGAAGAAGGACCCGGGCGCCAAGGACAAGGCGGCGGCGGCGGCGCAGAGCACCGAGCAGGTTTTCGTCCGAAGCGTCATCCAGCTCCACGACAAGTACCTCCAGTACGTCATCGACTGCTTCAGCAACGACTCGCTGTTCCACCGCGCGTTGAAGGAGGCGTTCGAGGTTTTCTGCAACAAAGGCGTCGCCGGGAGCACATCCGCGGAGTTGCTCGCCACCTTTTGCGATAAGCTCCTACAAAAAGGTTCGTCCGAGAAGCTCAGCGACGAGGAGGTGGAGACGACGCTGGAGAAGGTTGTGAAGCTCCTGGCGTACATCAGCGACAAGGACCTCTTCGCCGAGTTTTACCGCAAGAAGCTGTCGAGGCGTTTGTTGTTTGACAGGAGCGCCAACGACGACCACGAGCGTTCCATCTTGACCAAGCTCAAGACGCAGTGCGGGGCTCAGTTCACGAGCAAGATGGAGGGTATGGTGACTGACCTGCAGATCGCGAAGGATAACCAGAAGGAGTTTGAGAAGTGGCTGGACGACGACGATACGCGTCGGCCGAAGATGGAGTTTGGCGTCACCGTGCTGACCACCGGGTTTTGGCCCACGTACAAGTTCACCGAGCTGGCGCTGCCCGAGGAGTGCGTCAGGTGCGTGTCCACGTTTAAGGAGTTTTACGAGAAGAAGCTGCAGCACCGCAAGCTGACGTGGATCTACGGCCTCGGGCAGGTGTCCATGAAGGGAAACTTTTCGTCCAAGCCCATCGAGCTGAACATCAACCTGTTCCAGGCGGCCATCCTGCTCCTGTTCAACGAGCAGGGTAGCCTCAAGTACACGGAGATTCGCGACAGGCTGGGGCTTCCGGACGAGGACATGGCGCGTAACCTGCACTCGCTGTCGTGCGCCAAGTACAAGCTCCTGCTCAAGGAACCCGAGAACAAGAGCATCAACCAGGAGGACGTGTTCACGTACAACGAAAAGTTCACCGACAGGATGCGACGGATCAAGATTCCGCTCCCGCAGATTGACGACAAGAAAAAGGTGGAGGCGGACGTCGACAAGGACAGGCGCTACGCCATCGACGCGGCGATCGTGCGGACGATGAAGAGCCGCAAGGTGCTCCCACACCAGCAGCTCGTGCTGGAGGTTGTGCAGCAGCTGACGAAGATGTTCAAGCCCGACTTTAAGATCATCAAGAAGCGAATCGAAGACCTCATCGCGCGCGACTACCTGGAGCGAGACAAGGACAACCCGAACGTGTTCAAGTACATGGCCTGATGTACTGCGTTTACTTGGCCTTGCGCGTGTTGTAATGGAACGAAATTGAACGAGTTAAGTACCGCGTTTTTAGTTGATGCTAACCTTACATCAAATTGTTTTCTAGAGAACGTCCTAAAACCCGCGCTCCTAGATTTTCATGGTTATAGATTTTTTTAACCACGTTGGCGACGACCTTTCCTTTGATCGCGCTCAACCACACCCCCAAACTCTCCCGAACCCATTGCTAAGCCAGCAACCCCAGCCCGTTCCCCAAGTCTTCAAGCCTCAACCCTCGCCTCCAAACATCCCCGCGCAACTTACACGGCGGAGAAGTTCGGGCGCTTGTACTTGAAGGTGGTCTTCTGGCTCTTGCTGTCGTGGCGAAGAACCTTGTTGATGACGGGGAAGGAGACGGGCTCCTTGACGCCGAGGAACTGGATGGTGTTGTCGCGCTTGACATCAGCATCGGCAACCTGCGCAATCTTGATGATCTGCAGGCAGGGCGCGCGCACACGGTGGCGGGACGCCATCTCCTCGTAGAGGGCGTCCACAGCCTTGTTCATGGACACCTCGCGGTACTCCTTGTACGCGTTGTGGAAGCCAGTACGGGACTGGTAACGGATCCAGATGCCAAAGTTCTTAATGGAGGTCACATCCTCCTCGAAGATCTCGTTGCACGCGAGGATCTGGCCGTTCGCCTTCTTCACCTTCTTCAGGCGGGAGAGGAAGTACCAAAACTTGGACTTCGCGCGGGTGTCGTCGGTGCTCCACAGCTTCATGCGGTACACCTGGGGTTCAGGCATCGCATCGGTGGGGACGTGACGACCCACGATGTGGAACTGACGGTACTGTTGAGTTTAGATGGGGAAGAAGGCGAGGTCAGCGACGTGTTCGTGGTTGATTCGCGGGGTATAGGGGTGGATCGGTGGACGGACGGGGACGCGACGTGACCGACGGCGTCCCCCGAAAAACACAGTCTAAACCCTAGAGTGTAGACCCTAGTGCGAAAAACGGAGAAAGGATCGACCGACGCGCGGCCGACTCCCATCGACGACTAACGCGCGTCGATGCAAATGCGTGCGACGATGGTTCAAACGAGACCCGTTCGTCGCTTTTCGAACATCGTCAGCCGCCGAGGCATCGTCGTCGCGCCGTCGCCGGCGCACATCCGGGCGCTCCGAGCTCGCGAGGAGCCTCGGAGAGGGGGAAACGCGAAGACACGTCGCGGCGAAAACCGCGCGGGGGAGCGCGACGCTCGATCGAAACGGGCACGAAACGCGTCACAATGGATTGTAAACGCCGTCATCGTACTCGAATTGACCTGCGCGATACAGTAGTCGGCGTCGCCAACCCGCAATCGCGCGCGTCGTGCCCCGTCCGCAGGGTTTCTTCAGCGACGTGTCTTTCGCATCCTCCACGCCCGGCGAACGCCTCTCCGTTCGAGGTCGAGCTAAGAAATGACTATGCGTCGATGCGGACGCGGTCGGGAGACGTACCCTGTGGGCCTTAGGAGCCTTGGCCATCTTGACTTTGTTGTGTACTTGCTCGTGAGGGCGTACCAACTATGGCATGGGGCTGGCGAATTCAATTTATTCAATTTTAGGGCCTGGGATTCTAAATTCGACTATAATGTCAACAGGCTAACTGTTTGCGCGTACGATTTCGTAGTTGCGAATATGGGTCCTCGGTTTTTTTGGTTTTGGTTTTAAATCAACAATTCGTGGGTCTTTTTCCATTTACGTTTTTGGAAGACTCTTTGCCTGTGAGTGCGAGATAAGCCAAACCCTAATAACGTTTATTCGTACTTTAGGGTCTAGAGCGCTGCGAGCTTCGAGCTTCGCGCGAAAAACTCGGCGGCAAACAACAAAAATCAGGCGAGTGACAACTGGGAAAATCCGAAAATCGACCCGGGAGCGATTCTTCGAGGGCATCACAACACCGGTACCAGTGGGTGGGGGCCCTTACGTGTGACTCGTGACATCGGAGAGAGATGGACGGCTCGATTCCCAGAGACCTCGCGGCGGTGCGTGTCCGTCAGCCACGCCCGCGTTTCGTTCCAACCCCGCGTTCAAATCGAACCGTCGTCGTCGATCGACGCCTTGGCGCCAAAACGAGTGCATTTTTCCCCCGCCCAATTTATTCGATCCGCGGAAGACTTCTGACGACGTCCGCCCCAATGAACCCCATGAACCGAACAGGCGCTGCCCACGGACCCGGCCGAGATGCTCGAGCTCGCATCCCGCATCTCCGCGATGGGTTTCGCCACGAAAACGCAGCAGATGCAGGCCGAGATCGACGACCTCGCCGAGCAGATGGAGGAGGCGCGCGCGAAGAACAAGCAGATGCAGAAGCAGATGATCGCGATGGAGGGCGAGGTCGCCGAGGCGCAGGACAAGCTCGAGCTGGCGCGCGAGGAGAACGCGCAGCTACTCGGCGAGAAGAGCGCCCTGACCGACGCGGTCAAGTCCTTAAACAAAGAAGTGTCCAAGCTGAAGAACTTCAAGATGAACCTCATGGCGACGCTCAAAGACGACGACCAAGTGGAATTCGCAAACGAAGCCTCGGGCGACAGGCTCGTCTCATCCGTGCTTCAATCGGCGAAGCCGACCGCGAGCCCGAGGCAGACGTCCACGGGGAGCATGATGTCCGACCGTACCGGCGCGTACGGCTCCACCCCCGTCGCCTCACCCGCGAGGTTCGGATCGCAGAACCAAAACGGATCGAACAGGTCTCACTCTTCAACCCTCACGTCGCCGTCCGCCACGGGCTCACCCGGCGGCTTCGGCGGTAAGGTGGACGGCAAGGAGTTCTTCCGCCAGGCGCGTGCGCGGCTGTCGTACGAAAAGTTCTCGCAGTTCCTGTCCAACATTAAAGAGCTCAACGCGCACAAGCAGACGAGGCAGGAGACACTCGCGAGAGCGTCAGAGATCTTCGGAGACGCAAACGCCGATCTGTACGCCACGTTCGAGACGCTCCTGGTCAAGCACCTGCCCAAGTGATGGACGTGTGTGGTGGTGCGGGGGTGTGATGTGGGTTTATTCTAACGTGACATGTAAAGATTTCATCAGGCGAGCTCGTAACAAAGGCGTCGCGCATTGTGACGCTCTTTCAAGTTTCTTCCATCCCCCGTTTTCTTCTTCAGTGCGTATTTAGTTACATACTTGTGTAAATGAAGGAACAACTTATGCTGACTGTTTAGACAATGGTAGACTTTGCGTCTTCCTGTTTGTCAACAGACCGGGTTTTACACGTCACTTGATAAAGCGGCGCTTGGGATTGAATGCCCCGGCACTTTATCGAAGGTCTCGGCGTGGGTTGCAGACCGCGGGAGGTTGGGCGAAGATGCAGCAAAACGCCATCTCGCTCGGGCTTGTCGCGCCGGTGGTCGCCGCGCGTCGTCGCGTCGCCGCGAGCGCAGCCGCGTCCTCGCGCGCGCCCCACCACCAGAAATCAACATTCCTCGGGCGGCGGCCGAGTAACGAGAGCAACGCGGCGCACCCCCGCGGCCATTCTGCGCTCCGCGCGGTCGCCGACGCGGCGCCCCCCGCCCGCGCTCCTCGCAGGGGTCGCGGCGGCAGGGGCGGGCGCGGCGGCGGGTCCGGCGAGTCCGGCGGGTCCCCCGGTAACGAAGCCTCCGCCCGCATCCAAGGCGAGCTCACCGGCGCTCGGGACCCGCGCGAGATCCTCGCAATCGTCGACGCCGACGGCGACGCGTTCGACGCCATTCACACCGCCACCGCCATCCACCGCATCGCCACGCACACAAAGGGCGACGCCACGCGCGAATCCATCACCGGATCACCCTCCTTCCGCGCCCTCATGGACCTCGTCCGCGCCAACCTACAACGCATGAACTCGCAAGGGCTCGCCAACGTCGCGTGGGCGTGCGCGAGGCTCGAGCACGAACCCGGCGCGCAACTCCTCGACGACATCGTCGCCGGCCTCGATCGCGAGCTGAAGGGGAAGTCCGCGTCCAAGGGCGGAAGGCGCACGCGGGAGGTGAAGCCGCAGGCGGTGTCCAACATGGTGTGGGCGCTCGGAACGCTGCGGCATCGTCCAGGCGACGACGTCCTAAACGCCATCTTCGCCGCGGTTTCACCAAAGCTGCGTGACTACCGCGCGCAGGAGCTCACGAACGTGGTGCTGGGTGCCGCGCACATGGAGTATACTCCGGACGATGTGTTCATCGCGTCCGTGTTTGACGCGGTGCGCGAGAACGTGCGGTCGTTTGAGGGCCAGGAGACGTCGAATCTTCTGTGGGCGATGGCGCGAATCGGCGCCAAGGCTCCGGAGGACATCGTCGCCGCGCTGCTCGAGCAGAGCGCGGCGCAGAACCTGGGCGGGATGGCGTCCGCGATGAACCTGTCGCAGTGCCTGTGGGCGTGCGCCAAGATGGGCACGCCGCCGCCGGAGGTGTACCTCAAGGCGGTTGACGCGGAGATGCCTCGGTGCGCGCCTCGTTTAACCACCGAGAGCGTGGATTGCATCCTGTGGGCGCTCGCGACGATCGGGTCGCCGCTCGGTCCGGACGCGATGGACGCGCTGACCAACTCCGCGGCGAGGCTGGCGGACCGCATGGACGCGGAGATGCTGGTCAAGACGCACTGGGCGCTCGCGAGGCTTCGGCACAGGCCGGCGCCGAGCGACATGCAGCAGATTGTCGGCGCGGCGCGGCGGCTCGCGGATGAGTTACCGGCGGATGACAGGCTGACGGTGATGCACGCGTGGGGGGTGCTCCGGACCAACCCGGGCGACGACGTGATCCGCGTGTACACCGCGGAGTTCAGGGGCGATGGCGAGGACACGGGCACGGAGTCCGGCGAAGGCGGGACCCCGGAGGCGGAGCTGGACGGGGATCAGTGCGCTAAGCTCTTGTGCGCGTACGGTCGATGCAGGCACCAGCCGCCTGGAGCGCACGCGAAGGCGCTGGCGGCACGGCTGGTGGAGGAGGCGTCGGAGGGGTCGCTCCACCCCAGCGCGGCGGTGCTCGGGCTGTGGGGCGCGTCCTTATTGGACATGCGCATGAGCACCAAGCAGCTGGACGTCTTGGCGCGGGACGCGATTGGTCAGGATAAAAAACTGGCGCCGAGGTCGCTGGCGAAGATTGTCTGGGCGCTCGCCGCGTTGGGGTACGATCCCACGCCGATCGACCTCGCGGCGCTGAAGGAGCGGTCCTCGGCGGCGATGCCGAGGCTCATGGCGAAGGATCAGGAGGCGCTGCGCGAGGCGATGGCGAGGCTCGGCGACGTCCAGATCAACGCACCCGCATCATAAGTTATCGGACCTTTAGCGCTCATTTCGTTTGTATTGCAAAGGCACAGCTTACTTTCTTACTTTCTATCGCGTGCTACTGTGGGTACCTAGCTAGTGGGGTGCTCGCGCGGTGAGCCGTCAGGGGGGCTGCGTGCGCTGGATGAAGTCCTCGTAGAACCGCGCCCACTTGACCAGCCCGCACTTTCGTAGCGGCACCAGCTCCACGCGTTCCCACGACTCGCACGTCGCGTCCCCGACGTCGGTCCTCCACAGCGATACGTTCGTCGCCTCCCACCCACTCACGATCTCCGCGTCGCCGCACAGCTGTGCGGTCGCCTCGGCGACGCACGCGTCCTTCTCCGACTCGGGCACGTCGCCGTACACGAGCGAGAGGTGCGGCATGTAGGGCGATCCGCCGCCGTTGCCGGCCTTCACCCCGAACGCCTCCGCGGCGATGGCGTGCGCCGTCGCCAGCTGATCGTTGGGCTCCACGCGCATGTACACGCACTGGTGGAACCGGCCTCCTTTCGTGACGTCCATGAACGGCGCGACGGGTATGCGCGCGAGGTCCGCCGCGAGTTGCACCGCACCACGGCGCGCCTCCTCGAGAGTGCACTCGAACCCGCCGACGAGGGTGACGTGCGGTGCGAAGGCGCCGGACGCGCCGTGGGGTTTGAGCCTGGCGCTCTGCGCCCTTATGAACTCGCCGGATCTCTGCTCGAGCACTCCGCCGGGCGGGGGCTCGAGCCAGATGCTCCAGATGGACGTCATGCGTCGACGCGTCCGAGAGATGTGAGATCACGACATTTGAAACTTAACGGCCAAAAGTTACTCGCACCGAGCGCACGACGCAGCATGCCGCCGAAGAAGAAGGCAAAGACCGAACCGGTCTCGACACCGGTCGCGTCTCCTCAGCCTAAATACGTATGGATGGTCCAACACAGCATCAAGGTCGTGATCGAGGAGTTTGGAAAGGATATGACCGGCCACGGAGGCTACTACTTCGCTGATGATTATGAGGACAACGACGGAACCATCGACGAGGAACGCCGTGAGCAAGAGGATTTCGAGCGAGAGAACCTGGAAGAGACCGAAAATGACATCCTTGAACCTCCCGCTTACATTAAGTCGGCGGACGCGTTGAAAGCTGCGAGGAAGAAGTTTATAGAGCTCGGCGCGACCTTCTGGGAGTGTGAAGAGGAGTATGAAAACTTCACACCAGAGCAATGGGCGGAGCAATTCTACAGTGACAAGAACAACGATGGCCTCTTCATGGCGTACGATTACTCGAACAACTTTTTGAAGATCTCCAAGGACAGCGAGCTGTATAACAACGGCCAACACCTTTTGGACGTGAACATCACCGTCGGCATCAGGCATGTGCCGGTCGTGTAGCTTCAACTTTACCAAATGAAAGAACAGTTAAGAATCGCTAACCTACCCCTCAGTCCACGTCCACGCCCTCGCCCTGAATCTCCCGTCCGCGCATGGACTCGTAGCTCCACGACGGTCCATCGTCGCGCGCGTCCTTGCCGCTCGGGATGAACTCCTCCTGTGGGATGCCGCCGTAGTTGCCGTCCTCGTCGATGTCGTCGAAATCGATGTCGCAGTCCAAACTGACGCTCGACTCCAGGTTGGACATGCAGGCCACCTTCATGATGTCCGCGTTCTCCTCCTTCACCCACGCCAGGTCCGCGATGTACTCGTCCTTGAGCGCCATCCTGATGTCCAGCAGCCTGACCGCCAGCGCGGGCGGGTCGACGGTGATGTACGAGTCCCTGAACTTTTCGTCGATGTGCGTCGGCCCCATCGTGAGCAGACCCTCGATGAAGTTCTCCCCGCTCACGTCCTTCACCTTGCCGTCCTGCCAGAACGCGTACGGGATCGGGTTATTCGCCATGTACTCCTGGAAGAACTGCGCGGTGCTCTTGTTGAGCTCGGTGAGGTACGTCAGCAGGGTGGCCGCGGCGCGCGCGGTGAGCATCCCGTAGAGACGGTCGCGGTTGCCGTCGCGCAGCGGGGTGCTGTAAGGGTCGTGCGTGCGGCTGGTGCGGTTGCGCGGGCCGCCGATGCCGTCCTTCTGACCGGCCATGTTGACCACGCGGAGCCCTCGGGCGGCTGCTTCATGGGGGATCGAGGGGGGCGAGATGTCAGTCGGCAGGGGCGGTTTGAAAACTCGCGGGAAAACCCAGCGGGGAATCGGATCCTGAGACGCACCGCGGGGGCGAGCGCGAGTGCGATGCGGAGCTGCGAGCCCGGCATAACTTTGCTGAACTACTCGCGACATGATGTTAACGTCACGCGTGCCTTGCAATGCCACCGGAGACGGTCACCGCGCCAGTCTCGAGTTCCCCGCATTGTTGGATCCGCCAGTTGGCATCTCACCGGACCAGAAGATTTTTGTGACCCTTGGCAGAAAAGCTCCGTGACTCTTACTGTACTACATCGTGTGCTATCGATGGCGCATCGCATCGCCTCACCGCGCCGCCTCCGCCCTCGCCCTCGCCGCGTCCCCTCTCTCGATGAGCGCCTGGATCCGTCGCACCGCACCCTTCCTCAGCGCCCTCAGCTCGTCCTCGCCGGCGGTGTCGACTTCGTCCAACGATATCAAAGCCTTCTCCAGGCGATCTCCGAGGTGGAGGAACGTCGTGTCCTTCGGGCACGTCGCGCCCATCGACGCGGCGACGCCGCCCGCCGCGGCCTTCTCCGTCGCCCTCTCCAGCTCGCCGAGCTCTTGCTCGAGCGAGTCCACCGTGGACATGCACGCGGCCACGTCGGCTCGGCATCTGTCCGCCGGCGATTGATGATGACTCTGGCGCACAGCTGTGTCCCCGCCCGCAGTGTTCCCGCCTCCACTACCGTCACGCCGCTGGGAACTGGAGTCCGCCGACTGCCGGAACTGACGCTGGCGATCCGCCCTGATCTGCTCCATCTGCGCCTCCTGCGCGACCCTCGCCCGTTCCCGCTTGGACTCGTCGCTCTCCATGAGCATGAGCTTGTGGCCCGGCTTGACCCCGTCATTTACCAGGGTTCCGGTCGGCGACCTCTCCCGGCCGCGGAAGAGCAGCCGCCTGCTGCCGACGTCGACGGGATCGGCGTACGCAGCCTGGCACGCCGCCAGTTTGGCCTCCTCCCACGTCGTGTCGGGGTTCACGCTGATCTCCACCATGTCCTGCGGCCTCAAAGACTCGACCGCGACCTTCACCCTGAAAAAATTAGCGGCCATCGCTGTCGTCGGAGGGTAGTATGGGCGTCCGAGGGTATCGCGACTGGGAGGCGGAAGGGATCACTCCACCGAGAGGCGAACGGTCGTCCCGAGCCGGACGGCTGACGCCTCCGTCTCCGTCGCGGGTGCGACGGGAAGTGATGAGATCGAGCCTCGGATCTCGCGAAAGAGGGCACCCCTATTTGGTAAAATCAGTTTCACGTTTGAACGTTTTGTCTGAGACCTCGGACACAACACGGGGCGCCGAGGCACACGCCGAACCCAGCGCGAGCGCGCCGAACGCCCTGAACACGTCATAAACTCCGAGGCAAAGCGCTAGACCGAAACCCGCGCCGTCCGGGCACCTGGAGCAGCCGCGCGAGGGGGGTGCCCGCGTTCATTGTCTGGGAGGGGCGAATCTCGGGGCGCCACCATGGCGGGCTTCATACCCAACAGCGTGCTCGACAACATGGTGAACATGATCCGGGACTACGACGATCATCACAGAGGAGACAACCGCGGCAGAACTCGCCGCTCGTTCCTCCCGGACCTCGAGGACCCCGGCGACGATGAGGGTTTAGGGCGCACCGCCGAGTTCACGAGGCGGTATAAGGAGTTCATGAGGCGGTATAAGGCGGGGGAAAGGGGCGCTGATGCGCTCTGCGTTTCGACCACCCAGGTCATGAGGCTGTGGAAGGCGGGGCGATGGAACAACCTGAGGGACGCGCTGGGCGCCAAGGCCATGGTCGCGGGCGCCGCGCAGGTGCAGATCGGGGACGATCCCAGGACCGCCAACCAGAAGCAGAAGGAGAAGGAGAAAGCGATCAGGGCCGAGCGCCGCGAGGCGAGGGCCAAAGTCGCGAAGGACATTCGCGCCGAGACGTCGGATCTTCTGTTCCAGGCCGCGAAGACCTTCGCTGACATGGACGGCCGAGCTGACGTGCCCGAAAAGGACGAGTACGACCACGACAAGCACTACTCCATCTTTGAGCGCATCATGGGACCGAGTGTTGCCGAGTTCACCTTGAAGCTCGATAAAAAGCTCGATCGTAACGTAGCTTGGCCGAACGAAGAGGTCTCGATGTTCTTCAAACGCCACTTGGACAAGTTCCCGGTCTCGGCCGACGAGGAGACTCTCCCGCACTATATGGGCAAATTCTTCGAGCAAATGTTCTTCTTCGCCGTGTGCTGCGAGCAAGGCTGGGACCGAATCATCTACCCGGACAACGATGATAACGAGCAGGTGGCTAAGGAAAAACGAATCCGGGAGTACATCGAGAAGCGTCGCGCAAACCTCGCGGACCAAACGCCCCTGCAGAGCCCGTACGCCGAGATGCGCGAGGCTGATTTGATCCTCGATTTGATCCTGCAAGCGTTGGACACGCGCGAGAAGTGCAAGCGGATCGCGGATGAATACCTGCGAAGAGACTTTGAGAGGGGTAGGGCGGATGGGGACGGACAGGGGCCGTGTCAGGTCTCCCCTCAGGACCTTTACTGCATCCTCGCGAGCCAGCGCGTCACGCCGGGGGATATCATCCACGCGATGATCAGCGTCGCGCCGCAACACGCGCTCAAGTTCAGGGATCACAGATCTAAGCGAAACCTTCTTCACGTCGCGACCTACGCCAGGCCCTTCGCGACAGAGGACCCTCTTCTGTCGGACCCGCACGCGACAGAGGAGAAAAACGCGCAGAAGCCGCTCGACGTCATCAGGCGGCTCATCGAGCTTCGACCGGCGATGCTCAACGAGGAAGATTCCAACGGTCTGACGCCTTTATCGCGGCTCATCCTGTTCGACACCACGGGGCACAACCCGGGCGGGCAACCCGGCCAACAACGGCGGTGGAAGGGTGAGGCGCAAATCGCCGCCGTCGTCAAGCTGATGTGCGAGGAGCCATTCAAGAAGTGCGTGGCCAAGCCCAGGAGCAAAGGTGCGAAGGAGCTCCCACTGCACCTCGCGGCCGGCTGCCAGATGGACCCCAAAGTCGTCGCCGACATCATCGAGGCGTTCCCCGAGGGTATCGACAAGCCGTGCAGGGAAGGGTACACCGCGCTCTTCCACTGCATCAGCACCATGGCCACCGGAATGCATGGCCAATCCCGGGCTCAATCGAAAAACGCGATCAAGATCATCAACCACATGGTCAAGGTCAAACCCGCGTTGGCGCGCACGCCGCGGGTGCTGCACCAACGCATCCCGGGCGCGGCGCCGTCGCGCCTCGGCACCGGGATCACGCCGCTGCACATGTGCATAGAGTACGGTCTCAACGACGCCGTCGTCATCGCTTTACTCGCCGCGGACAAGGACTGCGCCAAGGACAGGAACGTGGTAGGTAACCTGCCGATACATCAGGCGCTCAAGGACGGCGCCAGCAACGGCCACGTTCGAAAGATCATGAAGGCGTACCCGGGCGCCACGAAGGAACCGGGGGAGTACGGCTGGCTGCCGCTTCACTTTGCGCTCGCGTCGGGGTGCGACTCGGAGACTGTCCGGATGGTGCTCCGGGCCAACCCGGAAGCTGCACGAGCGCTCGTCATCGACGCGGACGGCGGCGCGGGGGGTATCCGGCTCAACGAGCCGGCCGAGGGGATCACCGCGCTTCACCTCGCGTCGGAACGCCCCGACGTCCAGCTCGTGAAGGACGTCGTCGCGGCGGCGCCGGCGATGGCGACGCACGTCAACGTCGAGTTCGGCCTCCCACTGCACCACGCCGTCAGCATCAAGGCGCCGCTGGGGGTGATCAAAGAGCTCGTCGCCGCGTTCCCCGAGGGTACCAGGGTGTCCAACGCGGACGGCCGGATCCCGCTGCACTGCGGCGCGATGGTCCACACGGCGCAGAATAGCCACGCGACTTTGAAGTTTTTGGTCGAGTCGTACCCGGATTCGATCCACGTGCTGGACCACAACGGCAAATCAGCCGCGGACCTGCTCGGGAGCCACTCGGAAACGGCGAGGCTGCTCATACAGGGCATCTCCGAGCTGGAGGCGACGCGCGCGGCGCGCAGGGCTGAGCGCACCGCCGCCCGCGTGGCTGACTTGACGTCGAGGGCTAACGACGCCGCCGCCAACGCCGCGAATAGGAACCCGGTTCCCAACGACCCGGCGCCGGCCATCGCGCCCGGCGGCATGGACACCATCTCGCTGCTCTCGCGTATGCACCAGGGCTCGCCCGCGGATCTCTCCGGCCCAGAGCTGGACAGGCTGATCGAGGGGCTCAAGATGGCGGCTCGGGACGCGAGGTACGAGAACCAGCGGCGGCCGTTGGAGGAAGACATCCTGGACCAGAAGGAGGACTGGATGTGCCCCATCGGGCACGTGCTGCTTCGGGACCCGGTCAAGGCTAAGGACGGGTTCACGTACGAGCGGAAGAAGATCGCGCGGTGGATGCGCAGGAGTAGAACCGAGAGCGGCGGGGACGAGGGTTTAGGAAGGAGGGGTGGTGCCAAGTGGAAGTCGCCGATGACGGGTGCGTACTTCAATGACTTCGCCGTGGAGCCAAACGACGACATGAGAACGCAGATCGAGGCGGAGATTAAGCGGCGGATCGACGCGCTGCGTCAAAGCGAGGAGTCCGACTGCGATTCCGAGTCTGAGGAGGGGGAGGAGACGCCGATCGTGGCCGGGGTGGCGGTGCCGAGGAAGGGCAAAGTGAAGAAGCGGGGCGCGTCGGGCGGGTCGAAGCAGACGCCGGCGAGACAAACGAGGAGGTTAAACGCGAACGCCACGGTCGGCGTGACGCCCATGAGGCTTCGATAGACACGCCGCACGTACGCTCACGAGTATGAATACTTGTACGATGTAATCTTACGATTGATTTACAGAATGAATTGTGCTGCACGGGGGGTCGTCTCGCAACACGTCTGTGTTGCGGACGACTCGCTGCCCGAAAAGAATTGGTTATGTAGGGGTCTCCCCCAAAAGAATGGTTTCACGAGCGGCGCTTACGCGTCGCCTTCCCCGCGGTCTTGCTCCGGCCCGACCCGCCCGAGCCTCCGCTTCCTCCGCTTCCGCCCGGTCCCTGGCCGGACCCGCCTGACCCGCCGCTGTTGGAAGCGCCTCCGCCTCCGCCGCCGCCGTCCTCCCCGCTACCGGGTTCCATCCCGTCGTCGGACCCGTCGGGGGACGTCGACTTGGACTCCTTCGAAGCCTTCCTTCCCTTCTTCACCGCGGAACCACGAGCGGCGGCGCGGGTCCGTTGGGTCCGCTTACCCTTGGTCGCCGCCGTCTTGGCCGTCGGAGCGGGCGGCTCCTCGGGCTCAGCCGCGACGTCTCGAGGCGGCGCGGCGGCGGCGGGAGGCGCGACTTGCTGCGCGGCGGCCGCGGCGGCGGCGGCTGCTGCGGCCGCGGCCATGGGGTTATTCTGTACCGCGCCCGCGCCGGGCACCGGGGGCATGATCGGGAACCCCGGCATTCCCGGAAACGCGGGCATCGCGCCGTTCGCCTGCGTGGCGCCGTGGAACATCTGCTGCAGGAGGGCGCCTTGCGCGTGCGCCAGCTGCTGCGGTGACACGCCGTGTTGCGCCGCGACGGGGAGCATCATCTGCTGCATCCGCTGGATCATCGCCGTCGCCGCCGCCGGGTCCTGGTGCATGGTGGTCATCAGCGCCTGGATGATCTGCGCCTGGGGCGGCGCGCCCGCGGCGGCAGCCTGAGCCGCGGCGACGGACGCGACACGAGCCGCGCGTTGAATACCCGCGTTGGACACGTCGTGGATCGAGTTGGATCGAGTCGGATCGAGCTCGTGGGGATCCATGGAAGGTGGAGCCCAAGGTGGATGCGCCGCCGGTGGGAATCCCGCCGCCGCAGCCGCGAGGTTCATCCCCGCCAACGGATGCGCCGGGAACCCCATGGACGCGGGCGGCAAAGGCATGTTCACGCCCGGCCTCTTGGCGGGTCGAACGTCTTCGAGGGACGCGAGCTCGGCCGCTCGCTTCAACGCGGGCGGCGGGACGCCCGGGACGAACGACGGGACGAGCCTCGGGACCACCGGCCGCACCGGGTTCACGCGTTCGCCGGCTCTCAGGTCGAACCCCGCGAGTCGCGGCGCGGTGGTGTGCGGCGCGTCGGTATCCGGCTTGACCCCGCGGTGCTTGGGCTGCTTCGTCTTGAGAACCAGTGCGAGGTCCAGGGTGACCTGCTCCAGGATCGAGCTCGCCTCCTGCAGCGCCATGGCGTCCTCCAGGCCCAACAGGTGCCTCTCCAGCGCCATCATACCCTCCGGGGACTGCTTGATGAAGTCCATGATCGTGAGAGTCTCGCCGATCGTCCGCGGTATCGGTCCGTTGAGCATCAGCACGCGGTTCGCCGACTGCAGTGTACCCACGCGGGGCAGCATGGACATGGTGACGCTCCTGTGCGAGTCCACATCCTCGACCAAGATCAACGTCTCCCACGCAACCTGTCGGAGGAGGAGCAAGTCCTGGGAGGCGGCGTCGTGCGACGCGATGAGCACGTGGAACTTGGGACGCCTGGCGGCGGCGACCGCGGCAGACGCGGCGGCGGCGGTGGCGGACGGATCGCTTCCGTTGCCGCCGCTACCGTTGCCGCCGCTGCCGTTGCCCCCGCTTCCGCCGTCGGCGACGGTGTTGTTCGGGTCGTTACCCGAGCCCGAGCCCGTTCGCTTGCCATCCTCGGATCCGTTACCGGATCCGTTGCCGTTGCCGCTGGGCGACGCGTCGCGGTTGCTTCCCCCCTTGCCGACGCCGCCGCTGCCCGATCCACCCGCCGGGCCACCGCCGTCGCTGCCGCCGAGCTCCCCGCTGCCGCCGAGCTCCCCGCCGTCGCTCCCGCTCGGTTCCTTCGCGCCGTCGCTTCCGTCGCCGCTGCCAGACCCGCCCGGAACCGCTCCACCCTCGGCGTGGTTGCCGGAGCCTGAACCGGATCCCGAGCCCGGACCCATCTGCGCCGTGTTCGTGGCGTCGCCGCTGCCCGAGTTGCCGTTACCGCCCTCGCCGCTACCGTTGCCGCTCACCGGCGTACCTTCCTTCGGCACCTTACCGACGGACCCACCCTTACCGCCGTTGAAAATCGGCCGGCGAAGCTTGCTCGTCGCGCGTCGGTGGCTCCACTCGTGTTCCTGAACAACCTGTCGGGACACCGCGCTGCCGCAGTATTCCACGACGTTGAGTTCCGGCGCGTACCTCTGAAAGTCCGCGGTCCACTCCGCGATGACCGCGGCGGAGACGATGACGAGCGCCGGGGCGTTACGCGCGCCAAAGTCGGTGTGCTGCGCCGCCAGCATACCGATGGCCGCCGCGCGTCGTCTGGCCAGCATAGCCGGCCTGTCCACATCCGGCTTGGCGGCTCCGATGAGGTTCGCGAGCAGCGGCGGCGCGTCGAGCTTCGGCTCCGAGGGGATGATCATGACCACGCCTTCGCGGTGCATCCACGCGGCGATGAGCCAGCGGACCGCCGGGTCGTTGGACGATGAGACAGTCCCGTGCCGATGCCGCCTCCGCTCGTTGGCCAGCGCCACGTCCAACTCTCCGCCTGGCGGTCCGTTCTGGCCAGTCTTACCTTGCCCGCCGTCGAGATCCATCGGCTCGCGGTTATCCCCAGAGCCGCGGTCGGAGGTCTTCTCGCCGACACCCTTGTCGTCAGTGTCGGATCCGCTGCCGTCCTTGTTGCCGCTGCCGTCGCCGGAGTCCTTCTTCGCGTCCGCGTCGGACCCGCCGCCCGAGCCGGAGTTGACCCCCGTTTTTGAGTCGACCCCCGCCGCCGCGCTGCCCTTACCGGAGCCGTCGCCGCCGGACCCCGCGCCGGACCCACCGCCCGAGCGCCCGCCAGAGCCGGATCCCGAGCCGGACCCGCCCGAGCCGCCGCTCCCGGTCCGTTTCTGGTGGTATTTCTTGGCGGCGGCGATGGCGCGCGCGGCGGCGGTGGACCCGTTCTCAGTCGGGTCGTTGGACGCGGCGAGGGAATTTGTGGACCACTCGCGGAACTGCCGCGTCAGCGTCGGTAGATCCGGGTGGACCTCGACGTGTTCCCATGTACACGCGTCGTACGGCAACCCCCACCACTTGACCAGCGCCTTTGTGCACACGCTCGGGTCGGAGCCCGAGTCGGATCCGCCGCTGCCCGAGTTGCTTCGCCCACGGCCGACGGCGCCGTAACCCATAAGCCCGTTGCCGCTCCCAGGCCCGTCGCTCCCGGGCTCGCGCGCGTCCGGCGACGGGATGCGCTGATCGCCAGAGTCCGCATGAGAACCCAGGCCGGCGTTCAATGTAAGCGCCGCGCCCTGCCCCCCTCGGCCTGGTCCCGTGTCCGGCATACCGCCAGAGCCGCCGCCTGAACCGCCGTTGGAGCCCCCGCCGCCGCCGCCGCCGCCGCCGCCCGAGCCGGCGCCCGAGCCACCAGCCCCGCCGCCCCCACCGCCGTGCGTGTGCACGGCGATGACGCGCTGGGGCCTGACCCAGTTCGGGTCCATCAGCATCAGCGGCCGGCGGCCGTGCTGAAGCAGGTACTCGCCGAGCGCGGCGGGCGCGAGTTGGTCCAGCGGGTCCTCCTCGATCCACGCGCAGTGCACGTGCGCTTGTTTCAGCCACTTGACGAGGTACTCGAACCCGCCGGTGATTGAGCTCAACGACGGCCGCGCGCCGAGCACGGACTCGACCTGTTTCCCGCTTCGAATGTAGTGATTCAGCGCGGCGGTGTTGTTACCGCCGGATGAAGCCGCGGGCGTGGGCGGGCCCCGGTACGTCGTGGTTTTGGGTATGTTGTGCCCGACGACGCCGCCGCCCGCGATGAATATGCTCCTGTGCGCGGCGCCGAACACCCGCGGGTGCCCGGAGACGCGCACGGGCTCCTGCGGCACGTGCGGCGGCGGCATCAACGGTAAGCCGCCCGCGCCTCGTTTCGGCGGCGGCACGGCGAAGCCGTCCTCGCCCTTGACCTGCGTCGGCCGCGGCACGTTGACTTGCACAGGCTTCGTCTTATCCGCCTTGTCCTTCGTCGTGTCCAGCTGTGTCGTGTCCAGCTGTGTGTCGAGCTTCATGGCGGACGCCGAGCTGCGCGTGTGCGATGCGTCCGGGTGCGTCGCGTGTTGAAGGAGGTTTGGAAGTTTCGAGGAGGTTTTATCGTTGCCGACACCCGCGGTGGCGCTCGCGGTGACCTCCGCGTGCGCGCGTATGGCGCTCCGTCTGCTCTCGCGCACTTCCTCGGTGACCGCCGCGTTCGCCACGTCCGCCTGGTTTGTTTTCCGCGGGAAGTCGTGAAAGTCGAACCGGGGCGGTGCTTTCGCGGGTTGGCTCGTTCGATTCATCCTTCCTCGCTTGTGCATGGGCTCGGAGCCTTCGTCGCTTCCGTCGACGCCGTCGCCGTCCACCATCTCCTCGTCCACGCCGAGCTCCTCGTCGGACTCCTTGCGCTTGGTGGACCGGGCGTCTTGGCCGATCTCGTCCGGGGATGCGCCGCGTGACCCGCGGCCGATATCGTCGTGGCCCTCGCGGTGGGACCCGGAGTAGCGTGTGGCGGAGTTTTCGCGCTCCTGGTCCATCCCGTTGCTGTCATCGCCGTCGGACGCCTGCGTTTTGGGTACGAACGCGTGGGATGGAGAGTCAGGTGGGTTCGTGTGTGCGCGATGTCGCGCTTTTCGGGTGTGTTTTCGGGTGCGTAGACGGATCGGCGCGCGGATACGAAGGGTGTGAGTGAGTCGAACGATGCGCACCTCCTTGTCGCCTCCGCTCCCGCCGCCCTCGCCTCCGGAGCCGCCGGAGCCGCCGCCGCTCCCGCTCGGGTCGCCCTCCTCGTACTGAGGGTCGCGGTCTTCCTCTTCTTTCGCCATCGCGCCCGTTTCGATGGAGCGCCCGTGCGTTCCGTCGAGCGCGCGCGGCGTCGAATGCCGCCGGCCGCGGCCGTGACGAACGTTCTCGGAGCAGTCGAGTTTTACACTGTTTGCCCATACGCGACCCTGCGCGCACTTTTTTAGTAAAAAGTGTCCGGGGAGTCATCACGATTTGGGGCTGACGAGGCGAGCGATTCGGCCGCTGTTGGGTGGAGACGTCCTCGTTGAACCGTGAAATGACGGATGAACCATGCCACTTTTCATTTTTCCATCACCCGACCCCCCCCGCGTGAGAGGATACACTGACACCCCCAAATGTTGGGCTTAAAAGTGCGGGTTGCCCAAATCTTACGCCGGAGCAGATTCGTCCTGGTCACGACTCGTCGAAACTCTCGACTCTCGAGACGATAATGGAAATTGCCAACGTGTTGTTTTGACCGCGGAAAAATCAAGTTCAAACAGCCAATAAGGAGCGTTTTTGGTCTAAATAATTCGGAAATGTTTCCATTCGCTTCCTCCGGGTTTTTGAGTTATTTTGGCCGCGAAATGTGGCCAGGGGGCGCAAAATCAGCAACCCTTCCACGCGCAAAAAAAACTTCTGATTCTGCTTCCGTGAAAAAATCACACAAAATCCGCTTGTGCTAATACGAATTGTTATTCAACGTGACTAATTGCTCTGGTGTACTCAAGACGCGCGCTCGAAGATGAACGTCCCCCCGCTCCCGCTCGCCCTTCCGATCAGCGTCGTCTCGTCCAGGTAGCTCAGGAGGTACGCCCCCACCGCCGCGCCCCCCGAGCGCGGCTGTTTCACCGGGCCTGATGTCGAGCCCTCGTTCGAAGAGTCGTCCTTCGAAGAGTTGCTGCCCCCGGCACTTGAGTCGCCCCCCGGCCCTCCCATCGCGGTCACCGCGCCGCGCAACGGGAACTTCAGCTCCAGCTCCTTGATCGCCAGCAGGATCTGGTGCGACAGCGGCGTCCTGG